>Ga0209636_10005731_pt1 | contig 12689 bp, 8 predicted proteins | sample DeeMarSWOR152_54_FD_187464 | JGI IMG/M metagenome (GOLD analysis project Ga0209636, IMG submission 187464) | Marine sediment microbial communities from White Oak River estuary, North Carolina - WOR-1-52-54 (SPAdes) (version 2) | ecosystem: Environmental > Aquatic > Marine > Intertidal zone >...
AACCTTTCATATAGATATTTCATAGCAGCAAGCGATATACCACCTGCACCAGATTGAAATATCATTCCATCTTTAATCAAACCTGCAGCATCCATAAGATCAATACAATCATGTGCAATCCGCAGTTTCATTGGATCCTCTGTAATTTTTGTAGTACCTGACATAATGTTTTTTGGATCGCCGATCTTGTCAACAAGCGCAACATAATCTACGTATCTTTCTTGGATTTCTTGGAATTTACACGGATAATCAACAATATTATCAGTAACAACAATAACATGATCAGCATGCATAGCATCAACCTGTGAATAGGAAATAGGGCCAAAAGCGCTGTTACCTATAATGCCTGTACAATTTCCACGTTCATCAGCTGTAGAAGCAGCAATAATAGCAATATCTGGATGTAACTCACCTGTCTTAACAGCGGCCCAACGACCGCCGTGGGATCTAAGTACAACTGGAAACGGAAGAGGGTTCTTAGAAACATAGTCTCCAACAACACCGTTGATACTACCCTCAATTCGATTCACAACACCATCTTTTATAAAATCAATCACTGGTTCATGAACATTAAAAATTGCAGTCTGTGCCATTCTAATATTTTTAATACCTAATTCACGAGCAACAGCTAATGTATTGTTAATTACAAAGTCACCATTACGAAGTTGATGATGAAAAGAAAGCGTATCGCCATTTTTAATACCACATTTTTTTAACGCATCTGCCAGAGAAGTAACCTTTGAAGAATAACTATATTTTTTAGCACCATTAAACGGTTTTAGAGTCGTGCCAGAGACCTCAGTTTCAATAAACCTGCCAGCAGCATTCTCAACTTTCATAATTCTACACCAATGATTTTTTGATTTCAAAATCTATAAAATCAGAGTGATTAACAATGACTGCCTCAGGGCTCCTCTTAATATTGTCTCCTTCATGTGAATGAGCATAAATAATTAGAACAACCTCATCTGGGAGACCAAGTTCTTTTGCAAGAAGGGCACCGGATACAGGATGACGGAATTTCTTTCCAAATTCCCCTTTTACATATTTTCCTCCAACTTTTTCATATTCCAATAGTTTACCAACATCGTGAAGTAGCGCCCCAGCAATTAAAAAATCTAGATTCAAATGTTCTTCTCTCTGATCATATACTGCTTTTGCAATATTTGTAATTCTTTTTGTGTGATCAGTTAGTTTTCCAGAGTTTTCAATTAAAAGGGTAAATGGAGCATCATCGAAGGATTTCCAATTGCCGCGATCAGCAGCTTCTTTCCAGACATTTACGACTTTATCCCTCAAATTTTTATTCTTAATCCAACTTATTTCTTTTGAAAAAACAGCTTCTATATCACTTTTTTCTACCATAATAAGCCCTCTAAGGCAGCTTTGTGGTTAATCTACCAACGTTTTATAAAAATATGGCTTAGGGTGGTTTGGATAACGATTGTAAAGAAAAGTATTAATAATCAATATATAGAATAGTATATAAAAATACCTCTATTGGTGGAGAATGAAGCATAGATTCAAAAAGATTGATGCCATAATCTTGGTAGCTTTGATAATAATCGCTGGATTTTTTTTAGTTAAAGGAGGTTATGTAAGTCCTCCCCCTACACCAGATGATGTTACTCCGCCAGAGGAAGATAATGAAACATCTCCTCCGCCTGAATTGCCAACTCCACCAACGTCTTTTATTCCTTCTTATAGAAGAGATGTTTCACCCGAAGATGAAGGAGTACATTTTGACAAAATTCGTATTGCCAGAGAGTGGTGGTACTATAGTGCAGTATTCAACGACAAGGATAGCGAATTAAAGAATTGGTCAGTACAAATTAGCTTTAACCACATGGCCCGTGGTGATTTAATCGGAACGCTAAAGCCAGATTTACTAGTAGTCACACTGTATGGACCTGATGGAGAGACTTTTGGAGGCATGATTAATAAAAAGAGATATCTTGGGATTCTTAATTCAGGTACTCTTATTGCGAGTTCTCCAGGAGTAAATGTAGAATTTGAGAATTCATGGGCTGAGGGAGAATATCCAGATTGGCATGTTCACGCAGAAGATAGAGATATAGATGATGTTCACGAGATTGTCATTGATCTTGATTATCATGCAAATTCACTTCCATTATGGACTATTGGATCAAGAGCATTTGATGAATCGAAAAGCAGCATAGCAAACTATTTGTTTACTGGTATCGAGGTTGTAGGTACTGTAGAAATAGATGGCCAAGAATTCGAGGTAAAAGGCATTGGGCATCACGAACATTCATGGACACCAAATGCAATACAAAGAGGGTCAGTAAACGGATGGGATTGGTTCCACATGACTTTGGACAATGGTTGGAATATATATGTAAGCAATTACTATCCAACTCCTCAGGCAATAACAAGTAAATTACCTAAGATTAATCCGTTGGGCACTTTCCTTATAACAGCAGATAATGGAGAATCTATTACTGAACTGAGAAATATAGACCTAGTAATAACTAGAGCAGATAATCAAATATTTCCGTTCGTAAAAATGCCTGTGGACTTTAATATAATTGCTAAGCCTAGCTTAAACCCTATTTATCTTATAAGTCAATCACTATTATTTGGAACTAATACTCTACTGGATGTAGATATTGAGGTAAAAAATGCAATCAATAAAGCGTGGAAATTCCCTACTTATTTAGGAATGAAAGTAGGGATGTGTGAAATTGAGGGTACGTTATCTTGGTCTAATGAAGGGGAACACGAGATACCTATACACGGAATCGGAGTTTCTTGGAGTATGCGCGCGTTATTATAAATTGGATTATCACGATATATTTTTAATGAGAAACATATTAAGAAATGGTAAGGAAAGGAGGTGCGATACTGGAAAAAATTCATCGTTCTAACCTATTTGGCATGGTTCTACTACTGGGAGGTTTTCTATTATTGTTATATAGTTTTATCAATGCTGTCGGGCCATCGTGGGGTTTTCAACTATGGCTTTATTGTTTCTTCATGGGATTCTTGCTGATGGTTGTCGGATTGTTTCTTTCGTTGTTCGGTTCCAGGATTGCGACAAGGTTTATGCATATGAAAAGAACAAGCAAAATAATAACAGGAGTGATTATTTTTTTTTCATTAGTAATTTTAAACATTGGATTTATTAGCTTGTCCATTGTAAATGCACCATTTTGGTATGCCACCCAAGATTTAACTCTCGAACAGGATGATTCTCAGGGAACTTTAACAGTTGTCAGTGTTACTGACGTTGAGGATGTTCTCTGGGATGATTTCGAAATAAAGTGCTATAACGAATCTACAATGCAATATATGTCAAGTGATGCAGTCCTTCCATCTGGAACTGTTACTCTAGGCGATGTTATAACGAATTGTACAGGTGTTGTTGGATTATTGTACACACCAGCAAATTCAATTGTTGGTGAATGGATTTCACATGATGAAAATTCTTTTATTTATAGAAAAATGTACGTGCATCTCGTAAGGGGAAAAAACAATATTTTTCTATCGGATGATTTCTACAGTCCCTTTATCAGCATTTACAGCAACCGTGTCCCCATCTTGTATATTCTCAATATCGATTTGATCTACACAAGGTATACCGGCGAGAATTACACCAGTTGCTACAATCGTCTCAGTTTCTCTGTTGATAATTCCTTTTGGTGCCACACCGTTTTTCTTTAATCCATAGATAACATATGAACCAACAGTAGAGCCTTTACCACACGGAAATACAAGAATCTTATCAGTTACACTTTTTCCTTCAAGCGGATGGCCTTTTTCAATTACAACTCCAGTTTCGATATCTATGCCGCCATAAAATCCAATTGGCTCTTTTGAAACAATGGCCGTACCTTTAGTTTTTCCAGGAGATATCATTCTTCCTTTCATGTTTGCACCTCTATGAGTTTATTAATATTTGCAAAAACTACTTCTTGTTTACAGAATCCAGGAAGATAGTTTGCTGCCTTCCCAGAGTTCACACCTGTTGTCTTATATCCCATGCTTTCAATAGGTGAAACAACCATGCAAGTGTCAGCAACAACATGGCCTCCAGCTTTCTCGATTATATCAGTGAACCCCATCCTATCAGCAGCTTCTTTCATAACCCTTGAAGTGCAAATCCAAATAGGTTTCTTTAAATGCTTATCTTTGAGTTTCTCCGCCAATGTTGAGATTTCCCTAAGTGATGCATGCGGGCAACCAAGTATTACAACATCTGGATTCTTGCCTGTATTCAATTTTTCATAGGTATCGTCAAGTTCCTTTTTACCTACATCAATAGTTTCCAAACCCTTTTTTTCAACTAGGTCTGCCTCTGGTGTTAAACCTTCTACATGATATAGGGCTACAGCCCCGGATGCTGCCATTGCAGCCCCTAGAGCTTTTAATTGATCTGTATTTGCATCTTTTATACCTGTAAAATAGGGAATCTTGTTTTTTACTTGTTTACCGACATAATATCCTATAGCCCCAAAATCTGAATTAAATTCTAGATTGGTGTTAACTTTAATTTTGATGTTTGGTTGACGCTTTTCCCAAAGGTGTAATCCATAATTAGGTGTTCTACCGCAAATCGCAGCAGCAAGAGCAGAAGGACCACCTTCCCTATTTGTCCTAGCACCAATTACTGAATTTGAAAAAGATACCGCTGAGGATTCTGACCAGGCTATGTGCTCTCTAAATCTTGGAAGATTACCAGCAAGATAAGGTGTACATGTCGAGGTAACTACAATACCCATACTCTTAAATGCATTCATTATACGAAGTTGATTCTTAGCAAAATCTTTTGGAAAACCAATTTTTTCCCAATTTTCAAGATCCATTCCAGCTGGGTTTAGATAAGTAAGGACTTTTACTTTGGCACCTTTTGATGCCATATCCTCTAAAAACTCTGTACCTGGATCTCCAATAGATTTATAGGAGACACCTGCAACTTGAACAGATCCTACAGGAATCATCTTATCAGCAGCATAGATGTCCCCTAGGCGAACAAGTAGTCTAAACATTCTCTCCGTTACTTCTCCTTCATCTCCTTCAAGGATCTTTTCTTCCTCTCTATTTAAATACATTTATTCCCCTTGTGAACAGGTGTTATATTCTAATGTTATTTTATTGTTTTCTATGTCAAAATTTTTGTTAGATTGAAGTAAAGCTCCAATCTCTTCAAAATACTCGAATCTCTTCAAATAAATTATTTATAAATAAAAATATTTTTTCAATTAAGAAATTATTCGATGTTCCACCAAAAACTCGACGTTCCTCCAATAAATAAATTATATAAAGAAACTCTTAAAAAATTACTTTATAGGTGTTGAGAACAGGTTGCGTGTGCATGAAAGTATTCGAATATATAGTTAAACTTCGAAAAATATCAAAAAATTCGTATTTTTTCAAAAGATTCGAAAATTTACAAAAGATTCTAAGTTTCACAAATAAACTAATTATATACAAATCTGAAATATCGAAAACTGTCCGGGATATGGGGGAAAAAGAAACCACGGAAGTATCATCGAATTTGCATTCACTTCATCAAGATAGAAGAACCATAGAAACTCGTATAAAAATCTATGATCTTGTCTCAAAAAATCCTGGCCTTCATTTGAGCAAAATTGCAGACATGTTAGATATGAGTGAACAACTCGCAGAATACCATCTTTTCTACATGATCAGAAATAATCTCGTTATTGAATCTAAAGCTGAAGGCGGTCATTACAAAAGATTCTACTTAAAAGACGACGATATCGGCATCGATGAAAAGAGAAAACTTGCAGTATTACGACAGAAATCACTTTTAAAGATTATTTTACTTTTGTTAGAACACCATAATTTGAAACATAAGGAAATAGTATCATTTCTTGATATTGCTCCCTCGACACTTTCTTATCAGTTAACAAAATTAATAGAAAGCGGGATTGTCGACGTTGTCCCTTACGGAGAAGGGAGGGGCTATATATTAAACGATGAACATAAAACGATGTGGCTTATTGGGAAGTACAATTTAGATAGTACATTAAAAAATAACACAATCTCATTAGATTAATCTGCTAAATTATTATAATATTATTATTTTTTATTCGAACATTAACAAAAAATTCAATTTTTTTCAAAAGATTTTAAGTTCTACAAATAAACTACTTATATTCACGCCGTCAATACCGCAGCTCCAAGGAGGAATAATTATTAAATACTTAGATAAAAAATTTATTATATTATTAAAGGAAGCTGGCCTTATACTTATTTCTGCATGCATTATTTTATCGACAGTATCAATTCAGGCAAGGGAGATAACGCTACCAATTCTAGCAAATGAAATAGGATCGAATGGTGAAAAATTCTCAAATGTCCTGCTACAAGAAGGTTTTGAAGATGGTGTTATGCCACCACCAGATGGCTGGTCAACAATCGATAATAATCCAACTTATAACTGGGACATAATTGATGCAGATGATCCAGTGTGGCCAGGATCAGTTCATAGTGGTCAATATGCCGCATGGATAGAACGGGATCTTAGTAATCCATCGGACGAGTGGCTTATCTCTCCAGAAATTGAATTAACAGATGCATATGATAGCATTTCGCTAGATTTTTGGTGTAGAGCATTAAGTGATGGAAGTGGTGACGCAACTATAAAACTTCACATAACGGGTGAAGGATTTGATGATGTTATTTGGAATTTACGGGATGATGAAAATTGGAATACATTTGATTATCGGAATAAAACTTTTGATCTCTTATCATATCAGGGAGAAACTATTCAAATATCCTGGCAAAAAGTTGGCCTAAAGGGATGGTGGTTTGCTCTTGATGATGTCCTCCTATCTGGTGAAGGAGGGGCAGAGTCTAATATTTCTATTGGAGATATTAAAGGCGGATTGGTACAGGTATCTGCAGAAATCAAGAACGATGGAGATGCAGATGCAAATGATGTCGAATATAGCATCAAAGTAACAGGCGGGATTTTCAATAGAATAAATGTTACGACAACTGGTACTATAGAAACACTCGCTGCTGGTGCGTCAGAAACAAAGACGACAGATAAGCCAATATGGGGATTAGGAAGTATTTTGATAGTTGTCGAGGCAAATGAGCCTTTTGGAAGTGGAGATAACGAGACTGCCAATGGATTCGTATTAATTATTTTTGTCAAGGTCTAATGAAGATCAGGCTCCTATATTTTATTTAGGAAAAATAAAAACAAATTGGAGGAAAAAAATGAAGCAAAAAAAATACATAGTAGCAATAACTGCATTAGTTATTGCCGGGCTGCTAATTACTAGCGCTACGGGTATTCAAACCCAGAAGACAACAGTGACTGAAAATAGTTTTGAGAAAATTGAGAAAAATCCAACAGTGCTCACAACCGCTTCGCTAAAAGAATTTGCAAGGAGTCGTGAAGTGTCAAATGAAGTCTCGATGATAAGAGATACTTCATCGATGGCAAAGTCAGTAGAAAAAAGAACTGAGAAACAAACAGCTGTAGTTCCATCTGTTCAACTCAATCCGATGAGCATACCAGTATCAAACTCACCCTTTGGGGAAAGAACAGACTACCCAGAGATTATTAGAGCGTTGCATCCTGGCATGGGACACGACGGTGGTTCAGTATTACTTCTTGGATTCGAATATTTATATCAAAATATCACTTTTCCAGAAGAGGACTTTGGACCAGCTGTGATATATCAGGGGTCAAATGATTTGGGAGGAAATTGGAGTAGCGGATTATATTATATTGACCCTACAACTGAAGAGCCACTAGATTTGACCTATCCATCTGTTCATTACAAGGGTATCGATCCAGGCACCATGGAAAACTGGTTTAGTGGAACTGTTGTTGCACCAACATTATACGATGGAGATGGATTTCTGTTAGAGGTCATTGGTGATGTCACCGTCAATACATCCTATAGCTTGTATCGATGGCCCTGGTCAAATTATGGCTGGTATGACAGCACAATGGCAGAAAACGCACCTGGTCATTATCCCGGTCAAGAATGGTGTTGGGGATTCAACACAATAGTCGCAAGTACTACTTATACGACTCCACCGTTGATCAAGGGGCACTTTATCCAATATCCATACAACAATAGTGGATGGAACACCATTAGCTGGTATTCAGGAATTGAGGGTGCAATGAGTTGTGACAATGATATTGATTCCAATTCAAATTGGGTACCAGAAACTGGTCCTGTCTATTATGCAGGCTATGCTGTTGCTGATCCGTTCAATGACACTCAAGGCCAACATGACCTTGGAATCAGAGAATTTGATTGGGAACAGACCTGTGTATGGGATAACGCAGGTGCTTTTGATCAATACTGGGTCTGGAGCATGAATACAACCTATATGAACATCGAGCATCCTTCAGTTGATGCCGAAGATGGAAATCTCAACATTGTGACAGAGCTTCGAAATGCAAGCCATCCAAATCAAGACACTATGATGGCATTCTGGCACACCAATGACGGAGAAGCATCTAACATTGATATCGTTGCTATCTGGTTTGTAAACACCACCGAAGGTGGAAAGATACTCAGTCCAGATATCATGCAGATAGAAGGAAACACCTATATGTGTACCATGTTCTATAATGGATCGATGTATGCTGCGTTTTCCTTTGACGGTGGAGAAACTTGGGATGGTCTATATCTATGGAGTGGAGACGATATTGTCATCGAAGATTACCGATACTCTGACCTTGCAGATCGCTGTTCGTTCGTAATCTGGGAATATGACAACAGCCAAGGTCTTGATGATATCATATCCTTGCATTATACCCTCAACACAGTTAAGCTCGATGGATACTGTTTCGACGCATGGGGAGTTCCAGTGGATCCTGTCGATGTCCGAGTATCCAATACAAATGAAACAAACTTCTTCAGGAGAACGCCTACCATCACTGGTAACTATTACAACATGGTACTACTTCTTGGGTTTGACGTATGGACTGATCCAGAAGCTGCTCCGTTCCGGATCTACGCTAGAGATCCTGCCACACACTATAAGGGCGTCACGGATCATGATTTCACAGAGATTAACATTGTAAACACCATTAATATAACAGTAAATAAATTATCAGGAGATTGTTACTATGATGCCAATTGCTGCGTTAACCTTCAAGATCTCGCAAAATTACTCGGCAGCTACGGCGTCAGTTCACCTAGTTCCGACTACGATGACTCAAACGAAGCTTTCGAGTGTGACTACGAGTGGGACGGCGACGTAGACTTATCTGATCTCGCGGATCTGCTTGGACACTATGGACAATGCAGTTGCTAAAGACATAAATACACAGCTACAAACACAGTAAGAAGGTTGTAAAAACCTTCTTTTATTTTTATTTTTAAGAGTTGATGAGGAGATAAATATGAATACAAATTATAAAATAAGAAATTCAGGCAGACGAAATATAGCTATAGTTCTGTGTGTTTTTTTACTAACTGTACCTATAGCAACATTTACAGGGACATCATTTATTAAAACATCTAATCAAAAGTCAGTTATTACATCAACTGTTGAAATTCCTAAATCGCAAATTCCAGATGATCCAGCTGAAAGTTTGAGTTACTCGTTTCTGTTTACTGAACCGACTTTTGAGAAAACAAAGCTCTTTAATACCGATTATACCAAAATAACTATGCCAGGAACTATGACAACTGGTAAGAAAGCTGGCGCACCGGCGATGCCAGTTAAAATTGTGCAATTCCTTTTACCAGCAGGGAAACAGGTAAAAAGTATTGATGTCGCTGGTAACTCTGAAGAGATTAAATTTATGGATTTGAATTTGCAGCAGACACCAGTAGTTCCGTATCAGAAACCGGTTCCTATTGGCTTTGAGACACCAAAAGAGATAGATTTTGATACTGTGCTATACGCTTCCCATGATCGATTTCCTGAAAAAATGTATGATGGTTATACGGTAGGGTATTGCCGTGGATACGCTATTTTATCGGTTACGTTGAATCCAGTGCAGTATATCCCCAATGAAGGAAGGCTCTTTTACTATTCTGAAATGACAATTGATATCCAACTGGAAGAAACCGATGAGATCAATCGATTCTATCGGAATAAAAACAGTGATGAAGCCTGGGTGAAAAACCTTGTACCGAATCCTGAAATGACAACAGGATATCAAAGATTTGGTGGTTTCCCTCTTGATTATCCCGGCGGTCTTTGTGATCCGAGTGATGACTATGATTATGTCATTATTACAACGACACAGGGTGGTTTAGATCATTGGGAGACATCAGGGAGCATTCCATATAATTGGACGAGTCTGATGGATAAACATGAAACCGATGATGGCTTGAGCTGTACCTTGGTGACAACTGAAGATATCAACGCATGTCTCGATTATTATGGTTCTGATTCACCGGTTGATGATCTTCAGGCGCATATCCGGGAGTTCTGCAGAGATGCCTATCAAGACTGGGGAACTGATTATATTTTCATTGGTGGTGATGACGAGTGGATTCCCGCACGACATATGAGATATGACTATGAAGGGAATGTTGACTCTGATATTTACTGGAGTAACCTCGACAAAAACTTTAATGCTGACCATGATAGCTACTGGGGAGAAGAAGGCGATGCCGGGTTTGATTTGTACGCTGAACTATTTATCGGACGTATCACCTGTGACATACCACAGGATGTTTCAAATTGGATGACGAAAAGCTTCTACTATACAGATTCAGTCTATCGGGATTATTTAGAGAATGCAGCGTTTTATGGAGGAGCTCTTGGATGGAACTGCGGAGGCGATGATTTCATTGATTACGGTGCCATAAAAGGAACTGATAACTGGCTTGGTCCGATTCCTGGTGCCCATGGCCCCTACCCCTCGTGGCTTGGGTTCCAGTATGGTTTTGAAACCTGGAATAATAACAACCCAGGTATGGAATATGATCTTTCAGTGAAATGGACAGCAGAATATCCTCCTAATCCTGGATGGCAAGGTGGGAGTGAATCAGCTGCCGTTACTGGTTTACGCACCGCGATTAACAATGACCAATGCACACTCATTAGTGCGGTTGCCCATGCCCATGAGGGGATGTCTATGGATGTAGGTATGTCAACCTGGGAGTCTCAATATCATAACACCATGCCGTTTTTCTTACATGATTTTGGATGTCACTGTGGCGACATGGATGCTGCTGATGATGGTGTCTTGCATTCAATGCTTTTCCACAGTGATACCGAACTTGCATTTGCTTGTATTTATAACACCTGCTATGGATGGGGCTCATTTGATGACACAAACTCATCAAGTGCTTTGCAGATGAAATCCTTCTGGGATTATTTCTTTGATATGGCCAATAACTCACAAGGGTTTCATAACTGGCAACTGGGAAAAGCTATGGCATGGTCAAAGGATACGATGGCACCGACCATTAACTGGACTTATTCACAGGCTCCTGGTAGCTGGAGAGGAGTCATTCAAGGCTGTCTCTTGTTTGGTGATCCTGCACAACGAATAAAACCACCGATTCAACCCGAGCATAATGTAGGAGTGGCATCGTTGGATGTTTCCAGTCATGTAGCACCTGATGAACCCGTGTATGTCAATGCAACTATTGTCAACAATGGGAACAACGATGAAGAAAACGTTTTCGTGAGCTTCAGAGTAAATGGTACAGATATGGATACTTATACGATCCCCTCGATTGCAAGTCAGACAACAGAAGAGGTAAGCTTCACCTGGACACCCTCCCTTGGATGGTATACTGTGACAATTAATGTAACAATACCAGGTGTTGTTGAAGATTATTACTTTGACAATGAAAAAAGCCAGCTTGTCATCGCTGGCCCTGACATAGCAGTCACCAATTTAGATGCTCCATCCTATGCTGCTCTTGGGATGTCCACTGATATTTCAGGTACCATAGCAAACCTTGGAGCAACTGACGAGTCTATTGATGTATATTTAAAAATCAATGGAACTGTTGAAGACAGCCAATCAATATATTTGAACAGCGGCACAAACACGATAGTGACTTTTCTCTGGGAACCAAGTTTTGTCGGCACGTATCCCGTTGCTATCTGCGCAGAAATCTCTGACCCAGAACCCTATAGAGGGAACAATGAGAGGAGCCAGGATGTACAGGTTTTCGAGGCTGGGGGGTATGTGCTACTCGTTGATGATGACGATGGTGATAGCTATGAGAGCTACTTTGAAAATGCTTTGTTCGCTAGTGGCTATCTCTATGATGTATGGAATAGATATTCTCAAGGATCCCCACCAGCAGGTACCATGGCTAATTATAATGCAGTTGTATGGTTCACTGGTGATGACTATTGGAGTACCTTGGATTCAACTGATCAGGCTAACCTCGCAAGTTATTTAGACAATGGCGGTAGTCTGTTTATTACAGGACAGGACATCGGCTATGATATCGGAGGAACAAGTTTCTACCTGAATTATCTCCATGCAAATTATTTAACGGATGATGTAAATATTTACACATTGGAAGGTGTTCCTGGTGACCCCATCGGTGACGGGTTGACTATTGGTATTTCTACGGGCGATGGTGCCAACAATCAGTATTGGCCGAGTGGGATTTCGCCCCGAACTCAAGCTACAACGGTCTTCGAATACCAAAGTTCCACCTATGATGGCGGAATAAAAGCTGATACTGGAACTTACAGAGTTGTCTATTTCTCATTCGGCTATGAAGCCATTAATAATT
>Ga0209636_10005733_pt1 | contig 12688 bp, 14 predicted proteins | sample DeeMarSWOR152_54_FD_187464 | JGI IMG/M metagenome (GOLD analysis project Ga0209636, IMG submission 187464) | Marine sediment microbial communities from White Oak River estuary, North Carolina - WOR-1-52-54 (SPAdes) (version 2) | ecosystem: Environmental > Aquatic > Marine > Intertidal zone >...
TGATCCACGCAACGGCATGAGCATGATAGTTGCGTGGATCAGAAGGGACTCTGTGGACGCAACTACCCACGAGATCAAGTCGCTGAACTATCTGAACAGCATCCTTGCGAAGATCGAAGCTAACAACGCAGGTGCTGATGAAGCGTTGATCCTTGACTCGCGGGGTTTCATCAGCGAAGCGACGGGCGAGAACATCTTCATATTGAAGGATAGAACGTTCATAACGCCTCCGGCTTCTAGCGGACCTCTACCGGGAATCACTGCGGGTGTGGTGAAAGAGCTATTGGAAAAGATGGGTTATTCCGTTACTGAGAGAGGGGTCACGGTCGCAGAGCTCTATGCTGCTGACGAAGCGTTTCTTACAGGAACCGCCGCTGAGATCATGCCGATTAGAGAGGTGAACAAACGGAAGATAGGCGAAGGGAAGATCGGGCCGGCCACCGAGAAGATACTGAAACAGTTCTCAAGAATCGCGAGAGACCCGAAGAATGGGACCCCCATATGGTAGATGAAGAGGATTGCAGATCCTAGTTCTGACGGAGAAGGAGATGGAACTCCTACTCTCGATGAACGAAGTCATGGAAGCTGCTGAGTAAGCCTTCAGGAGAAGGGCTTGGGACATGCTCAGATGCCCCCGAAGCCTTGCCTCATCTACGCTGAGCACAACGGCGACCTGCGTGCTACGCCATCTTACTTGGATAAGCTTAGGATTTCCGCAGTAGAAGTCGTCAACTATCGAGCGATATGACAAGGTTGTCTCTAAGGGCGTCGGGCAGTTGATCGACTTGCTGCAAGACAACGCTGACACATTGCCGTGCGCCGAGACTGAAGGTTATGACATCCGGCTATTCGTCTCAGGCGTCCTTTGCTCGCAGATACTTTCTTTTCTTTGAGCTCCAAGGCGAAGTCGGCTTCTTGTATGCCTCTACGAGCCCTTTTTCTATGAGGTGCGGGACGGCGCCTCTCATTCTGGGAGGAACGTCTGTTGTCAGGATTTCACTTGATTTCCTGATGAGTTCATAGACTTCCTTTTCGAGGAGTGTTAAGTGCTCAGACAAGATGGTCCCGTCCCGTGAAACCTTGCAGGGCGATTTCTGACTCTAGTATGCCTCTGCATCATAAAAGCCTTGAAGAAAGGAGAACCTAGCGTCCATGTTCACGCACACACAGTCCTGATGAGGATATCTCTGAAGACATGTTTTTGCGTTGATTTCTGCTCGTAAAAACTATACCCCAAACCCAAACGTACGTACGCGTGTGTGCATGCATCCATGCATGCGGTCGGTCTCGGTCGGACGATACGCATATTGAGTATATAGAAAACAAACTAACAATTATAACTTTTCTACCCTTGTCTTTTTCCTATTTCGCTGGCGTGATCTCCAGACAACAATCTCTCTTCGTGCCACTTATTTTATCGACAAAATTACCTACGCGCATCATCCAACCGTGTTTGCGTTTAAGGGCTGCCTTCACTTGTGCCTCATGATCAGCGGGGAGGACGTGTGCCACTCCTTTCATGGTTGGTCCTATCAGTTTGCCTCGTTGCGTGCACGGTGCCAGCTGCACGTTTGGGTTGTTGCCGATGCGTTTGACCTTTCCCGAACCCGGTTCTGTCGCCACGTATAGCTTGTCATTTTCCAAAGCGAACCAGACGGGGGTCGGCACGGGTTCGCCGTTTTTTCTATAGGTTGTGATGCTGACGCACTTGTGTTGCTTAAGTGCATTGAATGTATTATTTTCTTTTCTTGGAGCCACAGCCATTCTACCTTAGAAGCCAAATGATCTGGTTTGCGCGTATGGTGTATTAAAGTTTTGACCCAAACCCAAACTGGCTCACACGCACGACCTAGCTATCATGAGCTACAGCTACCGCACGCACCCTCTAGGAGAGGGTACAGGTAGAGGTAGACGTGTAGACATAGAGCTACACATAGAGGTAGCACACAACAAACAAGAATCCCAAACACTATCTAGCTAAGCCTCGTTGCTTTCTGGATGTTCATTTCACAATCCTGATAGCTAGCTACGATACAAGAGATCGATCGAAATAGACTCTTGGTTCACAAGTTCTATTAATGTGTCAGAGAGTCTCAAGTATAGTGTCTTATCACTCGGAACGAGGGGAAAATACTCTTGAGCGTGACTGAAAGTCCAAAAGAAAAGCAGCAAGTCTTGGATGTTCCCACGATAACTGAGAAGCTAGTGAATCAACTAGACCAGTTTTGGAAACTCAAGCACACAATTGATTCCACTAAGGAATCAGTCAATAGACTGCTTCCCACCTTGAAAGAGGACAAGAAGCAGCTGAAAGAGAACACGACTAAGATAAGGGAGAAGATTGAACAGCTAAACGCCGATATTCTGAAACTTGAGAAAGAGAGAGCCAAACTAGATAAGGATCTTCACAGCGAAGAACAGCAGATCTCAAGAATAGACGACCAAATGCTGCTGTGCATCTTCAGCCTGCTTTCTGATCGTATCTAGTTCTTCAGATTGTTCAAGCCAACTTCTATAATTGGGCACTCTTTTTCGGTTTTGCCTGCTGTTGTATTAAAGATTCTGAGGTTTCCACCATTTGTAAGCTAGCTAGCTTTTGATGATTTTTTGTGTGTGTACTCAGTGTATAGGTGTAGGTGTAGAGATGTGTATCACACAACAGACTAAGATCGATCGATTACTAAGTACTGTCTCAACACTATGTTGACAACTGACCATTAGCTTATTAACAGCAAATAGTGGATTTTCCTGGGGAATCCTCCTGATTTCAACGTGTTGGTGCAATAGCTACAATCTGAGCTAATAACCAAACTAGTGGAGATACACGAAGGCACAATTCCTATCCGGCAATTCATACAGTTCATGCATTTCGACATGAATATGTTCGGTTCGATCAAATGGAAGATGCTCTCTATAGATCTCCTCGAAGACGTCATATCTGCAAGCATCCAAGACCACTGCAATATCCCAGTATTCTTTCGTCAAACTGAGACACGATGGGATTTCAACCTCTTACAGTTATGCGGGAATCGATTGGTGATCTTGACTCTGACTTCTCTCTTACTGGGTGTCCTTTTAGTTCGGCGAGTAGCTCCCTGGTCTGGTTCAGTATGGCTATGATCGCCTTGTTCTGTTTGATCATGAGGTCCTGCTGGTTCACGAGCTTTGTAACTCTGCAGATTAGGCAGAAGTCGGTCGTTCTCTCCTCAGGCTCGTAATTGCAGACGTACCTCTTCTTACGAGCAAACCTACAGTAATGTTCACTCATAGCTCAGCATCTTCTCAGTCTTGCCTTATCGATCGATCGTCACCCTGCCCCCGGTCTTTGGGGGCGAGTCCGGATCTCCTTGAGGATCTCAGTCCAAAAAGTGTGGGCATCCGTCTCCCCTTCTCTCCTCGCAATAAACATTGATTCGTAGCACGCTTTGCGCCTTACTTTATGCTTCCGTCGCCCCTGCTGACAAGAGGCCACCACTCTGTCCCCTTCACTAACCGGTTCTCCGCAGGTGTAGCAGGTGATCCGTTGACCATGCTTTCTTGTTAGCCGGGTCAGAGCTTTCTTCGTCATAACGTAGGCTCGTAGGCTCTTGGTCACCTTGTCCTCTCCTAATGCTCTTCATAATGTTTAAGGCTTGAAATAATCTTATTACACAAGAAGCAGTAGATTTCGTTCTTTCTGAACCCCCTACTCATAACTGTGCCCACATGATCCCCCTTCTCGTTGACCACTCTGTCTGGCTTCTCAATCCTAACTTTCACCTAAGTCTTCTCCTTAATCCGTTCAATGTGCACTCTCACTTTCTCTCCATACTTCAGGTTGAACTCTCGGGTTATCCGCACCGGGATGTTTATTCTCAGACTCGGGTAGTTTGATGACGACAGTTTCGTTTCAAGGACAATTTCCTTCAAGTTATACCTCCTTCGGAGTGAGCGCCGGCACATACTTTGCGTCCATCTTTCTCCATTCGGGTCCTGCTGTTGCAAACCCCAACCCGTTCAGGCAACTCGTGCCCCGTGAAGAACTCCACTATGTCGTAAGGCATACCGGACTCTCAAGATCACTGCAGAGAAGGTTGTGGATAGCCCTATTGTGATAGCCAAGGCTCTAGACATTGAAAGACGAAGCTTCCACAGATTCGAACTTCTCTGCTCTTGGCAACCAATCAGCATTAGCCTCCCGGCCTGATTTCTAGGCGTAGGAACAGCATGTAAGACGCGGCGAAGCAGACGACAAGGTAGACTGCTATAGCTGTGATCTGCGGCCAGGTTCCCATGAGGCCTTGGGTCAACTCCAAAGCTCGGAATGGAGTGCGTCCCTGCAACCCGCCTTGTTGTCCGATGAATCCGAATCCTCCCCCGATTATGCCTAGGATGGATGAACTGGCTTCGTTGTAGAGGTAGGCTGGCGAGATCCTTTGAATATTGGTCTGGATGGTTGAGTATCTTACTATTTGTTCCCTATATTCCTGCGTACCCTCTATTTGTGTTCGGTTGAATCCTCCTGGCGTCGTTTGGTTGAATCCTCCTCCGGGGGTGAACCCTTCACCGGTTGGCATTCTGGGCATCTGGACAGGTGCGATGGTGTTGGCCACGAGCGATGCGACGATTGTGATGACGATGGAGAAAACCAGCCATGTGGAGACAGACATGAGTATCGACGTCGTCGTTTTCTTGGTTGCGGTTGAGTAGAGAAGGCCTAAGGCCATCCAGAAGGCCAGATAAAGTACTGTGAGCAACGTAAATAAGGCGATCCTTGAAACATCTTCGAGGGCGGGACCAAACCCGAGAACAGGTATCGCTACGCCGCACATTATGCCAGTCGTGCTCACTGTTAAGAGTGAAAGAGCTGCGGTTCCCGCTAGGAACTTGCCGTTGATAACAGAGTCTCTATATATCGGCTGTGAGAGAAGTACTGAGAGGCTCCCACTTGTTCTCTCCTTGTTTATGGTGTCGAAGCCTAAGGCCAATCCGATGATAGGCCCAAAGAAGACCATCAGTGATGCGAAAGAGAAGCCGAATTGGGCACCCGAAAAGATGGCTATGAAGCCGGCTTGTGGATTATTCCTTATATACTCGGCGCCTTGATACGCTGACAAAGTCGATAGAACTATGATCAAAGCGAAGAGCACAATGTAGCGTTTGCTTCCTATGTGGTCTGCAAGTTCTTTCTGGCATACGGTCATCGTGCCTGCCATTTCTAATCCTCCTCCTCATAGTATCTTAGGAATACTTCCTCCAAGCTGTACTCCTTCGGCTTCATCATCAGAATCGTTGTATCATGCTTCGTGATTGTCTCCGAGACCTCCTTTGACCTGTCTTGTTCCATATGCACGTATAGTTTGCCATTTTCCTGGTCAACAGATGTTACACCGTTGATGGCTTGGATCTCTCGAATCAGGTCGGGGCTTGTCTTTGACAGCTCGAATTCGATGGTCATCTTCTCTCCGCTCGCTAGTTTGTTGGATAGGTTTTCTATTGTGTCAGCAGCTACGAGTTTCCCTCTGCGTATGAAGCCTACCCTCCGGCAGGTTTGCTGGACCTCATGTAGCAGGTGCGAAGATACGAAGATCGTGAGATCTTGCTCCTTGTTCAACCGGATCATCATATCCCTTACTTCTTTTGTGCCTTGAGGGTCCAACCCGATCGTTGGTTCGTCGAAGAACGCAATCTTAGGCTTCTTGATCACCACTTCAGCTATCCCCAAGCGCTGCTTCATGCCTCGGGAAAACTTCTCTACCTTTGTATCAGCCCACTTTGCCAAGCCCACAGCCTCGAGCAACTCTTCCGTCCTCTTCTCTCTTTCGGCTATTTGTATATCATTCAGTTGACCTATGTAGTTGAGGTTCTGCCTTGCGGTCAGGTCTTCATAGTAGCCAGCGCCTTCCGGAAGCATCCCAGCAATCTTCCTTACTTCCCTTGAATCTTCAATAATGTCGTAACCTCCTACAGTAGCTGTACCTGAAGTTGGCATTGTAAGACCCATCAACATGAGAAGAGTTGTTGTTTTTCCGGCTCCGTTTGGGCCGAGAAAACCGAATATCTCCCCTTCATGGACTGTTAGATCTAGATGGTCAACAGCTTTGACGTCTCCGTAGTGTTTTGTCAGTTCCTGGGTCTGTATCATGAGTTGAGACATTTCCGCTACCTCCTCTTGAACTTCATGAATACTAGGACAAGAACGACTATGAATAAGACTGCGACGCCCACTCCATATAGTCCCCACTCGGTCGGAGTCGCAACCGTGATTCTCACTTGAACTTGATCCGACTCAACCTGGTCGCTCGAACCCACCAACGTAACCATGTAGTCGCCTGCAACAGTGTTTCCCGGCGTCTCTACAACCACGTCAAACGTGAAAGACTCCCGTGATCCAAGCAGATCCAACCGTACAGGGCTGATCGAGAACTCCCAGTCCTCAGGAACATTTGCTTCGAGACCGATGCCTGTGACAGAAGTCTGCCCAGTATTTGTGACTCTTGCCGTGAACGAAGTTGAGCTCCCACTAGCTACGCTGGTGAGAAGGGTTGAGAGATCTAGTCCCAAGTCATAGGAGCCAACAATCGTTGCCTTCAACTCCATCTCCGCATAGATAGTGCCCTCTTCGGATTTGACTCTTACAGGTATCGTGTAGGCTCCGATGTCAACTGTCCTTGGAGGAGTCGCCTCAATAACCAGGTTCTCTGATTGCCCTGCGCCCAAGTAAAGTCTCGATACTTCCAGAACTCCTGACTTGAAGACTACCTTCCAATCAGCAGGAGGCTCAATAGACAGGAAAAGAAGCCGATCAGCGTCATCCGAGTTTGCTATGCTGGCGGGGTACTGAACAACTTTTCCCGCTTCAACCGTTACCTCGGGATACCTCGTGGTGATCGTAACCTCAACTTCCGTAACTTCCTCGACTTCTTCTACATGTATCTGGAGAGTTTCCGAGATTGAATAACCTATGTTCAGGGGACCTAGGTAACTAGCCTCTACAACTAGAGAAAGGATTTTCCCGTTCATTCCCTCTGGGACATATAGGCTCAAAGGCACGGTAACCTGATCTCCAGGGATAAGGTTGCCTAGTAACTCGCTGCTATCCAGTTCCACTGATGCACTGCTTGAGGAAACCTTTACGATCTTGAGATTCTTTGCAGTCGCATCACCGTCATTGGACAGTTCGACTAAAACCTGTTGCTCTCCTTCGATCAAGGTATCATTCGAGACCGTAGCGTCTATGAGGGGTCTCCCTGTGACCTTGAACGGAATCTCTAGTTCGTCTTCGTATCGGATGATCTCATTTGGTCGACTTGAAATGTAGTATTCCAGGTCCAGAACAGCAGTGTAATCGCCTGCTTCCACGTCGAGTGTTATGAATATGGGGAACTCCAGCTTCACGAGGACACCTGAAGCAACAGTTGAGGCATGGCTCGTATTGGCGTCGGGCTCACCTACAGATTCAAAGCCAGCCGGCAATGATAGGTTCGCCTCAAGATTTCTGAAAGAAACCGTCACATCATACCTAAGGACGACAGTCAGCGTCGCAACATCCCCTGGAGAAACCTCTATCGGCTGGTTCGTTCCCCAATAAGCCTTCTCAAACTCGAAGTAGCCGGCATCATCAGATCTATCGGGCGCAACCGACAAAGTAGATGCAACTAGAACCAAGAGGACGATATACGAGCCAAGTTTCTTCATTCAGCAGGATCCTCAGTTATCGCTTCTATCAGGGCATTCGGTCGCTCAAGCCTTCGGGTTGCCTTTCGAAAGCTTGGTTATTTAAGAGTTTTTCAGAATTATACCCAATTCGACCGACCAAGAGTCTCTCTTTATGTCAAGACACTCGCGGAGTGAACTGTGTCTTCAAGCAAGCCAAATCCCTCAAGACAGATTATGCTTGCGCATCCTCTGCATCGAAGAACTACTTCCTCCACCGTTCCGTTTTCTCTTATCTTAGTATCAAGAAGCTCGTATGTCATCCCAGAATAGTCATCGGGATTGATTGTTGCTCCACAAGTTGGACAGGAAAACGCCCCGTCTCCTTCGATCTTCGTCAGGTCAATCCTAAATCTCCGTTCCATTCTCATCGTCTCCTCCGAGCTCACCTTTCATCTCCAGAAGACTAAAGCAATATTGGCTCTAGCTTGACTTCCTCTTTACTCTCTTTCCGAGAGTGATAGGCCCATTCTGCTATCACTAATGCTAGTAATGCAGCCACACCGACCTCAGCTAACATCTCTGTTACGCCTCCTTTTCTTTCCTGAGAACCCGAGAAATGCGTGCGCTATTAAAGGATTTTTCAGAATTACACCAGACTTCATTCATATTTGGTCCTTAATTCGATTGCTTGAAATCCGCATTGAGTACAGACGAGCTTGAAGAATCCCAATCGAAAGCGTTCCGAGTAGACTAGACGAGAACTTGGTCTAGTCCAGATCACCCGTTGGCCGCGACAACATGAACCTTGAGGACATATTTATTACCACATACGATAACCCTAGTAAAACGAAAGACGCTACTTCGAATCCTCGGAGTTACATGAATGTCTTATCGCATTCGCCCGTTGAGGCATCTGCTCGGATGGTTGATTGTAGGCACGAGAGGCGGTTTAACTCGTGCCCGCATAATCGAGGCCTTGAAAGAGAGCCCGCAGAATGCAAATCAATTGGCGAACCTGCTTGAAATGGATTATAGAACGATAAGGCATCATCTCAAGGTCCTTCAAGAGAACAGAATAATTACGTCCGCCGGAGACACGTACGGCGTTACGTACTTTCTGACCCAAGAGATGGAAGACAATTACGCTGTGTTCGAGGAGATTTTGGATAGATTCTGGAAAAAAGAAAAAAGGAAGGAGGAGAAATGACACGTAATATGAAAGCAGACAGAAGAATCTGGATAGTGGCAGCCGTCGTAGTAGTAGGCGCCCTAACGGCCTACTGGTCCCTAACGAGTGAGCATCTGGCCACTTCACCAGAGCACTTGTGGTGGGGCCGCTGGAATCTGAGTGAAGAACAGAGAAGGGAAATTGACCAGCTAATACGAGACATGAGAAGGAATGGAGCTACCCCAAAAGAGATTGGAGATGCTCTAAGCGCAAAGCTGGACGAATGGAACATCAGACCTCCTCCTCCTGGAGATATAGAGGTTTTCTACACAATCAAAGCGGTGATTTCTTCGATAAATCTGACACTCTTGGTCTTTCTATTGGTCACGTATGTCGACATATACAAGAAGACAAAGTCAGAATTCACTATTGGACTGATGATATTCGCAATGGTCCTGCTACTATATGCACTCTCCTCAAATCCTTTGGTGCACCAGATCTTCGGGTTCCGCGCGCTCGGTCTTGGACCATTTGCCATGTTGCCCGACCTGTTCACATTAGCAGCATTGGTTACACTGCTATATCTCACCTACAGATAGTATATCGCTCACCTGTGCACCGGCGCAGGAAATAGAGGAACCAGCAAGCTTTAGGTTCTGATCTCCTGTCTCCTTTCAGCCTAACGCTTGCATCCATCATCCCAGCCACGATAGAGTGAGAAGACTACTCGACGGAGTTAACCTGCATGCATCTTTCTCATTTCAGTTGAGAAAAGACCTTAGAGAAGGCCTCACACGTTCATTGCTTCTTCTACGGTTTCCCCCTTTTCCCCCAGCGGTCGCTCTTTCGGTCGATCGCTAGGTAGTTCCACAAATCCCTTTTCTGAGTCATGAGTACTGCGGACTCCTGAGGATTGCTATGCAGGGCTTTCAGGAAAGCTCCAACATGGGTCCTCTATAGTCCACGCCGATTAAGGCCCAAAAAGAGGGGGACGAAGAGCTACTTTGGCTTTCTTGAATGACATCTACTTTTCGATCACAGTTCTTGTCAAGATCACTATCTGCGTCACTTTTCCTTCTTCTAGATCCACCCATACAGACGCTCTACTTGTCGTATCATCATCCGTCAGCATGATGATCGCATCGGTTGCTTTTGCCGTAACATCGCCGTTTCCGTCAACTATAGTCTTGATGATCGGCCTTACTCCCACAACAGAATAACCCTCTCCAAGCAGTCCTTGCACATCGCCGTCCTCATTTGCTATAGCGATTGCGTTCTGTTCGAACTCTTCGCTTACCTCGACAAGTCCGAAGCGTCCCCCTCCGCGTCCCCATCCGCATCTTCCCATCTGCATCCTCCCATTCAACCATCCTGCAAAACCCTTGGCAATGTCTCCATCATCATCAGCCGCATATACCGTCAATGCCGCGCTACTCACAATCGCTATCAGGGCCAAAACTGATAGTAAGATCAAGGCTTTCTTTCTGTCTATCTCCGTCACCTCCTTTTCGGACGTCCTGTAGACAGTCCCGAGGCTATTAAAGAATTGTTCAGAATTATACCCAAATTCATCCAAAATCGATCAACACATCATCAGGAAAACGCTTCTACACAACGCTCAGACTTGACTGCTCGTATAGACCAAAGGCCGCTCGGAACCCTGATTCACTTGCGACACAACCGGAGAGCATGCCAATCAGGGCGAGATGATAGAAGAAATCGTCCTTCCCCCAGGGGTTTTGCCAAAGGCTTTTTACCTGATCGATCGGCAGCACGGTTCACATATTGGCACTTCACGCAAACATCGACCGATCGAATCGCAACTCGACCCTTAGAGACGCAACAGCCCCGGTCGGGAAAGGAGATAGGGCTGTGTCTCTGTTCTTCGTTTCTGAAAAACTATTTATCGATCGATCTCGTCATATTCCCGTAACCACATGACTTGCATTTGAGAAAGACCAGAATCGGCGGCCCAGATAAACCAGCATAAAAGGGGACACGGCAGGCGGAGAATCTCTCATGCGCTTCCTAAAGAAAAACGTTCCATCATGGCTTGTCATATTGCTCATAGTATCTGCCGGTATAGCTATCGTTTACATCGTAGTCACGCTTTCAACCCCCGAGCCTCCAGCAGAGGCTTTCGACTTCACCATTTCAGTCAATCCCGAGAGCGGATCTACACAACAAGGCGAAAGCGTCCAGACAACGGTAACGGTCACTCTGCTAAGCGGTACCCCGCAGATGGTGACGTTGTCGGCTTCAGAGCTTTCATCTGGGGCATCCGCAGTCTTTAATGTTTCTTCAGGAAACCCGACGTTCACAGCCGCCTTAACAATCTCCGCTGCAGCGTCTACGCCGACGGGAAACCAGACGATCACTCTAGCCGGAACCGGAGGAGGATTGACAAAGACAGCCAACTACACATTGACGGTCACTCCTCCATCTGAGCCATTCGACTTCTCCCTTTCTGTCAGCCCTGACAGCGGATCAGTACAGCAGGGAAGAGGTATAGCTCAGCCTATCACGGTATTGCTTACCAGTGGTTCACCTGAGTTGGTAGGCTTGTCAGCGTCAGGATTGCCGTCAGACACTTCAGCAAGCTTCAGCCAGTCCTCTGGAAACCCTACGTTCACGAGCACGATGACCATTTCAACATCCCTAACAACCCCCACCGGAACATACGCGATATTGGTAAATGCGTCCGGAGGAGGCTTGACGAAGACTACCACGTACACTCTAACGGTGACTTCGCCACCCAGCTCGTACACAGTCACATTCACTCAGACTGGGCTTCCAATCGGAACCACGTGGAGCGTGACATTTGGAGGAACCGAGGAATCTTCCACAGGTTCGTCCATAATGTTCACAGTTGGTCCAAGCACCTACAACTGGAATGTCTCATCGCCGATTCCTAGCGGTTCAGGCGTCAGGTACGTCGCATCACCAGCCTCAGAATCCATGGACGTCTCACTCCATACGAGCCAATCCATAATCTACACAGCAGAGTACGAGCTCACCATATCAGCTGATCCATCCGAAGCTGGCGTAACAGACCCTGCCTCGGGATCTTACTGGTACGGCGCGGGCTCCAAAGTACCGGTCTTAGCCTCACCTTCAACACCATTCACCGTTTCGCTCTCAGCTTCAGGCTTGCCCGAAGGAGCCTCCGGAAACTTCAGGCCTTCAATCAACACACCAACATTCACCAGCACATTAACAGTCACGGTTGGGGAAAGCACTGCATTGGACACATACACAGTCACGGTTTCGGGAACCAAGAGCGGATATAAGCCCGCCAGATGGTTGCTGGACGAGGACGACGCAGGTTCAGCCAGTTCGATTACGGTAAACATGAGTGCTCCACACGTTTTGCTTGCCGAATTCACTCAGCCAAGCGTCCAGATCAGTCTGGATCCCTCGTCTATAGATGTCCCACAGGGAGGAACCAGCTCTCTAATTGTGGCTGCTGAGGAGGCAGGCCCCGAACGGCTCTCCGCATCCTTCACACTCACACCAGTAGTTCCATACGTGATCAGAATTTACGCAAGGGATACTGAGGACTTCGCTGTTGCAGGGGTTTCGGTGGCGCTTGGGGACCAAAGCAAGACGACGAACCGCTACGGCTACGCCGACTTCTACGTTGCAGCTGGCCCTTACAACATCACTGTTCCTAGTCAGGCAACCATTTGGTATCAGTCCGGGACAGTTCCGACAACATACGCGGACCCCTGTCCATTTGATAGATGGGACGACGGGCCTGAAAGCACAAGTGGAACCATAGCGGTGGCGGAAGACGCAACCTACACGGCGAGGTACAAGCTTGTGCTGCACTTCGCAGGTAGCCTCACATACGGTAGCGAACTCATGGCTTGGCCCCCCGGC
>Ga0209636_10005734_pt1 | contig 12686 bp, 11 predicted proteins | sample DeeMarSWOR152_54_FD_187464 | JGI IMG/M metagenome (GOLD analysis project Ga0209636, IMG submission 187464) | Marine sediment microbial communities from White Oak River estuary, North Carolina - WOR-1-52-54 (SPAdes) (version 2) | ecosystem: Environmental > Aquatic > Marine > Intertidal zone >...
TTGATATTACAAGCATTACTGCCAGAGAGACGCAATTAGTCTTTAATTTTAAATTTTGACCATTTTTATTATTATCTATTTTTATATTTCTTAAGCCATCTTTTTTTTAAAGTGCGAAAGTCGTATTTTTAATTAACTCTTCATCAAATGACATAAATATTTTTAATCATTTAACCTTAGATATTATTTATTTTACTAATAAAACTATTTATAAATTAAAAAGTTCCCTAACAGTATATTTATTTATATTATAGACATATTATTATAATTACTTAAATAAAATTAAAAATATACTTCAGTAAAAATTGATAAGAATTTTCAAAACAATATTAAAGTGACGTACTTAAAGAAAATAAGGGAGGATAGCATGGCATTTTCTTTATTTAAATTTAATTGGCAAAAATCTCCTGCTCATTTGCTATTGCTCAGCGAATTTCTTTCACCGAATGAAAAACAGAAATTCATAGAATCAGATGCCTGGCAATCAGTATTAAAACAAAATCCTGAAAAAGCGATCAATCGCTTTATAGAAGAAGGAATGATTGAGCAGGCAGGTATATCTGGTATGCTGAATTATAAATACAAGGTAACTGAATTAAAAGCATGGCTAAAACAATTAGGATTAAAAGTATCAGGGAAAAAGGAAGAGTTAATCGAGCGAATCATAGCTGCTGATGAAGAAAACATAAAGAGAGAAACGCAGGGGTTAACCATATATCAATGCACTGAACAGAGTAAAATTATCGCAGAACAATTCCAGGAAAAAGAAAGAGAGAAACGAGCACATTTTGAACAAAAAACTTATCAGGCACTGCAACAAAATAATTTTTATGAAGCAAGCCAACTGGTTGCAAGATTTGAAAATGGGAAAGTTTTCCCTTCAAATATTGGTGTAGATTGGAAACATTATGATTCAAAACGTGATGTAATGCTGCTTAAAATTATGTTCAATCAAAAGCCAAAAATTCTCAAAAATGTAAATGATGATCAAATGAGAATTTTGCGCTTAGCAGCAGGCATGATGCTTTTATGGAAATATAATGATGCTTTGAAATGGCTTCCACAAGATTTTGATTTAGATCTAATTATGGATAAAAATTCAGCAACAAACATGATTAGAGCTTTTGCATATCACAAAGAAGATATGGCACAGCATAGAGCAAATAAAGTAAAAAAGATAGAAATAAACGCCTTAGACACTGCCTGCGATGAGTGTAAGAAAATGGCAACCAAAACCTATAAGCTTAATCAAACTCCAGAACTGCCTTATGAAAAATGCACTTCTGAAAGAGGATGTTATTGTACCACGATGGGATTGTATTTTTAAGAGATACCCACAAATTAAGGGAAACAAATGAAAGATTTAAAAAATAACTCACCATCATTCGATTTTACTGTTGAAGGCTTCAAGCAACTCCGAAAATTTAGCGATACCATAGAAGACATTGATGATAAAATCAAATTCTTTGAACAGCAGATAGAAAATTATGGTAAAGAAAAAGATGTGCAGGCGGAACCTGATGGTATAAATTTTACTGAATTATTGCAGCTTGAGCTGGATCATTGGAAATACATTGTAAATTTGAATGAAAAAATTAAAATAAGAGATGCCTTAAAATATGTGGAACAAAAGGGAGATTCATTTTCCTACAAAAAATGGATCGAACAAGATTCAGGTAATTATCTTATTAAAACAGATTTTAACACAAATGATTTGTTTGATTTTAATCCAGAGAAGCTACAAGAAAATATATGCAAAATATCACCTGATTATAACTTGCTTATTTACATAAGATATTTTTTCAAAGAATTTGTTATCCAAACCACACTTTATCCAGAAAGTTATTTAGAGTTACAGAAAGATGGATTCAGGAAAAAGGTTTTTGACTATATGATTTTCTTAAAAGATAGAGTTGATATCGACTTATATAATGAAATTGGTCAATTGCAGACCGATTTAGAAAATGCGCTCAGTCAGGAAAAGTACAGCCGAAGAATTTTTATTGCTGTCCATAGCCGTTATGAAATAGATGATGAAAATTTAAAAATAGATCTGAAAATTTTTGATAATAAAAAAGAATGGCATGGATCAAAAACTGACTTAGTTGAAGAGTGCATAAGAAAATTTGTAAAATTAGACTTCGAGACCTTGATGGAAGCTTTTAGATGGGCTGAAGCAGAATTTAGACTTAAAGGTAGTGATCTGAGAGATAACGAATTATATGATTATTATCGAAGTCAAAAAACAAATGAATTTTTTAAGGAAGAAAACGGGAATTACTATCGTATGAAGAAAGGAGTTTGGACTTTAATTAAATAAATGGAGAAATTATTTAACGTTAAATTTCTTAAATTCGATTGATTTTGGACACTTTTTAACGTTTATACAAGTTAAAATTTTTTTTTGTATCTTGGGTCTTCAAGCTGAAAGCTTGAGCCCAAAATCCTAACAAATATTTGACTGTTTTGTGCATATCGCACATTTAGAAACCCTTGAAGCAAATTGATTTTGGGCTTAAAGCTTCAGGGGTTTTTTGTTTTAATCCAAAATTAATTATTCGATTATGTATGAACAATTTTACATAACTCATTTACAACAGGCAAAACGGGTAAAGGATGAAGTTAATGGCATCTGCCGATTCCATGATGATAAAGAGCCTTCATTCTGGGGCAATGTCAATACGGGTGTGGCTTGTTGTTTCGGCTGTGGCTGGGAAGGGAATGCCATTACTTTTGCTAAAGAATTAGGAATTCCTTTGAGCGAAGTGCCTGGATTTCAGAAAAATTACCAGCAGAAACGAAAAATTGTGTCTGAATATAATTATCATGATGAAAAAGGAAATCTGCTATATCAAGTGGTCAGGTTTGATCCGAAAGATTTTCGGCAGCGGCGTCCTGATGGCAATGGCGGCTGGATCTGGAATCTAAACGGAACGAGAAGGGCTTTATATCGGCTACCATTGCTTTTAAATGCAAGCCAGGTGCTCTTGCCCGAAGGCGAAAAAGATGCTGATAATTTGATCGACGCAGGTTTTGTGGCAACGACCAATGCTGGTGGAGCAAAAAAATGGCGATCTGAATACAATCAATTTCTGAAAGATAAGGATGTGGTCTTGATACCTGATAATGATGAAGCTGGAAAAGAGCATATCAAAAAGATCGCTGAAAGTTTGAATGGAACCACACGATCGATAAAAATTTTAGAGCTACCAGAGCTTGAGCCAAAAGGCGATGTCTCGGATTATTTAAAAACACATACGCCTGAAGAATTGCAAAAAATAATTGATATCACTGAACCAATTTTGAAAATTACTGAAAATGTAAAATTCTATGACCTACACCGTACCGATAGCGGAAATGCCGAAGCGATTGTCAGGACCTTTGGCGATCGCTTAAGATTCGATCACAAAACTGGATGCTGGTATATCTGGCAGGGAAATACCTGGAAGGTCGATGAAGACGGAGCAGTTGAAAGATTAGCCATTAAAACCATCAGAGAACGATTGAAAAAATCAGCAAATATTGACAACGAAGATCTACGTAAACAAGAGGCAAAATGGGCACTCCATAGTGAATCACGTTACCGAATTGAAGCTGCTATTAAATTAGCATCAAAATTGAATCCAATTACTACGACGATAAATAAATTCAATAAAAATCTATGGTTGCTCGGTTGTGAAAATGGTGTTATTGATATACAGACAGGGATGCTGGTTCCAGGACGATCCGAAGATATGATTTCATTGAGCACAGAAATCTGGTACGATCCACAGGCGAAAGCGCCACGATGGCAGCAATTTCTGGTTGAGATTTTTTTAGGGGATGAAAAACTAATTGATTATATCGGTCGCTGTGTTGGCTATTCACTCACAGGATTAACAGATGAACAAATTATATTTTTACTTTACGGCATTGGCGCAAATGGAAAATCGGTCTTTCTTAATATTATAAGAGCATTGATGGGAGATTACGGCGCTAATACCAGTTTTCAAACATTTTTAGCCAGTAAATATGATGGAACTAAGATTCCCAATGACGTCGCTGCACTGGTATCAAAGCGACTGGTTACAGCATCCGAAGTAAAAGAATCGGGACGATTGAATGAAGAAAGAATTAAGAACATGACTGGAGGTGATCCAATTACTGCAAGATTCTTGCATCAGGATTGGTTCACATACATTCCAACCTACAAAGTCTGGTTATCGGTTAACCATAAGCCAAAAGTATCGGACACCACTTACAGCTTCTGGCGAAGAATTCGATTGATTCCTTTTGACGCCATCTTTGATAAAGATAAAGCAGATCAAAAGTTAACTGAAAAGCTCATAAAAGAGCTTCCAGGCATTTTAAATTGGGCAATTGAAGGGTGTTTGAGATGGCAGGAAATGGGTCTGGAACCATCAGAAAAAGTCATTCATGCGACGCAACAATACCAAAGTGAGATGAATATTGTAAAACAGTTTTTGGATGAAAATACAATCTTAAAAGAGGGTGCTTCTGTAGCTTTTAGTCTGCTTTATGCGGATTATTGCAAATGGTGTGAAGAATTGAATGAAAAACCAATGTCGAACAACATGTTTGGACGAAAAATGACTGAATTGGGATTTCAAAAAGATCGAGTCGGAACGGATCGGCAACGATGTTATATTGGAGTCAGTCTAATCGAAAAAAATAGAAAGGATAATGAAAACTAATAAGTTGACACGATTTATTAGAATGACACGATTGACATGAAAAGTCAGGGTTTCTCTTAGTAATTTTATTATTGTGTGGAAATACTGGAAAATCGTGTCGATTGTGTCAAGGTGTTGTTTTTTAAAGAATGAATCATGTCAGAAAACAGATTGATTAAATTTCAATAGATTCCGACAGCAGTGCAACTTTGAGGCAATTTTTGCCATGATTAGGCTTGATATCATCGACAAAATGACTTATAGGATAGTAAATAGCCGAATTTTCCTGATAATATCTACAATAAAAATGTAAATAAAAGAAGATAGAAAAAACAAATAATTATGTAGAAATAAGGTTGATTAAGGTGCACTTTTGGTCAAATGATTACGGAAAGTTTTTGAGCAAAAAATTTTTTTATGAAGATTAGAAATAGGATAAAAGTATGCTGGTTGGCAGGGCTGTTAAAAGTCGAAAAACAAGAGTGGATGAAGTTAAAAGCTTTGAAATGAAATATCTAATGGATATTGGAATTTTAAAACACAAGGACATTAATATTCAAGTCTGTAGATGGAAGAGATGGGGAAAGCCTTCTGGATTTATATGCTATCGAATGTACTATGATGAAAATGATAAACCAAAGTTCATAAGATTTAGTTATACAATAACGGACAATAGCACTAAGGAAAAACAAAGCTTTGATTACCCAGTGAGATTAGTTGCTACTGCTTGTAATTTTGGCGGAAAAAGGTGGTGGTTTATTTGTCCATTGACAAAAAACGGGGTGCCATGCGGTCGGCGCTGCAGCATCCTTTATTTACCTGGAGATTACTATTATTTTGGCTGTCGGATCTGCTACGAATTGAGCTATGAATCCAGACAGCGGCATCGAGAAGGGTTTTATGAATATTTTGAGAAGCCGTATAACAGGATCAAACAGGCTGATAAAGATTTTGAGAAAGCAAAAAGTATAGATGAAAAATTAGCTCTCTGGAAAGTGATTGATGAAAATAAAAAGATCATTGATGACTATGATAGGAAATTTTATAAAAATGCTTTGAAGGAATAATTTTAACGGAGGATGATGTCATGGTGAATGAAAAACAAAATGAAGCAAATCGACAGAATGCTTTATTATCAACTGGACCCAAAACTGATGAGGGGAAGACAATTGTGAGTCAGAATGCGGTGAAACATGGGATTTTTTCCCAGGAAGTTGTGATCACTAAAGGAGATGGAAAAGAAAATAAAGATGAATATGAGCAATTACTATCACAGCTCAATGATACGCTTCAACCAATGGGAAAATTAGAAGAATTGTTAGTAGAAAAAATTGCTGTAAATTACTGGCGGATGCGAAGGCTAATGCGATATGAAACAGGTGAGATCAGGGATAATATAGATGATTTTAAGAAATCAATAATTGAAAATTATTATACCAAAGATGACTTGCTTGATACATTCTATAAGAGAACTATTCCTGTTCAACCACCAATGGAATATTATAATTATTCGGATTATATCTCGGAGCAAGCATTATTAAAACATGAGCAAAAAATTAGAATATTAAAAGAGAATGAATATGAGTTCGCTAATGATGTGGTTTTCATCAAATATGTGCTAGAGAAGAAATTGGAAACTGAAGCAGATGAAATTAGTGAAGAACATCAGAAGAAATTTAATGACTATATCAGCAGCTTAACTCCACAGTTGCTGGGAAAATTAAAGAGCGGATATTATGAAATTGAGCATCAAAAACTGATCGAGATGAAAGAAGTATTTCACTGGCAAAAACGATTTGAGATCATCGAGCGGATGCGAAATATACCTGGAAAATTAGAAATTGAAAAAATTCTCAAATATGAGAATTCGCTGGAGAAATCGATTTTCAGAAACCTGGCAGCATTGCGAGAGTTGCAGCGAAATCGGCAGGGGTGAAATGGGTTTGTTTTGGAGAAAATTAGTTTTGGAATATGATGATAAAGATTTCTTGAAACTGTAATGAAAAAGGCTGGGCGGAACATGGGTGACATCATTTTTGATGAATTTGACAAAGTAACATTAGGAAGATTGCAGCAGCATTATTCGATTGAAAGTGTGGCGAAAATGTATGAAGTAAGTCAAAATACAGTAAGGAAATGGATTCGCCTACAAAAGATAAAAGCACATAAAGTATGTGGGGCAGTGAGAATTCCTAAATCTGAGCTATTGCGGATTGTATCTGATTGGACGGATTATTAAATATATTAGAAAAGACTAACTATAAAAATTTAAAAAAAAACATTGACATTTTGTTAAAATTTATTAAATTTATGATTGACCGTAGACACACAGCAGAAAATTTCTTGGAAAGTTTGTGGCATTCCAAAGGCTTGGATAGTCGTGAGGCTATTCACAGACACTGCTGTGTGTTTGCGGTAAGCGCTTTGGGATGCCTTTTTTATTTCAGGAGGCAATATGGCAAGTATTCAAACAATTAAACTTGCTTCTGGTACAGCGTACCAGGTGACGTTCAGTCTTAATAACAAAAGACTCACCAAATATTTTCCACCAGGGACAAAAAAGAAAACGGTAGATTCTTTTATTGAGGAACTGAATGAGAACAAAAAGCTGTATCGACTCGGAAAGATCGATAAAGATGTAATTCTTCAGCAAGCTGGGCTTAAAGAAAAACCAGATACCCTTGATTTAAGAAGTTTCACTGAAAAGGTTCTTAAAAGCCGAGAAGTAAATGTGAGTGGTTTAACCCTAACAAGAAACAAGGTTGCTTTGGATAACTTGATGAAAGTATTGGGTGGCGATTTTCCAATAAAGGATTTGTCATTTAAGCAATTCGAGTTGTTCAAATGCAAAAGAATTGAGCAGGGCATCAGTCGGAAAGGAGTTAATAAGGATCTGGAGAATATAAGAACCTGTTTCAACTGGGCGGTTTCCCATAATATCATTAAAAAGAATATATTTCCAGAAAAAAAGAAAATATTCTTTAAATTGGATAAACGATTACCACAGATTTTGAATCTCGATGAGATATTTAGTCTGGAAGAATATCTGCAAAGCACGGATCAGTTCACCTGGCTGGCATACCAAATTATCCTTCACACAGGAGCAAGGCGTGGTGAACTCTGTGTATTAAAACTTGGAAATGAAGGGGGATTGTTCTGGGAAGATATCGATTTTAGCAATGATACAATCAGGCTTTTTGGTAAGAACAAAAAGGAACGTGTTGTACCGCTTCATCCGAACTTGAAAGAGATTCTTTTGCCGATAAGGGGCATCGGTAGAATATTTAATTTTGTCAGCGATACCTTGAGCAAAAGAATGAAAAAAGCAATGATTGCCTGTGAAATTAATCGTAAAGGAGAAGCGGTTCATATTTTAAGGCATTCAGCCGCTACTTATTTACTTAATAGTGGATGGAACTTAAGACAAGTCCAAGAATTATTAGGTCATGCTGATATTTCTACCACAGAAATCTATACGCATATTAGTATAGAAGATTTAAAGAGAGAGATGAATAAATTCAGTTATCGATCTGCACAAAATTTTATGTAGTTTTTATGAAGTTTTTATGAAAAAAGAGTACCAAAATGCACCAAAATAGCCTAAAAACCCAAATAAAAAAGGACTGAAAATCAGGTCCCTTATCCTTGAAAATACTGCATTTAACTTGGTAGCGGGGGTAGGATTCGAACCTACGACCTTTGGGTTATGAGCCCAACGAGCTACCAACTGCTCCACCCCGCGATCGACTTTTTAAATATAATAGTTTTTATCTTCAAAGTCAAGATTTTTTTTATTGAATTTTAAGGCAATATTTGAATCAGTGGTCTAAATGTTGTTTTTCCTAGATATTTTAGTCTTCATAAACCCCCCAGAAGGGTCGTTCTGGTTCCCAGAGTTTAGCTATTTCCTCTGGTGGACGCACAACAACAGCCTCGCATAATGCGGTTACAGTCTTATCTGGTAATCGTAGCTCAGCAGCGACTTTCATGCTTCGATTTCCTTTGCTATTGATCCAACCTATAGCGGTGAGTGGTGTATTCGTTGGTGTAAAATTTCGATAGGTAATATCAAGTTTTAAAGTAACAAACAAATTATTGAAATTACCGTCGAGCATAACAGCCCTGCCTGCGGTTTCGTCTAAAATTGCTGCGACGATGCCACCATGAACGATGCCAGGATAGCCGTTAAAATGTTCGGGCAAACTGACAGTCCCCTCAACTTGATTAGTTTCCGGCTTATTGTACCATTCCATTTTCAGTCCGAATTCATTCTGCCTACCACACAAAAAACAGGTTCGAGAAGATGGTTGTTTTATCTTGTTTGTCGTCATTTCTTATGAAATCCTTAATTTTGAGTTATAATGAACTGTTACTTAAAAATTGAATAACAACAACTTAATATAATATTGTTTTGTAAAATATCAAGAAAAAAATTTCTAATCATGAATTTCATTGACTGCAAACATTAAATTTGTAAATTGTAAAAAAAATCCTATGAATTTTAATCATCAATTATTATATTCTATATATTTAAAACCAACAGATATGAAGTAAAAGTTATTTTATATCCATTGAATCTTATTATCCATTAGGAATTGTTTCTATAGATAGGAACAATGCAACAAATCAAATATATTGAATGTTATGCTTCGATTAGAAAATGGACCGGTAAGGATCCTAAAGCGGTCTGGAGAATCGAAAATCGCTGGAGAAAAACTATGCAAAAATCACAAAAAATTTTTAATCTATTACAAGAAAAGAAGCTTATCGGATTACTGACCCCCAAAAATGTCGAACAATGTTTGATTGCTTACGAAACGTTAAATCCCCTTGGCATCGTGTTAGAAATAGCATTTCGATCTGAAGCTGCCTCAGACGGAATAAAAGCCGTGCTGAATAAATATCCAGATGCTTTAATTCTGGCAGGAACTGTGATGACAGAAAAGCAGGCTGAAATGGCGATTCAAACTGGAGTTGCTGGTATTGTATCGGCTGATTATATTAGTGAAGTGGTCGAAGTTTGTGTGAAAAATGATGTGATGTGTATACCAGGCGGATTAGGAGATTGTGGTAAACAGCTTGTCCAAAAAGCAATGCTTTACAATTGTGAATTAAATGAAGTGAAAGAAAAATACCCCTATCAATGGATTTATAAGCTTTTTCCTGCAGCGACCGAGACTGGCTCAAATATCGGTCTAGTAAAAGCATGGAAAGGTCCATTCAAAGGATTGATTGTGGTTTATACCGGCGGAATTTCCTTCAAAAATTTAAACGAAGTTGTCCAGATGGATCCTGATGGCATATTTTGTGGGTCTGCTGTGACTAAGGCAATCGATATGCCTGAAAAAATGAAGGAAGAAGCACAAAGATGGTTAGAAATAATTCATAAACACTAAAAAGGTTCTATGTCGATTTGTTTTGGTTAAACCATTTTCCTTAATTGAAGGGCTTATTTGTTTAAATTCCATGCCATTAAGGTAAGAAATCGAATCATGAATATCGAACAAGGAATATTGAATGTCGAAGTGGATTTCAGGACTTCGACATTCATTGTTCAGAATTCGATATTCATTATTTTCCTTAACTCAATGACATTGAATACCAAGCTACAAAAAAATCTCAAATTCTAAACTCCAATGACCTAAATCAGTTTGAAATTTTGAATTTTTATTGTAATTTATTTGAGATTTGCTTGTCGTTATTTATTATTTTATTTAGCCACAATAAAAATATAGAGCCACTAAGTACTACCCATTACTTTCACTTAAAAGAAAATATTTTAAGGAGCATACGTCATGGAACAAAAAAACGAGGGCATTTGCCGATTTTGTCTCAAGGCTTTTTCTGGCTCTGCAATGAGTCGCCATCTTCGAGCTTGTGAAGTAAAAAAGAAAAAAGACGCAGAAGAGATGACCAAAGTAAAAACAAAATATCCGATTTACTACCTCAAACTATCAAGCTATAATAATAACTATTGGTTACATGTCGAAATGAAAGCCGCATCAACGCTTAGGGAACTTGATGATTTTTTACGGAGGATCTGGCTCGAATGTTGTGGTCATCTGAGTATGTTTACTATAAACGGCATAGGCTACGAGGATACCGAGGACCAGGGTGACATTGATGATTTTTGGGGTAGAAATGCTGAATCTATTGATACCAGCTTGGTCAAAGCCATGAATGTTGGCAACAAATTCGATTATGAATACGACTTTGGTACGACGACTTATGTTAAAGGTAAAGTCATCGTAGCAAGACAGGGTGTGTTGAGTGAGACAGTGAGAATTTTGGCCAGAAATAATCCCTATATTTTCGAGTGTGTTGAATGCGACCAGCAAGCCACTGACTATTGCACCGAATGTGAAGCTTTTCTTTGTGAACAATGCCTCAGCGATTCTGACATTCATGAATGCAGCGAAGATATGGCGCTTCCGATTGTAAATTCACCGAGAATGGGTGAATGTGGTTACACTGGCGATTATGATTTTGATGACTTTTCAGTGCCAGACCAAAATCAAACTTTTTGACCTTTTAATACCTCTGTGGCTTTGTGGTAATGCATAATTCAGCATAAAGATTTTTGAAGCCATTTTCGGTAAAATAATTACTGGCAAAACATTCTTTTGAGAATGTGATTATTCCTGTTCAAGATTTTCAAAGGAAATATGGTGATCGGATTGCTGTGTTAGGTGGATTAAATATTAACCCAAATAATGCTGTTAGAAAAAATACTCCCCCTTGTCTGTATCGGAATTTCAAAGTTTTGGCAAAAACAAAAAAATAAACCACAGATTTCACAGATGACACAGATTTTTACACTCTGTGCTTCCGCTGGTCGTCTGTGAAATCTACAATTTTTTATCCTATTATCAAAATAATCAGCAAAGAGTGTTCAAATAGATTAAGAAAATGATAATTTTAACATGAAAGGACGTAATAATCTATTCATGATTAATCATGTTCTTTTAAATTATGATATGAATGATTAGATCCCCCTGGTTAATCTTATTAGCTCGTATCTGGAACTAATTGGAATTGTTTTTCAGGAATTTTATCGTCAACATTAAGACCAAGTTTTGAATGTAATCTAAATCCTATAGGACCATAACAAATAAATACCAATTCCATTTCTATATCACAATTTTCACAAATCAGGGGATCTTTTCCATGATATTCAAATTGTCGTTGTCTCCAATTCGGAACAAATGATTGTTTATCTTCGGTAGAATGATTTAGTAACATGTTTGCTTTAGCAAGCAATTGTCCTTTTAACCGATTAGAAAATATTCCATAAGGACGAACGACGCGGAAGTACTTGTCAGGAATGTGCTGAGTTAAATAAGTGATAAAGGTAAATAGACCCATTTTCTTGATAGATGACTTTCCAGCTTCAGCATAATCCTTGAATTTAAATACAAGCCATCGATTGTCGCAACGAATAATACGAGTTTCAGCAATCACTGGCTTTTTAGTATAACGACCAATATATCTGATACTTAAGCCAACTTCGAGTAAACGGGCTCCGATATAAATGTACCATGTTAGTTTTGAGATAACGGAAATAACGCCTCTTAAATTTAAATATTGGCCTTTCTTTTCAAGAAAAGGCATTTGCAGATAACCTTTATTGTTTGCAGAGATGAGACCGCTAATTACATTATGTCTCCAGCGTTTTTTTAAACCCTTCTCCGGCATTAAGTAATTGTCTGGAGCATTGATCCATGTTTGATGGTCTAAAGATAAACCGCCTGCTGTGATGAGAATATGCAAATGAGGATTAAATTTCAGGGCACTGCCGAAGGTAAGGTATGGAGCACAATATATATCCCGGGAATATATCCTCCATATTGTTTGGTCCAACTCATCAATGACATGGCGGCAGCAGAAAATAATATATTAAGAATGACTGCCCGATTGATCAAACATATTGCCCGTAGTTGCCAGGGAATGGTAAACACCAGATGATGATAAGCAACAGGCAATATATCGGATAAACGCTCTTCTGTCCATTTG
>Ga0209636_10005735_pt1 | contig 12686 bp, 12 predicted proteins | sample DeeMarSWOR152_54_FD_187464 | JGI IMG/M metagenome (GOLD analysis project Ga0209636, IMG submission 187464) | Marine sediment microbial communities from White Oak River estuary, North Carolina - WOR-1-52-54 (SPAdes) (version 2) | ecosystem: Environmental > Aquatic > Marine > Intertidal zone >...
ATGGGGTCGTCCGGCGTGCTCTCCACTATCGCTGCGGCGACGCCGTAACGCTCGCAGGCCTCGACGTCAATCGCAGGACAAGCCAAAAAACCTTTTGAGCCGGTTACCAGCAGGATATTAAATCCGGCCCATTTGGTCTGCACTCCTTCAACCATGCCATTCGGCGTTTGAAATGTTTTTGTATAGACTTCCATTATTGTTCCTTTAGTTAGTTCCTGTGGTAGAAACAAAATTTGTCATTCCCGCGGAAGCGGGAATCCAGCTTTTTCGTTCTGGACCCCTGCTTTCGCAGGGGTGACATATTAGGTTTTTGTTTTACGCAACAGGAACTATTTAATGTTGAAAAGGTTATCATCATTTGGAAGCAGGAGCAGCAATCGACTCGCAAAAGGCGATACGGATAAATCATACCGGCTCACCGAGATGTTCGGCAATTTCGGATAATTTCTCGTCAAGGAGCTTTTTACTCGAAGCCTCTACGTTCAGTCGCAGCAGCGGTTCAGTGTTGCTTGGCCGACAATTAAACCACCAGTCCTTATACCCGATAGTAACACCATCCAGGTGGTCGATTCGGCCGTCGCTGTATCTTCTTGCAAGCTCATCCATTTTTGCCTGCTTATCCTCTACTTCGAAGTTTATTTCGCCGCTGCCGGAGTATCTTCGCAACGGCTCGATTAGCCCGCTCATCGGCGCGTCGGCTGTACTGAGAATATTCATCACGTGCACCAGGGTAATCATGCCTGAATCGGCATAGTAGTTGTCCGAATAATAGAAGTGTCCGGAAAGCTCTCCGCCGAATATGGCGTGCGAATCGCGCAGGGCCTTTTTCATAAAAGCATGTCCAACCCTTTCCCTTCGCGGGGTGCCGCCGTACTTGATAATTTCTTCCATAACAACTCTGCTGCTTCGCAAATCGTAAACTACCACCGATTTCGGCTTTTTTTCTAAAAAATACGGCACCATCAGGGCCGTCATCAAATCGCAGCCGATAGTATTACCTTTTTCATCGACCATCATCAATCTGTCACCGTCACCGTCGAAGCAGACTCCAAAATCACATTTCTTTTCCTTTACTGCCGCTTTTACCTCATCCAGATATTTCTCAATCAGAGGGTTCGGCTCATGTTTGAATTTTCCGGTGTGCTTGAAGTTAAGAGCAACGATTTCTACGGGCAGGTTGCTGAAAATGGCCGGGACCGTCTTGCCTGCCATTCCATTGAAAGCGTCAATTGCAATCTTCATCTTTTTTATATTTGGCCTGAGAAACTTCAGCACGTGATTTTTGTATTCGGCGGTCAGGTCATATTTTTGCACCGAGCCGGTAGCTTTGCCCTTTGTATGAAGTAAAGCCATTGCGACATGTTTTATATCCTTTAAGCCGGTATCGACACCAATGGGTTTTGCGCCCAGGCCGGATATCTTAAAGCCGTTATACTTGGCCGGATTATGCGAAGCAGTAACCTGCACGCCACCGCAGGTGCCAAGATGATTGATTGCAAAATACATCTGCGGCGTATCAACCATTCCTATATCAATCACGTTTGTACCGGTGGTATTCATCCCTTTAATAAGGGCCTTGGCCAGCGCCTCGCTATGCGTCCTCATATCGCGACCGACACACAGCGACTGAGCATTAGCCTGGCCCCGCTCATAACCTCTAAGCAGCGATCGCAAAAAACGGGCCGTGGCGCAGCCAATCTTCCATGCACCTTCTTCGTCAATTTGGTCGGGATAAATACCCCTTATATCGTATGCCTTGAAAATCGCAGGGTCCATCTTATTGACTCCTATAGCGTTTAGCATATAGTTTCTTCCTATCCGCTATCTACTATCCGTTATTTGCTACTATACACCCGCCCGACTCGAAATGTCAACAATGAATCTGCAGAACGGCGGGATACCATCTAACCGGCAATGAAAATCAGGTATAGACCCCCTACCAGACAAGGATACCGCAGATTTTCTTAAGAATTATTGTGCCCTTGGATTTCTCGTTCCAATTCATATAACGTTGAACAAGCTCTGTGCACGACCCTGCTAAGACTCCACAAACATTCCCTTAATTTCATCCGGCGATGCGACCTTGCCGACCACTTTAACGTCACCGTCCACAGCCAGGGCCGGCGTCACCATCACGCCGAACTTCATAATCTCGTTTATCTTGGTAACTTTCTCGATTTCGCATTCAACACCAAGGTTTTTTATCGCTGCCTCTGCGTTTTCAGCTAACTTCCTACACTTGGGACATCCCGTACCGAGAATCTGTATCTTTTTCATTCTGCATCTCCTGCACTTTTTTGGTTATTGTAAAACCGATTATCAGATTTTATATTTCCTTTCTCCGAGGTATCCAGCCAGCCATTGCGTTTGACTTCATAACGGTCAAATTTCCCAACGTACGGCTTTATATCCAGCAGCGGTGTGCCGTCCAGAATATCGATGTCAGAAACATGAAGAATATTTGCCTCAACGGATAAAAGTCTCACGCAGGAAAGGCCGATAGGATTTGGACGCGATGGAGCACGGGTCGCAAACAAACCGTGCCATCTGTCATCCATATAAGGCTTGACCTTCGCCTTGAACTCCGATGCCCTATCGAACCAGTATAACAACCAGATTCTTTCAAGACCTTCAAGGTCGAGCAGGGCTTCTTCAAATTCACTATAAACCTCTACCATCCCTTCACAGGCCTGTGCGAAAACCGTCTGAATCGGGATACCATCTGTCCGGCTAAAAGGCGAATGAATTATCCCTATCGGTTTAACCCTCATTTGCGCTACCTCCATCAGAAAAATGCTCCAAAAATCATTCCTGAAATTGTCGCCATCATAATAACAAGCAAAACGAAAACAATGGTCTTGCGTGTTCCCATAATTGAGCGGATTACGAGCATATTTGGCAAAGACAAAGCCGGTCCAGCCAATAGTAGTGCCAGTGCCGGCCCTTTTCCCATACCCGCACCCATCAGACCCTGCAGGATTGGAACTTCGGTGAGAGTGGCAAAATACATGAAAGCCCCAGCAATGGCGGCAAACAGATTAGCCCAGATTGAATTACCACCAACCGCCGCATTCACCCATTTAGCAGGGAAGAGGCCTTCGTGTCCGGGCCTGCCCAAAAGGAATCCGGCGGCCAGGACACCAGCCAACAGTAAGGGCAGTATCTGCACAGCGAAATCCCAGGATGCTCCAAACCACTGGCGCAGCTCGCTATTAGTGAACCACGATAATATCATCACCCCGAAACCTGCCAGAAGAAAAAGAACCAAAATCCAGCGAATCCTGAATACCAGCTCATAAAAGCTGTTCTTCTGAACACCTTCGAGACCCTGAAGAAGCTCTGCGGGTATTTCGTGAGTCTTTCCAGAGGTATCCAGAAGCGTAACAGTATCTTCTGTTTGGCTGAGCAAATTACCTTCGACCTTGTAGGTGGTCAAGCCTCCCGGACAGCACAGGAATACTGCCCTTATGTCTCCGCTTCTTGCCCAGTTGGCGAACACAAGGATACCAACCATCGAACCGAAATATAATGCGTTTTTCCACAGTGGACGGTTGAGCTGGGGCTCGGGCATAGTCATTTGACTATTGGCTTTTTCCAGCTCTTCTTTGTGATAAATCAGATGCATTAACAGACCAATGACAACACTGAAAATAATTGCTCCGATTGCACGTGCTATGCCGATTTCAAGCCCCAGAACTCTGGCCGTCAGGATTATCGCCAGGACATTGATGGCCGGCCCCGAGTAAAGAAAAGCAGTAGCAGGGCCCAAGCCCGCCCCCATTTTGTAAATGCCCGCAAATAAAGGCAAAACCGTACAGGAACAAACCGCAAGAATGGTCCCCGAGATGGATGCAACGGCGTAGGCCAAGACCTTGTTTGCCTTTGCACCAAGGTATTTCATTACCGAGGCCTGGCTGACAAAAACCGAGATGGCCCCGGCTATAAAAAAAGCCGGCACCAGACACAGCAAAACATGCTCCCGCGCATACCACTTAACTAAGTGCAGCGATTCGGTGACTGCATCATCAAAACGAATAGTCCCAATAGGCAGGTAATAGCACCCTAAAAAAACGGCAATAATAATTGTCGGTCTTTTCCAATCCGTTTTCAGGTTCATAGCAAAACACTCACACCTCAAAGCCTTGAACAACTTTTCCCTATCTTTAGCTTGCTGAGTTAAGCCTTCTTGGGCGAGAGACGAAGTGCTGCCTCCGCCACGCGAATTCCGAGTTTTCTGGCGGTGTCCATGCCAAATTCATCCTTTGCAATGTCATCATTGGCGAAGTTCCAGAGAGTCGCACCCTGATGAGCGCTCGGCTTGCCTCCGACAATCATCATTTCATGGCAGAGCAGGACACTTTGAATCTGTTCGATGACCAATTCCTGACCACCGTTGCGAAATGCTCCAACAGCCAGGGCTCCGACGGCCTTGTCGGCAAGGAGCAGTTTGGGCTTACGCAGGACGGCACAGCGTTCCAGAAACGCTTTGCATAGAGCACTCATGCTACGGAAGTAAACGGGGGAGCCAATGATCCACCCACCAACATTTGCATCACGAAGCTTAGGGAGGATAGGGTCGAAATCATCTGTTATTTGCCGACCTTGGGTCGGTTTGGCACCGCCGGACCAGCCCGAAATCTCAAGGCCGCCCAGGTCAATCATTTCAACCTTGATACGAGAATCAACTCCCCTGGCGGCATCAAGCGCGGCCTTGACTGCTGTGGCGGTGGTCTTGCCCTTTCGCGGGCTGCAGGAAATGCCTAATATCTTAATAGACGTAGGGTTCCCAGCGTTGGCCCTTGCCGAGGAAATTGAAACAGCAGCTCCGGCGGCAAGTGTTTTGGCCATGAATTTTCTCCGGTTCATTTTTGTTCCTCCAAATTTGGTTCCGTTCTTTCACAATAAGACTACGTTGATGTTGATAAATTGCCTAAAACTTTTCGATATCTTGGCCTAAGCCAATTAACGAGACCTTTCGTGAGCTTGTCCAGCTATAACTCTGCAAGTAGGCGTTTGCTGTCTTTGACCTGTTGTCGCAAAACACGACTCAAGCACGAGAAAAAATCGAGAATACATGGTGTCTTGAGCTTATAAATGACCTTAAGCCCTTCTTTGCGGTACTCTAACAAGCCGGCATTGACCATAACCGAAAGATGCCGTGAAACATTCGACCTTTCAGAGCCGATATGCTCTGCAATGTCACAGACGCATTGCTCGCCGTCTTTGAGAAAGTTCACAACCGCTATTCTCAATGGATGCGCAATTGCCTTTGCGATTTCCGCCTGCTTCTCGAACAACAATTGTTTGCTTTTACTTAACATCTCAAGCCCTCAAGTAAGTTACTATGTGATTATATACTCACATAATAATATTCGGTTCAAAACAAAGTCAAATATTTTTTGGGAATTCAAACTGACCTATTCTCTGTGTCATTCCCGCGCAAGCGGGAATCCATGCTATCGCCACAGTTTTGGATTCCTGTATTCACAGGAATGACAGGCTGCGTTATACTCTTTCCGAGGAAGCTCTTACGCCAAAATTTGGCTCAAAACCGGTCGGTTTGGTTTTGAAATGAAATCTTTCAAGTGTTGCTAGCGAAGTCAATATTTTTTCCTAAATCTTGCTGCGGGGATGTTCAGCAGCTTGCGGTACTTTGCAATGGTGCGCCTGGCTAATTTTTTTATTCCTAATTCTGCCAGTTTCTTGCGTATCTGCTCGTCATTTAAGGGCTTGCTTTTGTCCTCGGAGTCGATAATCTGCTGTAGTTTGCCCCTTATGGCTTCCCAGCTCAAACCTGCGCCGTTGATATCTTCGGTGCCGCCGGAAAAGAATTTGCGCAGCGGCAATATCCCCCAGGGACACTGGATGTATTTGCCGGCAACGGCCCTGGAGACAGTGGCCAGATGCACACCAACATCCTTTGCGATTTTCGACATCGGCAGCGGCCGAAGATACAACTGCCCCTTTTCAAAAAAATCCCTTTGGAACTTGACTACCGCCTTCGTTACCCTCAGCAGCGTATTCTTTCGCTGCTCTATCGCATCTATAATCCATTGTGCCGAGCGCAGATTATTCTGCAAGAAATTTCTTGTTTTTTCACTAACCACTTCATCCTTTGCCATTTTTGCATAATAGTCGTTTACTCTCAATCGCGGCAAATCATAATCAGCCAACCGCACAGAATATTCGCCCGAATTATCCGATGATTCCACTATCACATCGGGGGTAATGGGATGGTTCCGGTCCCGCCCGACCTGCAAGCCGGGCGAGGTGTCAAGCTTACTCAGACGCGCAATTGCCCGGTTGATTGCGTCGATGCCGCAGTTCATTTTTTTCGCGATATCCGGCAGACGATTTTCAAGCAGCGCATCCATATGCCCGGCAATCAGACGAGATTCAAAGCTCATATCTTCGCTGCTTTGCGCCATCTGGATAAGCAGACACTCCCTCAGGTCCCTTGCGCCGACACCCGCAGGCTCTAATTTCTGCACAAGCTCCAGCGCTTCTTTCAAATCATCGATGGTGAAATCGCCCCTGTCCTTGTTGTGCAGCTGTTCCAATCTTACGGTGAGATACCCCCTGTCGTCGATATAATCTATAATCATATCACCGGCTTTTTTTACTGCCGGCTCGGCATCCACCAAACGCCACTGCTCTGCCAAATGTTCGTGCAGCGACTGCGGAGGAGCGGCGGTATTTTTTATCGCCTCAAGTTTTTTGTCCGGCTCGTCACTATAAACCCGCGTCCGCAAAGGACCCGCCTCGTTCATATAGTCTCTGAAGCCGTCACCCAGACTCTCAAGGCGTTCGAAATCTCCAACTTTATTGGTGTCTGTGTTAACGACCAGGTCTTTCTCTTCTATGTCTTCCTGAGGCTGCTGTTCAGCAGAGTCGGTATCTTCGGGATTTCCAGGCTCGACCATTTCCAAAACAGGATTGCTGTTAAGCTCCTGTTCTATTCTTTCCTGAAGGGCAAGGATTGGAAGCTGGAGAATCTCCATCGATTGTATCATATGCGGTGCGAGCTTCATCCTCTGCTCCATCCGCATCTGTCCTCTCATCTCCAGTTTCATAGATAAACCTGAAAAATTCTTAATTCCTACCCGTTAGTCCTATCTTTACTATTATATCATAAACGCACAGGAGAATTTCGTCAATATTTGAGGAGTAATTGAGAAACTTTAAAAACAGAGGGGAAAATTACTCTAATTCCCGTCTGCCGATGATGGCATCGGTAAGCATTTTGCCGCTCGCATATTCGATGGTGCTGCCGGTGGGCAGTCCTCTTGCCAGGCGGGTAATCTTCACGCCGGCGGCTCTAAGCAGCGAGCTTATATAAAGTGCCGTGCCGTCGCCGGCCATATTAGGATTGGTCGCCATTATCACCTCTTTTACATTACCTTCCCGTACCCTTTTTAGGAGCTGCTCGATACTCAAATCGCCCGGCTCGATTCCTTCAAGCGGTGCGATATGACCACCAAGGACATGATAGACCCACTTACAGGCTCCGGTTTTCTCAAGATTTATGATATCTTTCGATTGCTCAACAACACATATCGAGCTTTTGTCACGTCGTTGGTCGGAACAGATTTGGCAGATCGGTTGCTCCGAGAGATTGTAGCAGATTTGGCAGTGTTTAATCTTGTTCTTGACATCCCGGATTGCCTCGGCAAGCGCCATAGCTTCTGGAGGTTTGGCCTTCAATATATAAAAAGCCAGCCGCTCAGCCGTCTTGGGCCCAATCCCGGGAAGCTTCTCAAACTCCTCGATAAGTTTGTTCATACTTTCAGTATAAACAGTACTCATAATTCGTATATGCTTTCCTGTCATTCCTGCGCAAGCAGGAATCCAGTTTTGTGGGGTGGGGCTTGCCCCACCATAATTCTATGTTTATTAATCTTCTTCGATACCAGTTATTGTTGCGTCGAGGCCCAGAAGGACTGTTTTGACAGCGGGATCGTTTATCAGCTCATTTCTTCTTCTGCTGCTTGTCTTCGGCTGCTTTGGAATCGGCTTGCCTTGTACCTGCTCGTCGACGGCGGTCTCAAACTTCAATCTCACAGGCGTTGATAGCTGCTCACTCAGCAGGGCCTGGATTTGCCCGGTTCGGCCGTTACTTTCGCACATTCTTTTCTGCATTCGAGCCGATGCGCCGAACTCAAGCGTCAAGACGCCATCCTCAAATTGAGCCGGCACAGCAGAGCTTAAAAGCCCACAGGTACTCGGCCCGAGTTTGGTGCTAATAACTCCCAGGAGACTGTGCCAATTGTCCTGTATCGAGTGTATATCAGTCTGCCCGAATATATCAGACGGTTCGCTGATTTGCGATTTGGTTGGCTGGGCTATGGCCTTGATGGGTATGTTACGGCCGAGTGGTCGCTTTTTTTTTATGTTAGGCGATGCACCTGCCTGCAATCGCGAAAGAAGCTCATCCACATTCAGGAAGTGCTCGCTTAAGGCAAATCGCAACAGCGAAGCTTCTAAAAGTGCCCGGCCTGTATCGCTGTTTTTGATGGCCCATCGCAGCTTCTCCAGCGTCGAGATGTTATAGACAAGACCGGCAATATCAAATTTTTCAGCTAATTCGCCGGCCCGTTTTCGCTGCTGGCCGGTCAAAATCACAAGCTCGCTCTCGGGCCCCGTGGATTTAACCACCATCAAGTCGCGCATATAATCAATAAGCGAATCGACTATCTGGACCTCACTTATACCGGTACGGATTAAATCCTCTATCGCTGCAAGTGTCCCGGCTGGGTCACTGTCGCCAATTTGCCCGATGAGATTCCAGATTTTTTCGCTGTTCGGGCAGCCTAAAAACTCCTCAAGCAGCCGGCTGCTCAGCGGTTCGATGCCGGTGCTTATTAATCTGTCCAGCAGACTCAGGGCGTCTCTCATCGAGCCGTTTGCCATTTTTGCCAACGGCAGCACCAAATCCTCTTCGTACTTTATCTTTTCCTGTTCGAGTATGAATTTTAGCTGCCCGGCTATTGAGGCAGGCCCTATATTGTTGAAGTCAAATCTCTGGCATCTCGATTGAATTGTCGGGATGACTTTGTTCGGCTCGGTAGTGGCGAAAATAAACTTGATATGGCTGGGCGGCTCCTCCAAGGTCTTCAGAAGTGCATTGAAAGCAGAAACAGTGAGCATATGCACTTCGTCGATAATGTAAATCTTAAATCTCGAACGCGCCGGCCGATAGATAACATTCTCTCGAAGCTCACGAATTTCATCAACTCTATTGTTTGACGCACCGTCTATCTCGATGACGTCGATATCTTCACCGATGTTTATGGCAGTACAGCTATCGCACTTACAGCACGGCTCTGTGGTTGGCTCATTGACGGCAAGGCAATTGAGCGCTTTTGCCAGAATCCTCGCCATAGTGGTTTTACCGACGCCGCGAGTGCCCGCAAAAAGGTAGGCGTGCGCGACCCTGTCGGTCTTGATAGCGTTTTTCAGCGTCTGAGCGATAGGGTCCTGGCCGATGACATCATCGAACGTCTGCGACCTGTATTTTCTTGCAAGAACAGTATAAGCCATCTGCAAATGATTAGTGATTATTGATTAATTATTGTTCTCCAGTACATCCGTAGTATAGTAGAAAAAATGGCAATTTCCATAAAAATTTTAAATTGACATTTTTTCCAGCAATGGTAAATTCCGTATTCTGTTATTAGTATCTCAGGTCCGCTATCTCTTGGCGGAATAAACATCAAAGAGCCGCCTGTGGCGGAATCGATTAAAAAGGGGTTTGATTATGATAGTCAGAATTGAAGATACCTGCACCGCCTGCGGGCTTTGTGTGGATACCTGTCCTGAAGTTTTCGAGCTGGGCGAAGATATGGCCCAGGTTATCGTCGATGAGGTACCTGAAGAGTACGAAGATGCCGTTCAGGAGGCCGCCGAGGAATGCCCTGTCGAGGCAATCATCGTGGATTAACCACCGGTAGAACCCGTCGGTTTCGATAATCATCGATAGGAATGACATAAGAATTCGTGTTGTGTGTATGCGCTTTGCCCGCTGTCGTCGATGTTACTTTAGCCTGGAGTTAGTTTTCCTGTCTTCGCAGCATAACTACGCCTAACGAAAAGGCTGAAATTCCAATCGCCAGCAAAACCAAACACGGGCTAATCATTTCCGTGAATCTGAAGTCGCGCCAGATAGCACCTTCAAGAGCAAGTATGCCCCATTTCACAGGACTGAAATGACTGAACGGTCGTAACCACGATGGCATGAAAGCCAGCGGCATCATAGCCCCCCCGAACATGCCCATAATCATAAGTATTGCCCAGCCTGCTGCACCGACACTCTGCTCAGTGCGTCCCAACGTACATATAAACATCATAAGGCCAACGAAACACAGTATCGTGCAGAACAGCCCCAGAATAAATAGCGGCAGGTTGCCTGTGGGCATCTTGAAGATTGCCTTTGCACCAAAAAACAGAATACATATTATAAAGATGCATGTGAGAAAACACGCCAGGCCTTTTCCTCCAAGAATATGAGCGTATCCCAGCGGGCCGATGCGCAAACGGTCAAAAGTGCCGTTCGTTCGCTCTTTCACAATCGAAATTGCAAATGTCGCCGTGCACATAAGAAATCCCCAGAGCAGAACCTGCGGAAATGTAATCTGAAACGGTGTAATAGGGCCTTCATATTCTCTGCTAACATCCATTTTTGCAAAGTTTAACATGTCTCCATCAAAGCCTAAATTAAAGCTCTCCTCATTGGCATCCTTTAGCAGGGTGTCAAAAGAGTCCATGAAATTAAGATATAATTCTGCCTGCTCGGCATCGAGGTCGTTAGCGTTTTCCAATTCATCCCGCCAGAGGTTAATCTGATCCCTCATCCATTTTCGGTCAATGAATTTATCACCCAGGGCCTCAAATTGTGCCTTGGCGAGAAGTCCCTGAAGATAGCCGCTTTCCATTCTGCGCGATGGGTCCGATGCTATTTCTAACCTTGGGTCGTCGCTGTTAAACAACGCTTCAAATCCCTCTCCAAAGCCCTTATTTAGGATAACCGCAGCAGCTACTTTACCCTTTCTGACCTGCTCAGTTGCATCTTCGCGGCTCAGGTGGACTATTTGTAATGCTTCGTCGGACTCCAGCTTTGATATATAGGAGCTTGCAAACTCGGACTTATCCTCGTCCACCACAGCGATTTTCATCCCGGACGGCCCTTTGCCGGCACCGGCATATATAGCGCCAAAAAAAAGGGCAAACAGAACCGGAAAACCGAAGACCCAAAAAATGTTGCCCTTATCACTGAGCAGTACCCGCACGTCTTTGACAGCAAGAAATAATAATTTCTTCATTAGTCTCGAAGCCTCCGTCCGGTCAGGTTAAGAAAAACATCCTCAAGATTGGCCGTCTGAACTTTCAGCGAGCGAAAACGTACACCGCTGCGGTTAAGCATCGCCAGAGATTCCATAGGCTGGCTGGTCGCGAACCTAATCTTCGTCTCTTCAAACTGTATATTCTTATCTTCAATGAACGGCCTTATCTTATCGGGGCCTGACAGTCTTTCTTCGAATTCGGCTTCAATATGGGAGGGGCCTCCATGCTTGACAATAAGATTCTCAACGCTGTCCATATCCAAAATCCTGCCGTGGTCAAGAATCGCCACCCTGTCACAAAGACGCTGGGCTTCCTCCATATAGTGTGTTGTATAGATGATAGTCCTGCCCTGTTTTTTCATATCCTCGATTGTATCGAATATCAAATTTCGTGACTGCGGGTCCACTCCGACCGTCGGCTCATCAAGCAGCAAGAGCGGCGGCTCATGCAAAAAGGAGCATATCATGTTAAGCCGGCGTTTCATACCACCGCTGTATTTCGAGACTCGCCCTTTTCTGCGCTGACTCAATCCTGCTATCTCAAGACAATTCGCCACACGCTCGTTTAACTGCCGCCCGCTTAGTCCATACATCCTGCCGAAGAAACGCAGATTCTCCTCGGCAGAAAGCTCCTCGTATATCGCCAACGCCTGTGGTACTACACCCAAAGATAAACGAACCTCAACCAGACTCGGGTCTCTCTTTCCATCAAGTTCCACCGCGCCGCCGTCCAGCTTCAAAAGCCCGCAGAGCACCTGAATTGTGGTCGTCTTGCCCGCCCCGTTGGGCCCCAACAATCCGAAGGTTTCTCCCTGGTCCACCTCGAAGCTCACATCGTCCAGCGCAACAATGTCCCCATATCGCTTCTTTAGATTGTCAGCTTTAATCATGCGAACCTTTCCTACGAATGAGGGCTCAGCCCACTCGTTTACTATTTTGCAAGCTCCCTTCCCCGGTCACGTGCTCTGGTAATAGCTGCCGATATTAGCTCGCCAATCCTGCCTTCCGCCAATACCTTAAGCGCCGCTTCGGTTGTTCCGCCGGGCGAAGTAACCTTCCGCCGAAGCTCAGCGGGGCTTTCGCCGTTCTTGTCCGCCTCGACCGCAAGCAAACCGGCTCCCTTGGCCGTCTGGAGAACCAAATCCTTCGCCACATCTTCAGGCAGGCCCAGTTCAACGCCTGCTTTTACCATCTCTTCCATCAAAAGAAAATAATAAGCGGGCCCGCTGCCGCTCACCGCCGTTACCGCGTCAATCAAATCTTCATCCTCAACGACAACGGCTTTGCCGACCGATGAAAAAATCGCCATTGCCTTATCCAGCATTGGTTTTGCCTGCTCATTAGCGA
>Ga0209636_10005737_pt1 | contig 12685 bp, 11 predicted proteins | sample DeeMarSWOR152_54_FD_187464 | JGI IMG/M metagenome (GOLD analysis project Ga0209636, IMG submission 187464) | Marine sediment microbial communities from White Oak River estuary, North Carolina - WOR-1-52-54 (SPAdes) (version 2) | ecosystem: Environmental > Aquatic > Marine > Intertidal zone >...
ATTATGATAAAAAGTTTTTTCTTCATCCCGCCTCTCTCTTGCCAAATCCTTCACTTAATCTAATTTTCAAATTATTCATAATACTCACCTCGTTCCCTTTCTCTTTTTCTCTTCTATTCGAGGGGCAGGGCTCAGCCAGCCCCTCTCTGATGAAACCGTCTCTTAACCTCCTGAGTAAATCGCTCACCCCGCTTCCCACGAACCAATCTTTGTACTCTCCACTAAGAGGGGCTGGCCTCATCTCCACTCCTTGCTAAATGCCAACTCACCCAAGAGATAAGACAACTGAGCCCTCTGGATGTATAGATTGCTTAAAGATGAGGTATAGGAAACCCTTGAGTCATACAGGTCCTTATCGGTAGTCAAAAAATCCAAGAATGAAATAGCACCAAGCGCATACTGCTCCTTTGCAATTGCCGAGGCCTCAGTTGCTGCCTCGAGGCTCTTCTTCGCAAAGTCAAGACTCTCATATGCTTCGACTAACGCATAATAGGTTACGCGCAGCGATTTTTCTGTCTCTAAGAGTGCCTGTTTCTTTGAAAACTCTTTTAACTGTACCTCCTTTTTCGCATTGAGATAATTAAAGACTAATGACTTTATCTCAAAGATCGGGAAAGAAACGCTTATTCCATAATTCTTCATGGCATTGTCTCTATAACGCTGGAAGTCAAGGATAAAAGAATCAGCCGAGTAGGCATAGCCGTAAAAGAATGAGACTCTTGGGAGAAAAGCAAGGTACGATGCAACTAAATCCAATTTTGCAATATTTCTCAATTCCTGAGCTAGTTGCATATTATAGTTTACCTTTTCCAGGATAAGGGCGAGTGAATCAAGAGAGGGAAACTTTGCCGTATCAGGAGGTATTAATGTATCAGTTAAATAGATGTCACTATGTATACCAAGGATTGATTTCAGTTCTTCATGGGCAGTAATCTCAAGGGTCTTTGCCCCTGCTCTATCTTGTAGGGTGCGAAGATGAAAGACCTCACCCTGGAGTAGTTCGAGTCGTGATGCTGCTCCTATGGTATATTTTGTCTCAATCAACTTGAGATTCTCCTCAGCCCTCTTGATCGCGATCTCTGATGCATACAGGAGCTCTCGGGCGTTGATGAGATTATAATAGGCGGTCTTTAACCTCAGTATCAAATTTGAAACGTCTGCTCTGTGCTGAATCTGGGTACCTTTTACCTGACGGCTGCTGATAAAGACCGAACTAATGATGTCTAAATCAAAGATTGATTGGTTTAAGGTAATTGATCCTGAATAATCTGTAAAAGAGGCTCCCTCAGGGTATTCACTCTTGGTATACGCCGCAGTCGCAGAGATCGTGGGAAGAAGGTTAGAGAACGTTTGATAAAAGAGAATGCGTGATTTTTCCAAGGTGATCTTTGATTCGTAGTATGCGGGGCTCTGAGAAAGTGCAAGCGTGATCGCCCGATCTAATGATAAAGAGTCAACCTGCAAGAAAAGTAAAAAAACGAGCATGGTATTACCCTCTGCTCTTCACCCTCTGCGCCATGCACTCCGCCCTATGCCCTCGGGCCCATGAGACCAAGGACGATTCCTGCAAATATCGACACTATCCAGATAAGAAACACGAGGATGAAGGCATTCTTTCGCTCAATCTCATTGGTAATGCTAATACCGAGCGAAACGAGAATCATCTCCCAGATAATGAAGAAGTCAAAACCAGCAAGCACTTTATACCCAAATGAATCCCTGGCTAAACCCGGTACAAAAAGGGCGAGTGAAGTCGTTACATACGGTGACCTCGTTATCGCAATCAATATCACCTTTAATAGTGCAGAAGGAACCATTACTAATGCTGAAAAACAGACCACAGAAAATACGCGCCTGAATGCACCTGTGCCACCAAAGACAGGGATTAAGAGATTGACCAAAAAGGCGAATAAGAGTAGTATAATGGCAATAAAAACCGCTGCTCCAATAGTGCTCGAGATTACCATGAGAGAACCAGATGATACTTTTAATGCCTGCTCAATTTGCTCGTCTGTCATACCCCGTTCTCTCATCATCTCTTCTTGTTTCGCGATTATGGTCTCTTTTGTCATGCTCACGGTTAACGCAGCACTCAAGGCAACAACAATGAGTACAATAATGAAGGGAATCATCCATTCTGGTTTCTCCTTCAATGCCATGAATACCTTTATCGGCGACATAAAAATATCGGCTATTTTATTCATTGACGACTCCTCATATTCGCTTCTTAAACTCAAAGTGTTAAAAAGTTTCAGACATTTCTATTCACACAAGAAATGTCTATATCCAATTATACGATAAGAAACTCACAGAAGTTTCGCACTGACACAAAATACTCTCAATTCTATGCAAAAATTACCTAAAATCAAGGAGTAATGTCAGCAATAGCAATTTCTGGCTTAGACATAAAAAAACACGACGAGCCTATGGAATGTTACAGTGGTGCAAAACTCACAAACAGCTCTAACATTTTATACGCTTGACAGGCTGGGATTTTCGTTTATCGTATTAACACGAGGGAGGAAATATGCTTAATACAAAGAGATTATTTATTGCCACACTGTTTGGAGTCATCTTCGGTTTTGTATGCTGGGGATTAGCTGCCTCAGGTGGGCCACAACCCTGGTACTTCGCGGTCTCGACTATTCTTTCTAGAGCCCTGATAGGTTTTACCATAGGCATCAGTGTTATTAAAATACAGTGGTGGCTCCACGGCATAATTATAGGTGCGCTCTACAGTCTGCCACTAGCCTTTTATGGATTCTACGTTCCGGGTAAAGAGATGTTTATCTTCTGGGGTTTTTTTGTTATGGGGATTATCTACGGTCTCCTGATTGAGCTCTTCACTACTGTCATATTCAAAGCGAAGCCACAGCCGCACTCATCAACGAAAAAGTGAGAATTAACGATTTTGCCAATTGGCAACATCTAAAACTGCTAAACGTAGGAATGTCCTCTGATTACGCAAGCTATAACTTGTACATTCCAAACACTCTAAGCCTGGTGCGCAGCCTTCCATCCTTCAGCAAACGCGATACGATTCCCTGGCGATGGATGCGAATATCTATACCACTCTATCAATGGGTGGGGATAGGCGATCATCAGTTGCTCATTACAGAATTTCGCCATAACACTAATAAAGCCATCTGGGTTATTGGTAAGTTCAAGTGCGCCGCGATCTGCTCTCCTCTCATAATGTCTCGAAATCGCAGAAGACAAAGGTTTGAGGAAAAAAGAGATTACTGCAAAAATGAAGGCGAGCACCGGAAATGCAGCGATATCACTTATTCTCTCAAATCCTGCTAACCGATAAAAATAAGGATGAATGCGATACAATACATAGAACATCCCCAAGGTTATCAAAGACTGCCAAAGGATTGACCACCATATATGGTGCTCTCGGTAATGACTGATCTCATGAGCAAGTACTGGCATAATCTCATCCTCCGTATAATTCGAAACAAATGTATCACCGAGGAGGACTCTCTTTGTGTTACCAAGACCAGTCACGGCGGCATTTGCCTTGGTTGACTTACTACTGAGATTGATACTATATATACCCTTTGCATTAATCTTTGCCTTCACACACAACGCCGCGACTTTAGACCTTAAACTTTCGTTTTCAATAGGCGATGTCTTATAGAAGAGCGGCAGAATGAGAACAGGGAAGAGATTCGCAAACACCACGCTAAAGAGTATCATTATAACGGAAAGCCACAGCCACCACAGATATGGTGATACATGGGTGATGAGATAAATAAACTCAAAGACAATTGCACCAAGGATAAGACTAATAAAAAAAGATTTTGTCCAATCGGTGAGCCATGCTTTAAAGCTCTGGGTCGAAAACCCGTATTTATGCTCGATCACATAACCGTCAACATAGGAAAAAGGAAAAGAAATTACTGAATAGACTATATACAAAGACGCAAAGAAAACAAAGATGAGCAAAGGACGAAAATGTACTACGTCACTTGCTGCTGCAACAAAATTCTTTGAAATATCAAAATATATCAATGCAATGAGAAAAAGAGCTGAGACAACATAAGAAAAGATGCTCACTATGAGAGTGTCTTTCTTATAACGTCTCGCTAATCTCTGTTTCTCTTTATCGACCAGCGGATGCATCTTCTTTGCGCGCATAGATTATTCTATCGTTTTTACTGTAGGAGTCAACCAGAACTTGACTTTCCAACTTTTCGGAATACAATAGTTCGTTAGACGAAAAGGATGCGTTCGCGAAGAGAGGAGGTTTGATGAAAAAGGTCTTTGTCTTTGGAAAATCTACCTGCCCTGTCTGTAAGAATGCCGTTGACAAAATACTCTATTTTAAAAAAAAGAAAGCTTTTAATGCTGAAATTAGATATTTTGACATGGAAACAGTTGATGGCTTAGCAGAGGGCGCCTTTAATGAAGTGAGTGATATCCCGACTATTATCATTTTCGATAATAAAACAGAACTTGCCCGTTGGGTAAAACAGCCGCCAATCAGCGAGGAATTTCTACCGTACCTAGCATAGAGAAGAACAGATCAATCTTCTCAACTCATCGTATTCAGCCTATTTCAATAACATCATTTTAGGAGTAAGGTGATGTTGCAGAAAAAATTAACAAGGGTCAGGAAAATTCTCCGGAAACATCCTGGTGTGGTCGTTGCCCTATCTGGAGGTGTGGACTCGAGCCTTCTCTTGAAAATAGCAAAAGATGTTTTGGGCGATCGCGTCATCGCTGTGACCGCGGTATCGCCTCTTCATCCTCAAGATGAGGTAAATGAAGCACGCAAAATCGCAAAAATTGTGCACTGTCGGCATCTGGTCATTCGAACGCGTGAATTAGAGAACAAAAAATTTGTAAAAAACTCGAGAAATCGTTGCTATCACTGCAAGAGGGAGTTGTTTACCATCTTCAAAAGACTCGCCAGAAAACATCAGTATAACATCATCGAGGCAAGCAATGTCTCTGACCTTGATGATTTTCGTCCTGGGCTCCGCGCCCTCGCTGAACTTAATGTTGAATCGCCCTTTATTCAGGCTAGGATCAATAAAAAGGAGATAAGAAAACTCGCCAAAAAGTTCGGTTTGCCTAATTGGGATAAACCATCAATGGCATGCCTTGCCTCAAGAATTCCTTATGGCCACAAAATCAACACAAAGACCTTAAGAAGGATTGAGTCTGCTGAGAGATACCTAAAAACTTTCCCCCTAACTCAAATTCGTGTGAGGGATCACTTCCCCAGAGCACGTATTGAGATCTTGGATAATGAATTCCATATCATTTTAAAAAATCGTAAAAAGATTATTGATCACTTTCGAAAATTGGGGTACACATCTGTAGCACTTGATCTGGAAGGGTATCGGTCTGGCAGCCTTAACCGGTAAGATGCACTCTCTGAGAGACCTTTCAAAATCACTATTCAAAGTCGGGCTCTTTGGATTTGGAGGCGGCATCGGTATGCTCGCCATTCTCCGTGCGGAATGTGTGAAGAGAAAAAAGTTCATTACCGATGATGATCTATCAACTGCTGTAGCTATCGGTCATATGTTACCTGGTCCATTTATCCCTAACTATTGTGAATATATTGGTTATCATCTCTTTGGTCTTAAAGGTGCAGGGGTCGCTGCAGTGTCACTGCTTTTGCCTTCTTTTGTAGTAATGATAATCCTTTCCTGGTTCTACCTCACCTATCAATCACTACCCGGTGTTACGCTGATATTCAAGGGAATAGGCACGGTGATGACCTCAATAATCCTTTGGGCATCATATGATATGGGACGGGTGTTGATAAGAGACAAAAAGGGTATTATCGTTTTTTTAGTCGCCCTAATCTTGTTCCTCATTAGATTCGACCCTGTATTGACTGTTCTCATCTGTGGCGGGCTTCGGCTGGCACTCGATAGTATGAGATTTTTGAGTAGCTGTATCTATGCTGTTCCACTATTTGTCTTTGATGGCAAAAAGGCACTCGACCTTACCGGCATCTTCCTCAAGATAGGAGCCGTCATATTTGGTGGCGGCTATGGTGCAATCCCCTTCATCAAAAATGAGGTCTGTACGCTGAGACCATGGTTGACACCTAAAGAATTCCTTGATGGTGTTGCTTTGGGTCAAATGACTCCAGGGCCTGTTGCTATCACGGCAACCTTTGTAGGATTCAAGGCAATGGGAATCCCTGGCGCAATCATCGCAACGATAAGCATTTTTTTACCATCTTTCCTGATGCTCGTTGCATTAGTAAAAATATACCGAAATATCAGTAATAATAAATACGTTGTTTCGTTCTTTGGAGGGGTTAAATCTGCGGTAGTAGCAATACTACTATCCACCGGCATCTTTTTTGTGACGATAAACTGGATTAGTATACCTTATGCATCATTTGGTATCGTGGTACTTCTCATTTTACTCTTCAAACGCATCGAACCAATATGGTTACTTCTTGCTGGAGCAGCATTCAGCCTGATTGTCAGCTAAACCACTATACTACTCACCTTTAACGGCCGATTCTCTTTGACGTTTACGCAAATGTCTATTATAAAGCACATTCTCTACAACTCTACCAAACCGGCATTGACAATGCAATAATTCTGTGTATATTTGCATGAGGCGGCGTAGCTCAGCTGGCAGAGCAGGAGAATCATAATCTCTGTGTCAGGGGTTCGAATCCCTTCGCCGCTATTAAAATCATGGCTCGATTCAGCGAGTACCATAAATATACTATAGAATTAGAAGAACAAGTAAACAAAATATCAAAGCTTCTCTACAAGCGTAGCGACAACCTGGATGAACTAACAGCTCAATTAGAGATTTTATTCAAACTATTCTCCCGCGGCGACGAACTCGTCACACTGATTCAAAGTTACTCGAAGGATTTACGGAATGAAATAGATTCTATAAGAAAAACATATGTGCACTACAAGAACGCAACTGAGGGGTCATATAGAAGTCTTGTCCGTGTCGGTGAGCTTCTAAAATCAATAAACCACCTCCTGCAAAACATACAGACCAGTGCTGGTCTATTCATCACGTCTGCCCAAAGTCTGGTAAATGTGGCAAAGAATGCAGAAATATGTGCTCACCATGCGCAAGAAGAAGGTAAAGGATTAGCCATTATCGCTCGAGAATGCTTATCACTTGCACAACGTGCCCAACTTCCTTTTCGTGGTCTGAGTATTTTGCTGCGGAATCTACAGCGAGTTGCGAACCCAGCAACCAGCGAATTACATACCATAATTAAACTGTCATCGCGTTCCCAAAGCCTGCTTGAGAAATCATTAGAGTCTCTCGTAATGATCGATGAAATAGCTATCTCTCTGGAAAATATAATCAGCCGAGTCGCGGAACATTCGGAAATAAACAGTCGTTTAAAAAAGAATATTGCCCATGGTATAGGTGTCCTTAAAGATCAAGTTGTATCTTCATCAAGGACACTCGACGATATCTCAATTCGCTGTGCTCAGTTCACGTCCTTGGAACGAATACTCGAAACCCTTGACAATACCCTGTCCCGATTTAACAAACATGGGACGAAAAGAAGCGAACCGGCTGTCAATCATCACGCATCTCAAATTGAGAAATCAGTAGAAAGACAGCTTAATTTTTCTCTCAATGAAAATATTGAAGCATTTAAGCAGCTGCCAAAAATGCACGAACTCCGCATATTCGCGGGGCTCACCACTGAGGACCTAACTACTATAACCAGACAGATTGACATACTCAATCTTTCAGGTGATGAATTGATGGACTATGAGAAAGATCTTGGAACCGCTTGTGCTGATATTGTCAAATCTACTACCCAGATCGAGGAGTTCTTAGACGAAGCACAAAATATCTGGAATCATCTACACAGTGTAACAAAAGATCTCACCGATAAGCTCAAGGACATTGAAACCCTCATCACAACTACCAGCAAGATCTGCACGAAGATTAAAACCCTCACTGTTTTCGCGAGAATTGAAGAAAGGATAAGCGCCGCTTATCAATCGCTCCTATCACCCATTGTTGAGGAATTCGTCAGGGTGCAGGCGAAAACTGAAGACACACTCTTACGCATAACACCTCAAATAGCTGAACTGCAGCGAGATGTTGAACAATTGAAGAAAGAGAAGATTGCACAGATTTCAGAGAAGATAAAACACCCAGACTACGCAAAGATTAAAATATTCCTCGATGATATTGTCAGGATTTTTAGAGAAGAGAAAGAGCAGGTGAAAGCCATTAATGAAGTTGCTGATGAATTGTACGGTAATGATAGATTACTGAAAGAGATATGGAATGATTACAAGAGATCGCTCATGCGTATTTCGAAAATAAGCACTCTGTTCAATAACATCCTTGAAAAACAAAAAACAGAATCACCGGGAATCATCAAGAGCAAGAGTATTGTAACCATGAGCCTACCTGATGATCCTCTCACACTCAAGCCCGATAAAAAAACTGACGTGCATTCTCATCAGGTTATCTGCAACTTCTCAGTGGGCCTGTTCCAGTTTGGTGAAGGAACAGGGGTAATCCCTGGCCTTGCTGAAGACTATTCATTGTCTGCAGATGGAACTGAATATACCTTTAAAATGAGAACAGGGCTTAAGTTCCAGAATGGAAAGGTGTTGGAAATTGAAAACATACGAGAGGCACTGGTAAGGGCACTCGAAGGACCAAACTTCAATTTCTTTGAGATGATTAGGGGTGCAAAGAGATTTGTGGAAACCAGAGATCGGGCTCTGCTTGGAATTGAGATAGTAAACAGTTCCCAAATAAAAATAAAACTCGAATACCCTTTCTTGCCAATCATCTCCAATCTTTCAACCAATAGCGCTGATCCTTATCTCCCTGGGGAGTTACCCATCTGTATGGGACCTTTTAAGATCACCGACTGGGAACAAGGAAAGAGGATCATTCTGACGGCAAATGATCACTATTTCGAGGGAAGACCACCAATTGATGAACTCCACTTCCGGATCATCAAAGAAGAGGAAGAAAGTTATGAGCTATTCAGGAATGGCACGCTTTCAATATATTTGCCTACTGGTGAGAATCTAAAAAGAATAAGAAACGAAATGCCGACCTCGCTTTGTACGGCACCTGAATTATCAGTAGGATATTTATGCATTCATTGTCAAAAAGAGCCTTTTGATAGTAAACAGGTCAGACAAGCAATCGCCTATGCAATCGATACAAAAGGACTGGTTGACACAATACTCAAGGAGTCAGCTATTACAGCGGAAGGAATATTCCCGCCTTCTCTACTGACATCTCGCCGTAGGTCAGTTCGTTATACCTATAATCCACGCAAGGCAAAAGACATACTGCATGGAGCAGGCTTTAAGAATGGACTACCAGTTATCTATCCACTAGATGTGACCGAATCGCCATCAGTTCTAAGACAGGCTGAATTGATCAAATCGAATCTTGCAGACATAGGCATAAGGGTAGAAATAAATTCAATGCCCTGGCATAACCTGGTCGAGAAAACATTTGCAGGCGAATCTATTCTTTCATTGAGGGGCTGGGTAAGTGACAATGGCGACCCGGATAATTTTATGTATCCTCTATTCCATTCAGCATCACGCGGTCGCACTGGCAATACCTTTTTTTTCTCCCTACCGGAAATCGATAAAGCTATCGAACATGCCCGTACGATGAGAAACGTGCATCAACGGAATCTTTTGTATCTGAAGATTGAAGAACAAATCCTTGATGAGTCACCAGGTGTCTTTCTTTTTCACAGATTGCAAAATATCGCAATTCAAAGAAACATTTCAGGAATAAAACCTCACCCACTCGGGCTTTTAAGAGCTAAATACGTCTGTCCTGCTGGCACAAAAAGCTTTCATCTTCACACTACTAGAGACAATGCACTAAGGAGCGGTGTTACCCATGCTGTCTATTCTCCACCATAGAGACAATCACGGCAAAAGATGATGAGGAGCACAAAGATGAAAATCGAGGCTAAGAAAAAAGGATTAAAGAACCGGAAATCATTGGTGGCGAATGAATGGAGCTGGTGAGCTGCCGTCTCACAGTGTTGAGCATGAATAGGATCTCGCAATGAAAATCACGTATCTCATCATTGGGTGTATAATCTGTGCATTGAGTTACTCAGTATTTCTTATACCTCATCAGATTGTGCCGGGTGGTGTGACGGGAATTGCAATGCTCCTGCACTTTCTGTATCATTCGCCAGTCGGTGTCATTGCAATAATCTTAAATATTCCGTTGTTTATTATTGCGGTCAAAGTCTTAGGCGTTACCTTCGGATTCAGATCATTAATCGCGATCTTTTTCACAAATCTTCTGATAGACTTCTTCATTTATTCGCTAAAGATAACAACACCTACCCAAAATACTATTCTTGCCGCATTGTATGGCGGTCTGCTCCTTGGATTAGGGCTCGGTCTCATCTTTCGTGGTGAGGCAAGTACTGGCGGTACAGACATCGTTGGGCAAATTCTTAATCGCTACACCAATATGTCGGTTGGTATGTGGATAATGATCGTTGACTTCGTGGTCATTACCTTGGCTGGTATTATCACCAATTCCATCGAGTTGGCTCTTTTAGGATACCTTGCGCTTTTTCTCTCTTCCAAGGTAATTGACCTCGTGTTAGAAGGCATGGACTATGCCCGAGCAGCATTTGTGATTAGCGCAAAACACACAGAGATTGTTGATGAGATATATGACAAGATGAAACGCGGTGTCACAATACTCGAGGGTCGTTCATCCTACACCAAGCAAGAGCGGCCAGTCATTATGTGTGTCATTACTAAAAGAGAAACAGCGTTGTTCAAATCTCTGATAAAAAATATTGATGATACAGCATTCGTGATATTGACTGATGTCTTTGAGGTCTTAGGGCAAGGGTTTAGACGAAGGATTTGAACAAACCCTAAATCCTAAGCACGAAATCCTAAACAAATCCAAAATTCAAAATCCAAAAATTAATCCCACTCGCCGTTTCTCCCATTCTCTGATTCACGTCATGATATAGCTTTCTAATCCTCCATCTTATTTTAGGCATTTAGGTGTTTAGGCACTTTAGGTTTTTGTGTAAAGAGGCTCACCAACCACGTTGCGAGGAGCGAAAAAAAGAATCCCGGTACGAGTTCGTAGAGAAAATTCTTCAGCACTGGAACATTATACCAGATAACAATGGTAACTGCACCGACAACCATCCCCACAAATACTCCCATTCTGGTCGTCCTCTTCCAGAGCAGCGACAGAATAAGCGGAGGCCCGAAAGAAGCGGCAAGGCCACCCCAGGCGTAGAGTACTAACCAGTATACGAGCCTCTCTGCACGTAGTCCCAAGATAAAGGCGATGACCGCGATCACTAAGGTAAAGATCCGTGCCAATCTCACCAGATGTTGCTGTTGAGCATCTGGATTTATAATTTTGCGATAGATATCCTCGGTAATTGCAGAAGTTGCCACGAGTAATTGGGAATCTACAGTCGACATCATCGCTGCAGTCGCGGCTGCAAGGATGAATCCCACGAGCCATCCAGGGAGTATCTTTGCTGCAAATGCCAATGTCACATGTTCAGGATCGGCAATCTCACCACGCAGAAATGGAATGGCAAAAAACCCGAGAAAAATCGCACCAGCAACAGCAAAGGTCGTCCACGTCATCGCGATAATTGCCGCTTTTTTCACTTCTCTTTCATTCTTTAGAGCCATGTAGCGCATGACAATATGAGGCTGCCCAGCATACCCAAAACCGATTGCAAGACCCCCAAGAATGAGACCGAGATACAGGGCAGTACCACTTTCCCCTGCTGAAAGCAATACTGCCTTCGGATCGATAGCGCCTATCGTAGCTGCAATATTCCCAAGACCACCCAAGGAGATAATGCCAACAATAGACATCAGGCTAAGTGCAACAACCATAATCAATCCCTGGAAAAAATCAGTCCATGACTCAGCGATAAAACCGCCCATCATGGTATAGAACAGAATGATTCCCAGGCCAATAATCATCCCCACAACGTGATGAATATCAAATGTGGACGCTAAAATCTTGCCTGCACCGACAACCTGTGCAGAGACATAAAGAGTAAAAAAGAATACGATAAGAACAGATGATGTAATTCGTAGCAGATGAGTAGTATCATCAAAACGAGATTCAAAATAATCGGGTAACGTAAGGGCATTATATTTTCCAGTCAGCCTACGCAAGGGCGTGGCAATGACCAACCAGTTAAACAGACTGCCTAACCAGACACCAACTCCTGCCCAGAGAGCGCCAAGCCCCAACTTGAATGCCTGACCAGGGAGTCCAATCAAGAGCCACGCTGACATATCAGTGCCCTTTTCAGACAGGGCAATCACCGGTGTCCACATTTTCTTGCCTCCCAAGATGAAATTATCTAAAGATTTTGAGGCAAGACGTGCAGTAATGATTCCAACAATGACCATCCCAACAAGATAGAGTAAAAAGACAATCAAAACTATGCTCATGAGACCTCCATTTTCTATTGTAGTAAAAAATAATCCGTAGTCAATGTTTTTTACATTGCTCAATCGCCATGCATTGCTATCACAAAACTATTGGAATAGAATTCTAAGTAGGTTGTATTATAGATAGAAAGGAGGTTAAAATGAAGAATCACATTATCCTACTAGTAGGCGTCAACATCTTTCTCGGATTTGCCCAAGCAGAGGGCGTACATCGAGAGATATCTATTACACAACAG
>Ga0209636_10005739_pt1 | contig 12680 bp, 9 predicted proteins | sample DeeMarSWOR152_54_FD_187464 | JGI IMG/M metagenome (GOLD analysis project Ga0209636, IMG submission 187464) | Marine sediment microbial communities from White Oak River estuary, North Carolina - WOR-1-52-54 (SPAdes) (version 2) | ecosystem: Environmental > Aquatic > Marine > Intertidal zone >...
AGATATGGATCCTGCCTTCCAAGGCCCCAACGACCAAGTCTTTGTTGTCATCGTTGTTCCAATCCACAATAGAAGGGGTAGCTCGTCCGCCCACGCTGATTCGCTTTTTCGAGCCTGGGTAGCCGACCAGCAGGATCGTTCCGCCATCGAAGACCGGGCTTTCATCAGTGCCGATATTCAGGAAGATTTTGACGGTTCCATCGGCTTGGCCCACAAGCATGTCTTTGCGTGCATCCTGGTCCCAATAGACCACGCGGGGAAAACATCCCAGGCAACCGGACGCAGGACAAGTCAAATTGAAGCCGTTGGACTGGGCGTAGAAGTAATCTAAGAACTGCGGATTCGATTCGGTTCCTACATTAATGTACACACGGACCTTCGCATCACCGAAACCGCCACCCTCGCCGACGACCAGGTCTTTCAAGTTGTCGTTATTCCAGTCAACGAAGGACGGTACGGAGTAACCGGGCACCTGGATGTCCACGCCGTTAGTTTGTACGAGCTCTTCAGGCCCCAGATTGAGCGATGAATCATCACTAAATCCCCTGTTTGGGATCATCATCACGACACCAAATACCAATGTCACCAGCGTTAAACATTTCATCTTAAAGTTCTACCTGCACGAACAAAAAAAGGCAACACAGAGAACAATAGTTTTTATGGAGCAGGTATCTTGGCGGGAAAGAAAAAGACAACTCCTCCACGACTCTTTTATTGAATAATAGTCTATCTAATCGGAAAATGAATGTCAAGGAAAACTATAGCAATGTTTGGAAAAAAGAGCGTTAGTACCTATTTTGCCAAGTTTACTATCGGCCCTCAGATTTTCCAGCAACTCGCGGTTTACGTTTAATTTCTGAGCGACTTACAATTGGTTTTTATGAGTTGCTTTCTTGGCGTTTTAGCGGTTATAATTGTTACTGCGCAAGAAAGGATTAAGACAGATGCGGAGAATATCGGCTATTATTGTTTTACTACTGCCAATCGTTACCATCGTGTTGGTGGAAGCTATTTTCTTGGTCGCGTGTGTCCAGAGGAAAGGGCAGATTATGAATGAAGAAACCAAAGCTGTTTCTAAGCCCGGCGTTAAGAAGCTTACCATTACAGTTACCTACGACAATAATCCCTACAAACAGGGACTGGAAACCGCCTGGGGATTTGCGGCATCTATAACCGGCGCAGAGAAAACCATTCTCTTTGATACCGGCGGAAACGGTTCATTATTGCTGAATAATATGCAAAAATTAGAAATAGAGCCTAATAGCATAGATATAGTTGTTCTCTCCCACATTCACGGCGACCATACCGGCGGATTAGGTAGTTTTCTTGAAAAGAATCCGAACGTTACTATCTATATACCAGAATCATTTCCAAAAAGGTTTAAAAATAATGCCCAGGCGCGGGGAGCAACAATAGTTGACGTCAATGAACCTATGAAGATTTGTGAAGATGTTTATTCTACCGGCCAGCTTGGAAAATGGATAAAAGAGCAATCCTTAATTGTGCGGACAGATAAGGGCCTGATAGTAATAACCGGCTGTGCACACCCCGGAATCGTTAATATCGTAAATACAGCAAAAGATTTAGTAAAAGATGATATCCTCCTGGTGATGGGTGGCTTCCATCTGGAATGGGCAACCAAAGGCAAGATAGAAAAAATCATCTCGACCTTTAAGCAATGGCACGTGCGATATGCAGGCCCCTGTCATTGCTCAGGCGATAAAGCAAGAAGCCTGTTCGAAAAGCATTTTGGCAAGAACTACATAAATATTGGCGCCGGTAAAGTAATAACTTTGGCCGATTTAAAATGAAACCGGTTTTATTTGTACAGTGTGTTTAAGCTACTTGCGTCCATTGTTGGACAGTTACGAGATTGCCTTGCCCGAAATGCCATAAGCATCGTGTTAAAAAGCACCAAACAAGAGAAAGGTCTGCTTCGCGAATGATAGCTTTTTCTGTTAAGTGCCAATTTTCAGTAGCCTTTCAAGTGTCTCATCCATTGCGGCCAGTCCTCGCCACTAGCGCCTCCGGCCTTGGTCCAGGGGCCTGCGGTGTTGAACCAGCGATGCCACCTCAGTGTCCACAACTGCTTTAGTCCGACCTTCCTGACAGACGAATCCATGAAAAGGCTGTTTATAAACCCATCATGCCGATTGATGCAGAAATACTGCATTGCGTAATACTCATCCGGACTCAACGCGGTTTTCGGTGGATAATCGCCATCTACAAGAGGCGGGTCCAAGTAGTGTGGACGCGCGCCCCTCCAAACGCAATCCAAGAACACCGGCACGTTACTTGCCTCCTTAATATCGGAAATTCTCCATAGGGAGTCCGTGCCGGAGCCGGACAACTGGTAATCCATAACCCAGTCATTCAGGCCGTAGCTGCAGAAAGGCTTAGGCTCAAATAACAACCAGGCGTGAAATTTGGTGCCGCCCCCTATGTACTTCAACGCCCATAAACGTTTTTTGGTGGCACTATCAAGAGCAGGTTCTATGGTGGGATTCTCGATGTAGTGCTTCGTGGCCATCGGGCACAAGAATAGCGAGTCTTTACAGTCTTTGTAGTAAGGCTCCATCGGCTCTATCCAGGTGTCACCGTGCATCGGCATAAAGAATTTGCCATCGTTATTAACCGTATACATCGAAAACATAAGGCCCCATTGGTGCAGGTTCGCTTGACATTTAGCTGCTTTGGCCTGCATCCTTACGCGCTGCAGTGTCGGCAGCAATACTGCCATCAGCAGGACAAGGATGGAGATAACCACCAAAAGCTCTATCAGGGTAAACCCCATTAGAAATCCCGACCGACGCTCTGGCACTTTTTGTATTTGACTTTCTTCTAATGAGGTAAATGCTTTTTGTCTGCGCATAAAGCTACGCCTTTCTTGTTCGATTGTTCTTAGTAGTCCTTAGACCTTCTTATCCATTGTGGCTGGTCACCGGGTAGGATGCCGACGAGGAAACGGTTTTCGATGTCGACTCCGAGAAGACGCCGCCCTGCGTTGTTATCCTTCGGCCACCGCTGCCTCCGGCTGAGCAAGTGGTGACGGTTGCTAAATAAGCTATTCGGTGATACAGGCCGCATTTGTGAGGTGGCTTGCATAAAATATTCGGGAGGGCTGTGCGTATAACACTTACAGGGCTTTTTCATTGCCCAACGAGAGCTACGAAAACCGGCTGTGGGGTTTGAGTTCTCCTCGCGCGCCAGCTTATTGTTTTTTTTCTCAGAGTCGCTCATTGAAAACCCTTACAACAGTTCCAATAGTTAAACATCCTCTGAAAGCGCCATCAGTCTTTTCCTATCGGCACAAGCCGTTTTAACTCCTCAAACCAGTTGGTCACGACATGTAATTCCTTCACTTGTGAGTCATCGTACTCAGGCTGAAGCACCAGGAAGCGCTGGCCATCAGGCGCAACGTCATAGGATAAACCAGGAACATTGTTATACGGCCCTTCAAACAGCACTTGAGGTGTTCCCGCCGCGAACTCAGGTTCGGTTGAGATAGACACGACCATCCATTTGTCGCCGTTGCGGTAGAACAGCTCATTGCCTTTTGGCGACCAGATTGGCTCCTCCCCGAAATCGTCTGAAATCTGCCATACCCTATCCATAGCGGGATATGGCTGGACATAGACCTGAAACTTGCCATCCTTATCTGAGACGTAGGCAATCCATCGGCCGTCAGGCGAGAAGGCAGGCGCCCATTCGAAAAATTCCGTCCCGATGATAAGCTTGGGTTCAGGGGCGCCTTCGACTTGCAGAACCCAGATGTCGCCCCCGGTGGTGGGATGATTCTCATAAAATGCCAGCAGTTTGCCATCGGACGACCAAGAGAAGGTGGCTAACATGTGCTCGCTGGAATAGAGCAATTCGGCTTTACCGCTGCCGTCCACAGGCTTCCAGAACAGACTCTGCTTTCCCTCGCCTTGCCTATCGGAACGGAACGTTACCCGCTTGCCATCGGGCGTCCAGACAGGCGCCCCGTTGTTTCCTTCCAGGGTCAGCCTGGTGTGCTTTCCGGTTGCGACATCATAGATATACACGTTGGATTGTGGCCTTGAATAGACTGCGACTGCCAATTGTTCCGCATCGGGTGAGAGCTTAAACGTTCCGTAGGTTTGGGCACGCATGGCCAATGGCTTGACACTGCCTTGGCGATCGACCCAGGCCGGGATACTATTGGCTGTGTCACCCCCTGGAACGTAAACAAGCAAACCACTGTTCGAGAAAGCGAACTGTACGGTGCCGTGCCTTGAATCCAACATGACCCCCTCAAGGATGGGGACAGAAGGACCAGTTACCTGTAGTGTCCTAAGACTAAAGGGGGCCACCTCGATTGCTCCCGCACGAGCGTAGAGAAGGTGTCCTGTGGGAATGTAACGCGCGTGCTGACCATCTTTGACCAGCATTTTTTTCTCCTTCGTTTCCAGAGAGAAAAGTGTAGTACTGGTCCGTGACGAAAGTAGCATCTGCTTGCCGCCTGGCAGAAGCGTTGGATACCCATAGCTAAACATGCCTTCTCCAGCAGGTTCGGCTCTGGCCATCAAATGCTCCGTGCTACCACCAGCAGCCGGCACTCGTAAGAGCTTGCCACCCTCATTCTCGGCAAAGTAGATCATGCCATCCGCGCCCCAGCATCCGCCCTTAGAACTCCTGGCATCGCAAAGAATCAGGGGCTCACCGCCCAGAAGCGAGACTATCTTCAACTTGTCTTTGGTAAAGAAACCCACGGACTGACCATCGGGTGAAAAGAACGGCGTGGAGGCACCTTCGGTGCCCGGAATCGGCCTGACTTCAAACCGGTCCATCAGGCGCTCAAACAGTTGGGTCGTACCGCCAAGGCCAGTGACATATACGAGGCGGGAGCCATCGGGCGACAAGGTGACCGCAGGGCGGGCGATAGCCAGCGGAGTTGACCGGGAAAGCGCCAGCGTCTGATCTCCGGGCAGGCTGATAGCCATTCTTCGGACCAGCAGGGATTTTCCTGGCACAGGCAATGAAGGCGCTGAACTTCTAAGAGCAACAGCAGCGACGATTAGTCCTACGGTCAGTCCGGCCAGACTGCACGCGATTGCCAGCCTCCGGAGCATAGAGCGTGAGTAACCTGTCGTGGCAGTGCTCAGCGGAGGAGCAATCGTGGGCGGATTCAGCGTTTCCTGGATTTCAATAGCCGCATCACCAATGTGTTGCAGCCGCTGGTACAAGTCTTTCTCTAAGCAGCGGCGCAGCAGAACCAAAACATTGGATGGTGTGCTCTGGGGCAGCGCCTGCCAGTCGGGGTCGCGATCGAGAATGTCGGCCAGCGTGTCGGAAGTCGTCTCGCCCTCGAAGGCGACCTTGCCGGTCAGCATTTCGTACAACACACAGCCGAACGACCAGATGTCGCTGCGCTTATCGGTAGCTTTGCCGCGGGCCTGCTCCGGACTCATGTAGGACGGCGTCCCAACGATCTTGCCGGGCTCAGTGTTAGTGCTCTCCTTCTCTGAGGGTTCACCGCCGATAGCCTTGGCCAGACCGAAGTCTAACACCTTAACCTTGCCTTCCGGCGTAATCTTGATGTTGCCGGGCTTCAGGTCGCGGTGTATCACATCATGCTCGTGCGCCGCTGCCACCGCCTCGGCTATCTGCAGGGCAATTGATAACACTTCTTCCAGCTTAAGCCTCGCCCCAGCGATCCTCTCGGCCAGCGTCTGGCCGGGGACATATTCGAGGATAAGATAGCCGACGCATTCGGCCTCTTCCAGCTCCTCGTAAATTGTGGCAATGTTCGGGTGATTCAACGATGCCAAAACTCGGGCCTCGCGTGCGAAACGCGACCGGGCCTTGGGATTGTCCATCACTTCGGCCGGCAGGCTCTTGATAGCGACCAGGCGGTCGAGCTTGGTGTCGTGGGCTAAGTAAACCACTCCCACGGCCCCGCGGCCCAATTCCCGCTCTATTCGGAACGGACCAATCTGGCTGCCTGGTCCTTTTACCGAGTCGCTGAAACTGGCCGTCGGAGAAGGCTCCTTCTCAACCGGCTGTTTACTGTTTTTCGCTTCAGCGTCGCTCATTAGCGGCCCTCACTGCACATGTCCGCTGTCTCGGCAGTTTTACCACAATTTTCCGAGAGCAACAAACCTTAGAGTCCGGCAAAACGGCAAACCTCAAAACAAGCCGAAAAAAGAGCTTGACTGCCCTGCGAATGGCCCATACTATATCACGCAATCAATATTACGTCAAGACAATTATGGATGTTACTAATGTATACGTAAGTGTTTATCGCAAGGAGTTGAAATGGCTTCCATCATTGTGATGTCAGGTGCCCAAAAAGGCAACTATTACCCCCTCGGTCGGCGGACAAATGTGGTCGGCAGGGATGAAGGACTTTTGATACAGATTCTTGATGAGCACATTTCCCGCAAACACATGCAGATACGTTTCGACAAAGACACAGGGCAGTATTACGCACTCGATATGAAGAGCAAACACGGCGTATTCATCAACGGCAACAAAATCGATAATGAAATGGCTTTAGCTGACTGTGACCAAATCCATATCGGCCAGACCGATCTTTTGTTCATAGAAAAAGACTTCACCGACCCTGAAAACGCGCTGTCCTACTTCAAGAAGGTCGGTGAGCGAATACGTCCTACAGTTATTGATTGAAAAACTGTGGAATCCGACTAAATACTTTGTCGGATTATTTTTGCCCCCACCGGATTTAATCTTTCTTCGATTCTTTCATAGCCGCGGTCAATGTGATAAACCCTGCTGACAATCGTGGTTCCGTCAGCGGCCAATCCAGCCAGCACCAATGCCGCCGAGGCCCGCAAGTCCGAAGCCATCACGGGTGCGGCTATTAATTTTTTTACGCCAGCTACAATGACAGTGGGCCCCTCTTTTCGCAGACTGGCTGCCATTCGATTTAATTCGGCGATGTGCATAAACCTATCTGGAAAGACCTTTTCGATTACGATACTATTGCCCTCGGCAAGCGAAAGAAGAGCCATAAACTGAGCCTGCAAGTCGGTGGGGAAACCGGGATACGGCTGAGTGGTAATATCAGCAGGCTTGATTGAACCGCTGCGAGTAACGATACAGCCATCCTCTTGTCGCTCAACTGTTACTCCGATAGTTCTTAACTTGTCAACTACGGCCATCATATCATCGAGGCGACAGTTGCGTATATTCAGCTCGCCTTCGGTTATGGCGGCGGCGACCATAAAGGTTCCGGCCTCGATTCTATCGGGAATTACCTCGAACTGTACCGGCTGTAACTGCCTTACGCCTTCAATAACCAGCCGAGGCGAGCCGATACCTGTTATCTTCGCACCCATTTTATTTAGACAATTTGCCAAATTTGCTATCTCCGGCTCACAGGCAGCGGATTCAATAGTTGTTCTGCCTTTTGCCAGTGTTGCAGCCATTAGCACATTTGCGGTGCCCAGCACGGTCGAGCCGAACGGCCCGCCCATAAAAATATCTTTGCCTCTCAAACCATTTGGTGCCTCGGCGATGATATAACCGTTTTTGAGATGGATTCGAGCACCAAGCTCCTGGAGACCCCTTATGTGAAGGTTGACCGGCCTGTCACCAATTGCGCATCCGCCGGGCATTGAAACCTCCGCCCTGCCGCAGCGAGCAACCAGAGGGCCGAGTATGCAAATACTCGCTCGCATCCTACAGACAATTTCATACTCGCCCACTGGCTTATCAATTACCGTCGAATCTATGTGCAAATCGCCGTTTGCGTCTCTGGCAAGCTTACAGCCCAATCGACGAAGCAGCTCGCCGCACACAGAGATGTCAGAAAGGTGAGGCACTGCTTTTAGAACCGATTCGCCGGGTGCTAAAATGGTGGCAGCCATTATGGGCAGTGATGCATTTTTTGAGCCGTTTATATTGACGCTGCCGGAAAGCTCAACGGGTCCTTCAATGTGAAATATGTCCATAATCTATTTTCCTTTGACAATTGACAGTTAACAATTGACAATTAAAAAATAGTAAATATTCAAATGTAAATAGTCAATGGAATTCGCCGGCCCAATAACGATAACACACCTTATCTGCCTAGCAGGGCTTGTATTACTGGCATGCTGGCTGCTCAAAACATCTCTTGGCAGAAGGGCTTTAGCCGATTCTGTGCCCCGCCGAAATAATATGCCTATTTATCTGCCCTTTATCCCTCTGTTTATCTGGTTTGGTGCTGTTTCGCTTGTAATATCAATAACGCAAGAACTTGTAGCTGATTTACAGGGTTGGCAAAGAGATTTTCTGGATAATTTTATTCTCTGTATTGGTGGGCTAACGACAACAGGGGCAATTATTTTTCTGGCAAGGGCCCACTTTGCGCGACGATTAAAGGGGTTCGGCCTGAATGTAAAAAAGATCCACAAAGATTTTTTCGCTGCTTTTGTGAATCTGCTTACCATCTGGCCGCTTATGATGGCGGCGATAGCACTAACGATATTCTTCGGTAAAGCTATCTGGGGCGAGGACTACCAAATACAACAGCATCAAGAACTCGAATTGATAACGGAATATCCCGAACTGCCGCTTCGAATATTGATTGCTGTTGTTGCGATAGTAATAGCACCTGTGCTTGAGGAGATGCTGTTTCGAGGGCTCTTTCAAACAATGATACGCTCCTTTTTCAAGATTCGAAACAGGGCATGGCCGGCAATTTTAATAAGCTCAGGTTTATTCGTAATTGCACACACAAACGCAGGACATTGGCCGACATTATTTATATTAGCAGTATGTTTGGGTTATGCGTATGAAAAGAGCGGCTCTTTGTTCCGCCCTATTTTTATCCACTCACTTTTTAACGCAGTCAGTATAATAGCAACCTTAAATTAATAATCGGCTTTTAGCTGTTTGTTGCCTGGAACGATGAACCATGCTCCACAAGAGTTAGCTATTGACTCCGAAAGACCAACGGTCAACTTTCGGGGCTGACGTCAAATTTTACTTTCTCACCGGCCTTGATTTGCAGGAGCTTGTCAAACTGCTTGCAGCCAAACCTGCACAGCACAAATCTCGACAAGACCAATTCACCTTGTAAGACTGATAATTCAACTCGAACACCCCTTTTTTGGCGCTTGAGTGAACAATCGCCCCAGGCATAACCATTTGACCAGAAAAACGTGCCGTCCTGAGCAGCAAAGGTCATCGATTTTTCGACACCAGAATAACTGAACCCAGTAAGTGCCAGCACAGATGCCCAACTGGCCATCGCGCGAGCGTAATGGTGGCCGCACTCAGCCTCATTGAAGGGACTGCGCTTTCGTCCATCGTATCTGTCGCGGATATTCTTAATACACTGCAAGCCATCATCCATCTGACCCTCGTACAGCATACCAACGGCTGCTGCGTATTCGAAGCCCGTCATTACCTCGGTGAAGTACGGGAAAGGATTCTTCGGCCGGTCTTTCGGATAGCTGGCCATCAGCAGCGCCGACTCATCGCCCAAGGCGAAACTGCGCATACAGTTGAAATGGGCGTACAGCCCATCCCTAAGGTTGTATTTCATTATGCTGCGGAGGGTCTTGCGGGCATTAGCCGGCTCGACCAGGTATCCTAAATTGCAGACATGGGCCATATACTGGCCGACAAGCTGATCAACAAGACAGCCGGGGCCGAGCTGGTAATCGGGGCTGGTGAGGTCTTTTGCGCCCATTCCGATGAGGAGGCTCGGCGCTATTTCTGACTTGTCCTTTGGCGGCCGGATTTCGTGCTCGTAGTATTCACCGTTGAATAGATTCTCATCTATCCACTCCTTCCCGCGCTCGAAGAGATTCCGACAGGTCCCGGCGAAGTCATCTTCGCCGAGGTGGCGTGCCATTTCCTCAGCCGCCCGCAGCGCCCCTAAATACCACACTCCCATTTGCGGATTCGGGCCATAGTATTCCACATCCATAGTGTTGTGCTGACAGCCTTCCATGACGCCGTCACGGTCGGCATCCCAGCCGCCCTTAATCCAGCAGAACTCCAACGCCCTTTTCACATTTGGCCAAAGCCTTTTTAGCATTTCGTCATCACCGGAGAGCTGCCAATCGCGGTACATCTTCATAATACATCCCATCTGCCCGTCGGCTGCGGCCTTACCAAAACCCTGCGCACGCTCAAGCGGCAGATTAACGCGGAAGCTCATCAGCCCTTTATCGTCCGTAGCGTGGGCGAACTCGACTTCTCGCATTGACGTGGCCAGGCTGCCGAACAGAAATGCCGTAGCCTGCTCGTAGTTCCAGACGTGAGTGCACGAGCCATGGCAACAGCCCCTTCTATTACTGCAACCTTCCCAGCCGTAGAATCGCCCATCCTCTGTACGAAAGCAGGTTTGGGTCCGAAGCGTGCTAATATTAAACAGAGCTGCCTCCTTAACTACCTCAGGCAGCGTGCTTTCACAGAATGTTCGCACAAATCGGACGGTCTTTTCCTCCAGCTTCGCAAGCTGCGGCACAAATTTCTCGGCGACGTCCCAGGCGTCACTGTACCGTGTGGCATAGTAGTTACCGATACGGTCTTGCTCGTTGCCTTTCGGCGTCCAGGTCTGGCGGTTTGGAAAGTGCCACGTGAGCAGAAACATTACCTCCTTTGTGCCGTGTGGGGCCAGTTCGACCTCGACGGCAAGCGAAGCCATCGGTGTATCTTCGCCGGTGGCTTTTCGCTCCTGGATTTTGCCGTCGTCACTGAAATCGTCCCAGAAATCGAGCGGCGACCTGCCCCAGCCCTGTTCGGCCCAGGAGATTCGATAAGTAATGCCGGATTCGGCAGTGGTAGTGAGGGCTATCGTGCCCCACTGCTCGGCCCTTTTAGCTACGCCGTCAGAATGCATGAAGATCCCTCGCACATTCTGTCCCTCGCGGTACTGGTTACGGTTGGCTTTTCCGCCGACAGCTACCAAATCGCCTTTCCAATCCTTGGTCTGACCTGAACCGTCTATTCCAATGAAGTTGGGCATGCTGCCGCAGACCGATGCAGTTACGGGCTTGCCGGTTTTGTTGCGAAGCACATACCGCAGGATAGCGACGGGTATGCCGCTAACTTCGGCACCGCCAGGGACCAGTGGGTTAAACGCCTTGATACGGACATCCAGCGGCATGTCCGGGTCGGAGAGCATTACCTGTCCCAGCGGATAAGCGGCGGCGAAGGAACAGTTGCGGAACCGCGGCAGGCCATGGTTGGGTACCGTGCTACCGTGGCTATCCTCGTAATCTGACAATTCAATCGGCCCCTCGATTGCCCGGGTTACAGTTTGCCCATCAGCCGTTTTGACGTAAAGGGCAAAGAAGGGACCCACGCTTCCTCGCATTGGCACGTACCCTTTGGCCGGGCGGTTCATAATCTCCCAGTCGCGCAGGTCACCCCGCCCGCCTAATGAAACGGTTCCTGTACCAATCCCGCCCAATGGAAGAGCAATTCGGCCAAGGTGGTCCCGGTCGTAGCGTTTTATAATAGGCCAGTTTTTATAATCAGCCGATCCTATCTCTACCTGCGTCACTGTTACCTTCCCCTCGACAACTGATTCATTTCCGGTATACGAATTACATCCTGTCGTGACCATCATTAAGATTAACAATAACTTTTTCATAATGTTCTCCTGTAAGCGAAATAATTTCCTGTCGCGACTTGGCTCCGCCAAGCGAGCCACGGCGGAAAAGCTTAACATCCATATTACTCGAACACAGACTATTCGTCCATCATAACGTTCGGGTTGTCGCTTTTTTGTAATCCTGTTTTTTGATTTTTTTTACCTATCAGCGTTTTTGATTGAATTTGATTGAAAATGTGTTAAAATAGGTAAGTATTATGCCGTTGGCAGTGATGCGAAAAATCTGCAGTCGCCGCGGCGCCCAGCAAGAGTTGAGGAGACCAGATTAGACGTTTTGGACATTGTTTTTTTCGGTTTTGCAGTTCTGGGGATGTTGCGGGGTGTAGATAAGTTAGTAGCGTTCTGTATTAAATGATTCGGATATTCGAAAGGGAAGAGAGATGAAAAATGCTTACAGAGTAATGTTGATGGGTCTGGCTGTGCTTGGGGTTGTCTATGCAAGCACAGGACCAGAGAAGAAGACCAATGAGGTAAAGTACGAGGCGATGGCCATCGGCACGTTTCCTGTGTTTATGGAAGTGGGTTATTACATAAAGTTGTGTGACGCTGGCAAGCTTCAGATTAAGTTAGAACCGGCAGACTGTCGATCCGGGCGCGGCTCCCTGTGCTACGAAGGCTGCGTGACAATCAAGGTAAAAGCCAACTTTCCGGCAATATTAAGTGCCTCGTTAAACAAGAGTGGCGGCGATGTGGATATGCTGAAAGAAACGAATCTTTACTGGGAGAATGGTGTTAATACAATCCAGGGCGGCACTGGTGGCTGGGAAGAATTGAAACTTTGTCTCGATGCCTCGAATGTTGAATTATTTAAGTCTACCGTTGGTACAGTTAAAGTTGGTGAGATTACGATAAACGTAAAACCCAAAGACACACAATGAGGAGACTAAGCTACTCTTTTTTTCGGCTTTGATTTGAGGATGGGCCAGCAGTGTGTCGATACCGATATTTGCAAAATGGGTCTTCCTGTTATGGATGGTTCCACTGCTCGATCATTTTTTGAATTTTTTCTCGATTCCAATTCCTCGGCTTCGGATAGTCCTGGTTTTCTTCAAGCTCTTCAATGGACGGTGTCTTCGACGGC
>Ga0209636_10005740_pt1 | contig 12676 bp, 8 predicted proteins | sample DeeMarSWOR152_54_FD_187464 | JGI IMG/M metagenome (GOLD analysis project Ga0209636, IMG submission 187464) | Marine sediment microbial communities from White Oak River estuary, North Carolina - WOR-1-52-54 (SPAdes) (version 2) | ecosystem: Environmental > Aquatic > Marine > Intertidal zone >...
CGACTGGAGCCAGTATAATAAATTTCCGTATAGCCTATTCATGTGGCAGGGCATCGACGGCACCAGGATCCTCTCCATCATGCCCCCGCTCAACTACAACGGGAGTCTAGTGGTGAGGGATTGTCTGGCGCAATGGGAACAGTTCAAGCAAAAGGATCAGTGCGACGAGGTACTGTACAGCTTCGGGCACGGTGACGGCGGCGGCGGTCCTACAAAAGAAATGCTTGAGACTGGTATACGGCTGGATGATATGGTCGGCGTACCCAAATGTTCCTTCGGGCGAGTTCAGGATTATTTCGACCGCCTGGAAGAAAGTGTGGACACGGAAAAGCTCCCGGTGTGGAATGGCGAACTCTATCTGGAACTGCATAGGGCATGTCAGACCACTCAGTCGAGAACCAAGCGGAACAACCGAAAGAGTGAGCTTCTATACAGGGATGCCGAATTTCTGTCATCCATATCAATGCTCAACGGCGGATATTACCCGCAGGAGAAGCTGTACGAGGGCTGGAAAGTGATCCTCTGCTCACAGTTCCATGACATTCTACCGGGATCGTCCATAAATGAGGTCTATGAGGACGCGGACAAGAGCTATGCTGAAGTATTTAAGATAGGAAACAAGGTGGCTTCAGGCGCGTTAGAACTGCTGAAGCAAAAGATCGACACTTCCGGTACGTTAAACGTTAAACGTGGAACGTTAAACGATCAGGCGGTAATCGTCCTCAACACGCTCTCATGGTCCCGTGATGATGTGGCTGCCGTCAAGGTCAAGCTGGCGGAAGAAGATTTCATTATCCTAGACGACGCCGGGCGGCAGGTGCCATCTCAGGTGATAGGCAGGGACGGCGAGTATACTGAGATACTCTTCGAGGCCAGCAACGTTCCGCCGATGGGCTACGCCGTCTACAGCCTTGTGCAGGGAGAGAAAGCAGCCAGTCAGTCCGTAGGGGATGGATTTACCGCGTCCCGTCTAGCCGTCTTAAGCCAGAATATGGAGAACTCGCTCTACAGGATCGAGTTCGATGAAGAGGGCAAGGTATGCCGGCTCTACGATAAATCCATGGATAGGGAAGTGATCGCGGAGGGTTGCTGTGGGAATGTGCTGCAATTCTTCGATGATCGGCCGCATGCCCATGATGCGTGGGATATAGATTTCAATTTTGCCGGGAATATACAGGAGTTGGCGCGGCTCGAATCGGCTGAGGTCACGGAAACCGGGCCAGTGCGGGCTACTGTCCGGATGGTCAGGAAAACTGAGAAGTCCAGCATAGTGCAGGATATATCCATCTACAGGAAGCTTCCCCGGATCGATTTCGTAACAAATGTGGACTGGTGGGAGAAGAGGACGCTCATGAAGGTGGCATTTCCGGTGGAAATCCTGTCGTCCAGGGCCGCTTATGAGATCCAGTTCGGCACTATAGAGCGGCCAACGCATTTTAACACCAGTTGGGACAGAGCGAGATTTGAGGTGGCAGCGCAGAGATGGGCCGATCTGTCAGAAGGAGATTACGGCGTAAGTCTCATGAACGACTGCAAATACGGACACGATGTGCATGATAACGTCCTCAGACTATCGCTGCTGCGCTCGCCCATCAGCCCTGACCCGCACGCGGACGAAGGTAAGCATCAGTTTACGTACTCGCTACATCCGCACAGCGGCGACTGGCGGGAGGGCGAAACTGTGCAGCGCGCTTATGAACTTAACTGCCCGCTGATCGCTGTGCCATGTGAGCCACAGGCTGGCGAATTGCCCAAATCTGCCTCCTTCGTCAGTGTGGATAAGAAGCATGTCGTAATTGACACAATTAAGAAAGCTGAAGACAGCGATGAGATTATCGTCCGGCTTTACGAGGCGTATGGACAGCGCGGGGAAGTGACCTTGACCTTTGGGTTCAATGCTCCAGAAAGGGTTGTGGAGTGCAACCTGATGGAAGAGGACGATAGCCCGCTGGACGTAAGCGGCAATTCTGTCTCTTTCTATGTGAAACCTTATGAGATCCGAACTTTCAGGGCCGAGTTCGCCGATTAGCGGAGATATGCAGTTGGCAAATGTTCATAGGCTTTGCTAGATTGAATCTACTTCGATCTGGCTGAGAGGATACCAGCCGTCTTCAGTGCGACCGGCTATAGCTAAACGGATAGCAGGGGTCTTTGTATCCGGATAGACTATAGCGAGGGCCAGTTCGTAGCGACCCGGCTTGAGATTCTCAGGCAGCTTGAATGACTCGGTGATCTTGGTCTCACCAGGCAGCCAGCCCTTGATGGAAGTCTCGCCTATGGAGACGAATGTCTCTTTGCTGTTGACATTGGCGAGGCGCAAAGCCAGCGAGTAATCCCTGTAAGGTGGTGCGACACCAACGTTCTCCCAGACCATGGAGATCGGGAGCGAACATCCGCGTGCGACAAGTTTGCTGTGCTCCATCTGCCTCAGGACAAAACGATAGCCCATCTTGCGAAGGAAACGCTCGACTTCACCGCGCGTTCCCTCAGGGAGCGGTGCAGATTTGTTGTTGTGATAGCTGACATGGTAATCCAGGGCGTAGTCGAAGATGTGGTGAATATCCCAGCCTTCCTGCTTCCATTTCCGCATATCCCAGCAACTCTCGAAGGCGACTGGAGCTGCCCTCCACACCTCCACAGCGCCAGTTCTTTCAATCTGCTGTGGGTACATATTCTCCATGTGACTCCAGGTCTTCGAGAAGCCACCCATGTCGCCCATACAGTCGGCGCGCCAGCCACAGCCATTGCCGGTAGCGTGCTTCATGCCTTCCAAATCGCCGATGAGCATGACTTTAGGCGTCCTGGGGAACGCCTTGAGATAGGTATTGATGATGGCGAGGCGCGTCTCCAGGCTGGGGACATCCACGCCCGTGCCGCTCATGTGCCATTCACCCCACAGCCCCACCGAGCCGATATCCAACAGATCCAGGTCTGGATGACCATCATAGCGGCTTCCGAACTCCTGGATCAACCGGAAGTGAGCCCTCTGGAAAATGGGGTCGTCCATGTCAGGCACCCAGTGCTTTGGATCTCTCTCTCCTCTTTGATATTCAAAACCCTTGCAGCCCTTATCTCTAAGCCACTGCGGGACATACATATAATCCCTGCTTGTCCCGGCACACATGATGCGGAAGGCCAGCTTCTGTCCTGCCTTCCTTGCCCGGACTAACAGGTCATCGAACTTCGCAAAGTCGATCTGTCCCTCAGCCGGTTCGATCTCACTCCAGTAGAAACGGAAATAGGCTGAAGCGCTGGGCAGCCCTTCCAGATTTCTGTCCTCGTCAGCAAAGCGATGGAAGGTCTGCCAGCCCATGCCCGGGTTTGCGAACAGCTCATCAATCTCCTTCGGCGTCACTTTTACTGTGGACACCTCCACCGTAGCTACCAGGCAGCAATTCAACGCTGCCGCGATGAGACTTACCCCTGTCATTGGAATGCCCTCCTCATTGGTCCAAACAGAACGGTTTATAGATTACACTGTAACTACCACTTTTTTCTCGTTTTGGATGATTATCGTAGGATTTTCACTCTCGCGCGGAATGGGGAACCCTTCTTCTTTCAAGATTCTGACGTGTTCCTCCATCCCCCATCTGGCTTTGTATATGCAATCCTCCACTGAGTGTCCGATTCCCGTGAACCCTTCCAATTCAGGAGAGTAAAAGCCAAAGAAATTCGGATCTTCAGTAGCCTCTATTACCAAGGAATACCTTAAGTCAATCATTATTCTCTCCCCTCCTTCAGGCCTGCGGCTTTTAAGATAGCATGGCATGTTCCAGTTGGGACCTCTTTTGAACCGTGGTAATCTACTCGGATTAGCTTGTCCCATCCAACTTTGCTATAATATCGTATTGAACCCTTTTGTCTAGTAAGTCTGAATCCATTCCGTTCCAAAAGTCTAACCAATTCACTAAATTTCACTTGGGTTCGGCTACTTTGAGTGGGTAGAGAAAACCCCACAATTACAGAGGTTTATAGGAAAAAGGTGTTGAAGAGATTGCCTCCTTGGTGTAGAACATTACAGAGAACTTCAGATCTCTATATCACGAGGAGGCAATCATGCTAAAAGAAAGGATACTAAAATCAGAAGCGTGTTTCAAGGGAATTCTTGATTACGTCCAAGAAGAAGACAATGAATGGTCGTTAGGTGAAGTGGAGAAGGACGTTTTCAGTGAGCTGTTGGAGTGGGGACAACAGCTAATGGAGGTATTCGTTGCCAAGCAAGATAGGGGTTACGTTGGCAAGACTATCACAGTTATCAGGGATGGGGATCCAGCGGCGGACCACGTTTTCGCCTTGACAGTAACATTATAATATGTTATATTTAACATACGTTAAGACGAAAGGTGGGTGATATGTGTATGTTGGGGGTTATACTAACGACTATAGTTGTGTTGTCATCAGCGGCCCTATGCCTGATGATAATTCTCGCTAACCAGTGGAAGAATGTCTAGCCGACGGAGTTGCGTCGTCTTCTGGTATCAGACTTTCCATGAGATGAGGGAGAGTATCTACACCACTTCCCCCTTGATGGTTTAGGGGCGGGAGATCGGCGCAGTGCCATACGGCGGTGCGCTGTGAGGTTGAATTGCTACTTTCACCGTGTTTCCGCCCGCCAACTCCATCGGCAATCCGCGGATCAGGTCAGCGCCCGTGACCACCGTTGATTCATCATTCACTCGGATATCGTATAGCGCCCCGTGTTCCACTGTGTACCATTCGGGATGCTCGTTGAGTCGCGGATAGTTGACAGTTAAGCCCATATAATCCCGATGGCGCGGATGATCAAGGTACAGCTTGCCCATCCATGCTTCATCCGCCTCCAGTCGCACATGGAGAGCATCGTTCCGCACCGCGGCGCCAAAACGAACGTCCTGACGCCACGGCTCGATGCGCGTGCCCTTGGTTTTGTACATGGCATACATCAACGCTGTTCGGGCGTAGTTCCCGTCTACGTGCCAGCCCTCGATGATGCCATCTTCCCTTTGTCTGCCTAAGAGGATGTGGACCACATCCTCCAACCACGCGAACCCCTCAGGCGTTGGCACTCGATTCAGCAGAACCATCGCGCCCTCGATGCTATCCGCGAATTCATCAGCACCACCCCATCTCTTGTATCGATCCTGGTTAATGTTGTGAAGCGCACGCTCCACTGCGGCGCGATACTTCTCGTCGCCGGTTGCCAAATACATAGTGTATACCGCGTTCAGCGCGTAACCCCATGTGTCCGGCGTGCCTTTTGACTCTACTTCCAGCGTGCTGGGCACGATACGGATATACCATAAGCCATCCTCGTTGGTGGCTTTCGCGAGCAGCGTGTCCATCATCTTGCGCATCGCCGGCTCGTAGCGAGCGTACCGTTCGGGATCATAAGTTTTGCAAAGTAAGAAGGCCTCTGAAAGCCCGCCTATGATTTCATTGCCATGATCGTTGAGGCTCAGTATATCGCTCACGACTCTGTGCTCAGCGAAGTTCCATCGCTGAGTGGGAACACCGTTGCAGGCCGGCAGCACTTCCAGAAAATAGGCATCTGCTATGCTCTGGGTAGCGCATAGGAACTTCGGGTCTGCAGTGGCTCTGAACAGACGGCACAATGACTGGAGCATTTCGCCATTGACTTCCGTGTCATCGGCAGGGAGAGCACCCCATTGAGACTCCACTGGCGACTCGGCCAGAATGTCCTCCGCAATGTCACGCATTCGGTAGAACCATTCATCGCGCCCCAGCACTTCGCTGACAGGTAGCAGACCGTCCTTCGCGTATTCCGAGGCACCGAAGATAATCTTACGCAGATCAGGCTCAGGATTCGCGAAATCCTGCGATTCGAACGCGAATGTATCCGGCAACCGGCGCACACGCGTGGTGAGCTGTATCTCCCTGTGGAGCACCTCGCGCACCATCCCCTGAAACCATCCAGGGTCGGTGTAGTAGGCCGTCAGCACCATGAATGGATAAAGGTCTGCCGCGGAGTTGTGAGGTGTCCACATGGGGCTTTCCAGATTCTGCGGGAAAAGACCTGACTTCGGATCCCGGTGCTGCAGCCAGCCTTCCACCAATTTGTGACATCTATGAAAGGCGTCGTTGGCAGCAAGAGCGTTGTCCTCGGCTTCCTGCCATGGGTCAGTCGGCTGCGCATAAAGACAGATCCATCCAGCAAACAGCGAAAATAGCGTCGATCCTGCAAAAACACATACTAACCGCAACGTCTTCGTGGATATCATTGCTTTCCTCTCTTGCTAACCTGGCAATGTTAGATCCCTATGTAGCCCAAGATTCTATCTTGGTTCCTAGCATCCGACCCCAAATTACCAAGTCAAAACCAATACCAGAGCTTCGCAATTTCCGAATGATCATATCCATTTCTGCCGCCTTTGGCAAGCACTTTTCCAGATATTATGAGAAACTGCTTGCCCGGCGCTGCACAAAGGAGTATAATTACTGGTGACACAAGAGGGATTGCGGTACTATAATCCTCGTAAGAATACATCGAAAAAGGCTTGACATAGTAACATGAAAGTTGTATATTGACGTGAGTTTCTAGTTATGACACAGTCCGATCTGATTGATCGCTCAAGAATGCCTGTGGACGCTTCAGAATCGGACGGACCGGTGGATAGTAAAAGGAGGAGCAAAAATGTCTGCCAAGTTATTTCTTATGGTTCTGGCTTTGGTGGTTACAGCAGTCACAGCACAAGCTCAGGAGTTTGTCACCGATGGCTTAGTCGCCATGTATACTCTGGATGAAGCAGATATTGATGGTGATATAGTCAAGGATGTGTCCGGCAACGGCAACGACGCCACCATCATGGGCACATTGAACTCAGTAGCAGGAAAGATTGACGAAGCGCTGGAATTTGACGGTGGAGAGAACTACGTTGAGATCCCTGCACTTGGCGCGTGGGAGCAGGCTTCTATCGAATGCTGGGCGTATGCAGCGGATTTGACTCCCTCATATCAAGGGATTATCTCCACCTGGCAGTGGGCTGCCGGCAAAGTCCACTTCAAGTTTGAGAGCAATCAGATCCAGGTGCATAAGAACGACGGTGTTAAGGTCGCATTCGACGCCGAAGTGGACACATGGTATCACATTATCTATACCTGTGATACACAGGCGGATGAACTCAAGCTCTATGTGGACGGCGAACTCGTCGCTGAGGGGACAGCAGGCTCTACACCGCAGAACATGGACGAGCGAAGAATCGGCAGTGAGCACGATGGAAGATACTTGGTTGGGATGATCGATGAAGTTCGTATCTATGATCGTGTCCTCAGCGCTGAAGAAGTGAAACAGAACTTCAACGTGAAGTCGAATGTTCTGACGGCGGTAGCACCTACAGGTAAGCTCGCGACCACCTGGAGTCATGTAAAACGCGCCGCCGGCACCCACTAATACCCATTTTGAGCTAGCGATGAGGCTATTTCATAGCATACTACTGCTCTGGTAGATTAACTCTCAACAGCAGAATCGGAGAACGTAGCGGCGTGGCTCTGTCCCGCCAAATGTCACCACAGAGGGATGACGCTACGGAAATGGTACTATTCCAAATTAAGTTGTCAGTGCACTAGCGCACTGGCAACTAATACTACTTTGTCATTTAGCTAAAGGATGGAGTAGCAGGCTTTAGCCTGCGCCAAAAACGTAGCGCCGGCGTAGAGATAGAAACGCAAGCTGAAGCTTGCTACTCCAATTGACAAAGTAGTACTAAGCTATAGAGTTTCTACAAAAGAACTGCGGCTCTGGATGAGAAACGATCGGTAATCAGGAAATCAAACGTAAAACGTAAAATCGTTGAAATCGTCAAAGCCGTTGAAGTCGCCTAACGGTTTCAACGATTTTAACGGTTTTGACGACCTTGATACTACGGTAAATTATATGTTTTGCGGGATGTGGAAAAGTGCTTGCGAAAGATGGCAGAAAGAGGGGTGAATTATGAGGTACGTATTTTTGGTCGTTGGGGTTGTTTTCGCACTCTTTTATCTGTGGGGTGTGTTAGCAATATTTGCTGATGGGGATGATTTCGCAGCCCAGTTTGCTTCTGCTTTTGGATCTTTCAGTGGCCTATGCTTTGTGGCGTATGCTATTTTGGCGGTGGGCGGTAAGATAGGAGTAAAGTTTGATACATTGAAGAGGGTTTGGCGTGCTCGGCAAAACTCGTCCGCGGCTGCCCACGACCAGCATGCTCAAAACAGTCCGTAAAATGGGTCCAGCCGTCCACTTCTATCAGGAGTTCGGTAAGATCCAGCCGTGGTAATCTTTCGGTCATGAGTTCAATGAATAAAGCTGACACGAAGCTGCAGATTCTTTTTGCGGACCCGGAGGGGGACGGCTTGAGGACGCGGGCACGATTTGAGCATTCAGGTATTGACTATCTCGACGTTTGACGCTTGGTTCGCTCTAGACAACCTCATCCTTTCCTTCCCGGGTATAGTAGTCGTGATAGTGTTGATAATAGTAGTAATAATGACCATAGTAACCATAACGTTTGGAGTAGTCTATGTTATTAAGCACCACACCGGAGATGTTGATATTTAATCTCTGCAACAGTTCCTTGGCTTGATTAGCAACCTGCCGCTTGGTGTGACCTGCTTGTAGGACTAGCAAAGTCGCATCCAATTCAGTAGCAAGAACGGAAGAATCCGCCATGGCTATTAATGGCGGAGAGTCAAACAATACTGTATCAAATTGATTCTTCGCCTCTTCAATAAGCCGTTTCATCTTCTCGGATCCCAGTATTCCTACTGGATTTGGTGGCAGGTCTCCACAGGTGAGTATATACAGGTTATCCGCATACGTATTTCTTACGAATTCTCCCATATTGCTCAGATCACTGGCTATAAGCTCGGATAGACCAGGAGACCTCCGATAGCCAAACAGCCGATGTACTGCTGGACGGCGAAGGTCTGTATCAATAACGAGAACCTTTATGCCAGTCTGAGCCATTGTGAGAGCCAAGTTCGCCGCAGTCAGAGACTTCCCTTCTCTAGGGCCTGGGCTTGTTACCAGCATCGTCTCCACAGGCTTATCCACATTGGCAAATTGAATGTTAGTCCAAAGGGAGCGATAGCTCTCAGCCATCGGAGATTTGAGCCCAACATTCGCTACCAATCTTCCCTGCAATTCTTCCAAGCGCTTCCTGTGTTTCCGCTTTGGCCTCCTCACTCTTCTCAAATCCGCATTTGATGGGTCTTGGACTGCGAATCCTGCAATCGCCTCAGGGAAAGACAATGGCACTTTAGCAGTTTGTATCTTGGGTATTAAACCGACAACGGGCAAACCCAGATACTTTTCCACATCTTCCCCTCGTCTGACGGAATCATCCATATATTCGAGAAAAAGAGCCGTTGCAACTCCCAGCATCAGCCCTAGCAATGCGCCAAGCGTGATAATCCTCATCTTCCGTGGTCCGACAGGATATTTAGGTGGAATGGCATCATCCACAACACTGAACTCCTGAGCATTGACCTGCTTCAAGAGCAGCGTCTCTTCATATCTATCGGTAAGGAGCATATACGTCTTTTCACGGATTCTGGCTTCGCGCTCCAATCTGACCAACTGCACCTCTTTTTCCAAGAGGTCGGGATGCTCCCTCTTAAATACCTCTATTTTAGTGGCTGCGAGCTTTTCCTTATGCTCGTGACCTTTTAACTGCACATACAATTGAACAGCCCTATTTACAAGGTTTTGCCACTCTGATATTGGATTTACGCTTCTTTCCGCAACCAGGCCGGCGATCTCTGACTGTAGCCGATGCTGTGCCTCCGCTATTCTGTCCTTCAATTCTACGACTTTATAGTGTTTGTCAGTGAAAGTCTCCTGCAGCGTTGCGAGTTCCAACTGCCAATCGGCTATCTTCGACTGCAGTTGCTCTATTTGAGGCGTTACACTGCCAACTAGAAGGTCTACCTCCTCGGTAATTGCCAACTGCTTTTTCTTCTCTGCCATCAGATCTCTGACGGAGCTTAGTTGAGCCTGAACCAACTCCTTCTCGGATTCTGTCCAACTGAGTTCTTCTTGCAGGTTTGCTAACTGACTCATCAAGCTGGCTCTTCCATATCCAGAACTATCGGGCTCGGCGATGATCCCCTCTTTTTCCCTGAATGCGTTGAGCCTTTCCTCTGATTGGCGCAGATTTTCATCCACTAACCTCAGTTGCTCCGATAGAAACTCTACAGCTCGATCCAGATCGGCGCTTCTCATCTCCGACGTCTTCTCAATAAACACCTGAGCGACTACATTGGCTAATGCGGCTGCCCTATTTGGATCATCTGATGTAGCTGTTATCTCAAGGACATTTGTCTCCTCTGGGTTGGTCAAACTGGTACTTTCTCGAACCTCGCCTATACTAGAATCAATATTCCACTCCTCCGATAGTCTTTTGACAACCGCAGCCTCGACAGCCCTGGTTCTCATCAGTCGCCGCAGATTCTCTACAAAAGTCCACGGCTCACGGTAGTAGTAAGGGCTCATTGTTTCAAAGACCGACTCGGACATGCTATTCGGTTCGCGCATCAGCACAGACATAGCTTTGTATACAGGGGGCGATGTCTCAGCGTAGTAAATAGCGGCGCCCGTCACAACCAGGAAGACCGACAGCACTATCCACTTCCTGGCTAAGATCACCATCAAGTAGTCCTTGAAATTCTTGCCACTTTCTTCTAATTGCTCCATTTGCATTCACTCCCGTAACGCGTCCCACTTAACAAAGGGGATTCAGAGGATTGCTCATTTACCTGCGATATGTCTGCCCAGTTATGAGATAATATGCTATAGCAATGCTGCTAATATCGGCTACTATCTGTAACGCTGAGCGCCACCAGTTGCGCTCCTCTTTTACTTTCGGTATGAATATGGTATCTCCGGGAAACATAACCGGCAGCAGATCCAGATTCCCTTCGGTCATTACTTTATCGAGATCGATTCTAAATCGTTGTTCTCCCTGTATGTGGGAGAGTGCTCCTGCACTCGATGATCGCGTCGCTCCACGGACGACCATCGCCCTCTCCAGATCAGCACCAGAAGTCGGACCTCCCGCCAGTGTAAGAACGTCCAGCAAATTCGATTCAGCAGATATTTGGTACGATCCAGGCTTTGCGACCTCGCCTATTACGCTCACAGCAATGCTGGTCGAGAAAGCCGTCTGCACTGGCGGAACCACTTTTGCAGTCTTAATCATCGGCACGACTATGGTGTCTCCCTCGTGTAAGACTGGGTTCGCCTCAGTGTTGCCTGTAAGAAGATAATCTCTCAGAGAAAACAGAGAAAGGGCAGGCGAAGCTCCCGCTGAGCCACCATGCTCTGCACTTACTACGGCTATACTGTCAATCGACGCCTCCTCTGCAAGCCCACCGGCTTTAAATATAGCGTCTATCAGGCGTGTGTCCTCAGTAACTGTGTAGGAGCCCGGCTTTGCCACCTGTCCAATAACATTGACAGGGAATGCGCGCTCCTCAAGTGCCTTAATATTCGGGATGAATATGATCTCGCCCGGGGATATAGTGGGACCCAGAGAGTGTGGATTCTCCTTTCCGGAGAGCATGGCTTCCAGATTTACTTGACGCGATGTCCCGCCGTCCTCTCCTGATCTGGTCAAAATAAACACATTTCTCAGATCAGCATTATCCGAAACGCCGCCGGCCAGTGTCAGAATATCCAGAAGAGGCATAGGTGTTTCCAGTTCGTATGAATCGGGTCTGCCCACTTGACCTACAACAGTGACTAACTGCCTCGCTTTCTCACTCATATCTAGCCTGGAAACCAACACCACGTCGTTGGCCTTCAATATGGGATTACTTTCCATATCATTTTGCCTCAAGAATTGTGAGAAATCTATCTTTCTCTTCTCGACCTTCTCGCCCTCTTTGCGAATTAATATGATGGATCTCGGATCGGCCAACCTGGTAAAGCCGCCAGCTCTGGTGATGAGTTCTTGAACACTTGTACCATCGGGGATCCGGTAGAAGCTGGGTGATTCAACTTGCCCCAGTATATGGACTATAAACCCTTGAAATGACCTTATGGAAACCATGACCCTGGGTTCTTTTATATATTCTTCCAGTTCCTTGGTTAGTAACCTGGCTATCTCATCTGCTGTCAACTGACTTACGTATACACTACCAACAGGAGGCGGGAGCACAATAGTGCCATCCGGCCCTACTGTCGCCGGTCCACTCAAGGCCTCCTGTCCCCATACGGAGATATACAAAGTATCTCCCGGACTCACAGGATATTCTACAGACTCCCCAACGGCCAACGATATGAAAACAAGAGCAAATCCTAGCATTGTGCAAGTCACCCGCGGCCTGGTATTATACTTAATTCCACAACGCATCGCCCGTAACACGTCGCCCGTTATTGACCTGATCTCTCCTAACATAATAATCTCCGGTTGATCTTTCACGCTATGTTGACTGTCTGGATAGCCGCCTTTTATACACTAAAGCAAAGGCAGCTCGAGCCGCCCCTAAGAACATAGAGTAGAGGCGATAGAAGTGGCAGCAATAGCCAAAGAACACGAGTTTGGGATTCCCGGCACTCGTCGTCCCGAGATACCTCCACATGATATACTCACGACTGGGAAGCGCGCGTCCTATTATATATCTCAGCCTACCTTTCATACCCTTAACTGAGCGTAATCTCATGGCATAATACCAAATCTTGCAACTCGATTCATTTATAGAT
>Ga0209636_10005746_pt1 | contig 12667 bp, 11 predicted proteins | sample DeeMarSWOR152_54_FD_187464 | JGI IMG/M metagenome (GOLD analysis project Ga0209636, IMG submission 187464) | Marine sediment microbial communities from White Oak River estuary, North Carolina - WOR-1-52-54 (SPAdes) (version 2) | ecosystem: Environmental > Aquatic > Marine > Intertidal zone >...
ACCCCCAAATTTTGATTCTAAATCCACCCCTTTATCAAAACACTGAATTTCACAAGGTTTCTCTGTCATCTATACACGAATATTAATTGTAAAAGGGATTCTAAATTTTTTTAATCCTTTATCATGTTTTCGGGTGAAAACGTCAAGATAGATTTGGTAGAAGGCAGGTGTAATCTCATTTTTTATGAAAGCTCTCCAAAAATTACTTAGAGTTAAACGATAATCAGTGAACAGATTCATAATCTTAGTTACAACATATAGTACTCTAACTCATATTAGTGATTAATAATTAATATATCTTCACGGACCAAGTCTACGGCAAACAGTGATACTTTATGCAATATTTCATACCATACGTTGCTGGAAGTGAGGCGCAGACCCCTATACAGGTAGAGAAAGAGTTAGCACTTGCATTCTTGGTGGGGCTAAGTAGGGAGGAACGCGGTGAACCGACGGCTTTAATGAAAGTTCAATACCCATTCAAGGTCTACACAGTTGATGACGAGAAAATCATATTTGACCTATTGGGGTATTCTGAATCCGATAAACACCTTCTGCTACCAAAGGACCTCTCAGAGATCATCGATGAATGCGACAAGATTGAGAACAGTGAAGACAAGAAAGTTTGGCTCAATACGGTCATAACGTTGCTGAGTGAACAACAGGAGTACGCCACAGTCAGTGTAAAAGGACTAGTTGAGCAGGGACCTATGGTGACCTACCTCTTTGAAGCCTCAGGCACCGAAGAAGGAGACCCCAGCCTGTTTGAGCCCCTCATTACTAAAAGGAAGTTCACCGCGATGCAGAAAAAACTCAAAAAGGTCCACGCGGAAATCCTGGAGAGGATCGAGTCAACGGAACAAACAATAGAACGCCTAGAAACCATATATGGCACCATTAAAAAGGAAAACAATAAACAACAAAAAGCACTAAAAAAAGAGTCCAAGAAAAGACTCGACGCCTTGCTTAAAGAGAAAGACAAGGCCTACGATGAAATAGATAAAAAACTTAAGAAAGAAAACAAAGCCATCAAAAAGGAAGCCAAAGACCTCATCAAGGCAAAGCAAAAGGAAATCGATGAGATAAACAAGGACATGAAGAAACTGGAGAAGAGCGCAGCCGAGGGTGACCGAGACGCAAAGAGAGAGATAGGCGACCGAAATAGAAAATTGAAACAGCTTACCAAGGAAATACAGGAACAAGAGAAAACTCAGTCAAAACGGGTTTCAGAGAACGAGAACCGAGCAAGATCAGAGAAAACGGTCTGGGAGTCAAAGGTAGAAGCCGAGAATGAGCAGAATGAGACTGAGCTAGCCGAACTGATTGGAAGACAGAGCGAAGTAATTGACATATGCTTAAAAATACTTGAAAAAGCTGGAGAAATAGAGACAAGGCTCAATGAAGACCTCCAGAATATATCCCGCCTCCTCGAGATTAAATACGACAAAGGTGAAACCATCTACCTCCCCTTCTATCTGTTCAGATATGGGGATGGCTATGGATACAATCCACCCGTCATGTTATCTTTTGAAAGCGGTGTGACGAAGACCCTGAAGCTTCTATTCGCTGGTAACCTTGCTCAGAGACTGGGCCAAAAAATTCAGCCACAAACAACAGCCTTCAATGACTTATTAGAAAGAGTCGTTGGAGACCTCGTGGCTGAGACACCTTTATCGAGACAGATCGAAAAAGCGGAAACAGAGCCGAACATGCTCAAAGACAGGGAGATAATAGGTAGGATCGAGGTAGGGCTATACCGTACCATGGAGCGTCGGTGGATAAGCGAAAAAGACTACATAGCTACCCAGGGATTCTTGGTTCACCGGCTGGATATGCTTAATGGTGGTAGCGTATACAAGGAACAAGAAGAAGACGTGATAGAGCCTGTGGAGGCGAGTGAAATCACGGCCCAAGCTGAGGCTACTTAGACTTTGGTTATTTAGTGCAAACATCATCTCTTTTTTATATTTTATCGATAAAAATAGCAACGTAAAGTATTCGAATTTACTCACACAGTTATCTAAGTATCCGATTTATCATATCGATTTTCGGTAAATACACTATAATCCCAGATAAATTAACCTCTTAGTGAATTTCACAACCCTCAAGGCACAATTACGAATAAAGATTAATTCAAGGCGACTGTTAATGAGTTGGTCACCCTGGGGGCCTTGAAGATACTTGATCTATCTGACCCCTCACTGTATACATCGTTCTCTATATCCTTGATTAGTCTGGGATGTGTTTTATGAGGTCAGTGCCTGCCTCAGATAGTTCGTAAAACTGATTTCACTATAACCACGGAGCTGGTGTTTTATGCTGTTCATCCCCCAATCAAGTTCGTTTATCTCCTCGCAGAGCATATCTAGGTTGGATTGAGTCTTTTTGACCTCAATATCGTGAAGTTTCTTTTTGAGCTCTATCTCGCCTTTCAGGGTGTCTATCTGAGCCCTGTAGCTTTCTTTGATCTTTTTCTTCTCCTCTTGTATTTCCTTTTTTACATTCTTCTTTTCCTCGACGAGAGATTTTTTTAGGCCTCTATATTTCATGGAGATCTTCTTTTTCTCCGAGGAGCTGAGTTTTTTCGGGGCCTCGCCTTCATAGAGTTTTATTAGTTTCTTATGCCAGTCTCGGAGGGAGCGTATCTGTTGAAGTTTTAGCCACCAGATTGTAGTGGTGCCTCCGTTTCTTAGACGGAAACGTGCACCGTTGTCCATGAACAGGTTTTTACTGATGTTTATCTCTGTAAAGTCTGCTGCTGATCTGATTCCGAGAATTGAGAGCAAGAAACCTTTAACGAGACCCAAGTTAGGGCCTCCGGGAGCCCCAAGTCTGTGGCCTCTAAGTTTCTCCACTATGTATCGCTCTCTATTCTCCTTCAATAGGGTTTTTCCCGCCTCTTTTTCCACATTCTTGAGATCCTTTATGGTCTCCTCTATCTCAGCTACTCTACTATAATGATTGGATTCGATCTTCCTAAGCTCAATGGATTCCTGGTTCTTCTGGGAGGCTATCTTGTCTCCTAGTTTGGTGATCTCATTATTTACCTCGGCCTTGAATTGGGTTATTGTTTGGAGTTCTTGTTTTATCCTTTTTCGGAGAGCCTTGATCTTATTATCTAGTTTTCTCAGCTCTCTCTTCTTGGCATGTCTATCCCTAACGTGGGAGTTTATCTGGTAAGAGGCGGGGAGTAGCAGGAATATGGCTGGGGCCCCCATAGTAATCAATACCCTGTTGTCGGATGGTAACTTGTCTATTACAAATAATACTAAGGCAATTATGAGATAGATCAACGGCAACATAGCTGTCACCCGTACGAGTCCTGAGGCACTTGTAAAACGTTTGTAATCTACCACTTTACTATCCCAGATCCAAGAGCTATCCCCCGGAGTGTACTTTACTTTTAAACCACTCATGCTTACCTGGGGGACCTCAACGACTTCTCTAACCAGTCTTCTGTGCCGTCGGGTAATGCTATCCTCATCAATAATACTGGGAATATCCTCCAGGTTATAGGTGTAAACCGCGTCCTTGAATGTGTCCACCAGTAGCCTTAGGTTATCATCCTCAATCCTGTTTAAGGCTTTGAACACCGGTGAGTTCTCAGGGTTCTGATAATCTGTATTTCTGAATAGTAGGCATTGGTCTCCTCCCTCTACCTCATCCCAGATCTCGGGGTCCTGGGCTAGGGCTTTAAGACTGATGTAGATAACCCACTCGCTAAAGTTATCAATGTAGGGCCCAAAGTGGGAGAGTCTTCTCTCGGGGTGTTGATAGTTTGTATGACCAATCTCGCTGCAGTCTCGGCCCTTTAATTTAGGAACATACAAGGCGTCGTAGTCGATTACCTTGAGTTCACCATCTACAACCATTATGTTCTGGTCGTGGAGGTCTCCATGGCTTATTCCTCTATTGTGAAGCTCCTCGACCAGCGCCTTGAACTTGGTCGCCATCTCGGCCATGGCCTTTCGATTGTGGCGGTTTTTCTCGATGTATTCGCTTAGGGTCTCTCCTTCTAGCCACTCCATCTTGAGAATAGGGTACCATTTTTCCTTCGCTTGGATCCCTTTGTCGATGTAATCGAATTTGACTACACACTTTATCCGTTTTCTGTGAAGAAACTCGTGGATGGCTTTGTATCTCTTCTTGGTGTCATCCACCATCCTTAGGAAGCAGCGGGCCGCATAGCTTTTTTTTCCTTTCTTGACCTGAAAGACTCCAGCGAAACCTCCGCTTATCACCTTGGGTAATCCGAATACGCCTGGGATGGTCTTTCCTTTTCTTAGATCCGGGTCTTTAAAACAGAGGTCTGGTCTCTGAATGGCTTCCTGATACTCTTGGATTGTGGGTAGTGACAATCTGGGTTCAATCCTCCAGAGTTATCACCCTGGCTATGGTTACGTCATCGTTCTTTAATCTGCCCTCGTCCCGTAGACTGGTCAGGTACATGGTTAGACCTTCACGGTCATAGTCCAGGTACTCGTCTATGGTACGCCAGGGTCTTTTCCCTTCTTCAAGCTGTGCTATGAACCAGTTGGCGACGGCGTCGGTCATCAGGTAGAATCTGTCTCCATATAGGAACTCTCCTCTCTTCACCTTGACTTTGTCTAGGAGTTCCTTATTGTATAATGGGTTGGATGCTATCAGATCAGGGCTATTACCGAATCCATTAGAGTCTATCTCTGGGAATACATCGATTATATCCTGCCTGAGCTGGAAGAGGCAGGAGTCACCCACTGAGTAAGAGGTCCAGCATCCTCCCCAAGGTAACGAGTTCTTGAATGATAGCCCGAGGAGAGTCGAGAAGCTTCCCTTCTCCATAAGATTCTCCTCGAACCACTTCAACGGGGCGCCCTCTTCCTCTCTTCGCTCTAGTTGGCGGCTCCTCTGGTACTCGTACATTTCAATGCAGAAATCGATGAAGAGCCTCATATCCACATCTGTGGTATCCCAGTTGACGTAGCTTATCGTGAGTATCTTGCTCCACAGCCTACTTAGAAATCCCTCGCTTGCCCCATCTGCGATGGCTACCGAGTGATGATCACGCCTTATCTCCCTCTCATAAGGAAAATAATGGTCCTCGTTCTCGGAAGGGCAACCACCCCTCCTAGGGATGGTGTAAGTTGTGGAAACGAGCCTCATGTATAGCCATGTCACCGGAAGGTTGTGGCTCGTGTCCCTATGTCGAGGAACTGGATTACCTTCACCATGTCTGAGTTGAAGATGAAACCCCTCGACTCAGGCATTAGATAGAATCCCTCTGACTCGGCTTCTTCCCTGATCTTCTCCGGGAGGATGCTTGACATATCGTATAGTAGGCTCGCGAACTCGTCTGGTAGGTACTTCTTGGTGTCTGGAAACTCCACCCTTGGAGCAGTGCTGCTTGAGAGGTGGAGGTTGAATAGTAGTACGTTTCCGTCGTTGCTCTCCATCTCCATTATGCTCTCCGCTACCTCTAATGGGTCTCCGTCAGTCGGTTCACCATCTGATATGTTTATCACAACTGGTGGGAAGCAATCAGGGTGTTCATCAAGCCAACCGGCTACTATGCTCTCCCCTTTCTTGAGAGCCTGCTTCATGGGCGTCGGCCCTTTGGCTACGGGCTCAAACCATATAGGGAACTTTACATTTTGCTCGATGATACCCCCAAATCCATCAGGCACCCTATGAGGTCGTTCCTCAACTGTCAGTGGCAGGTCTCCTATAGTGCTAATGGGGACAAAGTCCATTCCTCTTAACTCGCCGCCAAAAGCTGGCCCTACTTTAAGTCCGTATCCTATTACGCCTACGTGGAAATAGTCTCGCACGCCTTCAGCTTTAGCGCATCTGAGGACAAGGTTCTGTAGTAGATTATTTATGGCGTCTGCTACTGCTACTGCTTTTGAACCTGTAGCGTCTCCACCAAATGGGTCTTCCATTGATCCTGATTGATCTATTAGGAATAGGAAACACGTTGGGTTTCCTCTACTTATCTCCGCTGTGTACAATGCTGTTCTCCTTTTATTATCGCATAGTTGCCTATAAAAAAGGATGATGATATTATTTTACTCTGTTATTATATATATTGATAATCTATTTTTATATGCACGTTTTTTCAGTATTTTAAACATATATTTTTAATATTTAATATTGAAATTGTGTTAATTATAACATGTTTTTCTTAATATATCGGATAATTGCATCTGAGACAATATTATCTTTTTAGATGAGATATCATAGTAAAGAAATATTTTATTTTCAACACCATCTTTAAATTTAGGTAAAAAAAAGATTTATCTGGAACGAATAAAATGTTTCCTGATATTATCGAATCATTAACCGTGATCATACAGTACCCTCTTCTACTTAGACAAGGTTTCTCGTCTGTATCAATAACGGTTTTTTATTTATTTTTTATTAGAATTTGAATATTCTAGAACAAAAAGAGGAAAGATTTAGAGAATGTCCACCTTCTATCTCCACTTCTAGGAGGGTTCGAACCCCACCCACCCCCCCGGCAACAAAGGAAAACTTACTGGCATGCGAATGTAGCTTCAGGATCGTTAGGCCGGCTACCCGAAACCACCCGTGCCCCCGAACGCACCAGCACGACAGGAATCCCTATGGAAAGACCTCATCGAGATGAGTGTCGAGATCAAATCCTGATTCGTACCAATAACGTTCATAATCCAGACGGAGAGAAGCCCTTCATCAAGTTGTGCGCGTGAACTCCTAATCTCCCTTATATTCGGGGATTATCCCCCTTACCGTCTCCTCTTCTTTTTTCAGCTCCTGTCTCAATGTTTCCCAGAACTCTCTGGCTTTTTTCAAACCCTGTTCCCCTAGGGTTTCTCCGGTCTCGGTATAGAAGTTTTTTCTAGGCTCTCTTATGCCGCTCGGTATGTTCAACATTTCCTTCACACCCATTTCCTCTTCTCTCATGAAATAGTCAAATACCCTCGCCACGCCAATGTATCCTACGGAACAAGAGAGAACATCCACATCGTAGACAGTTTTTGCCTCGATAGTCTTGGGTTCCTCCAGTCCCCTTGGGCCATGGGCTTTTATGCAGTGTATTATCTCTTCTCTTTCCTCGTTTGTGAATCCGGATTCCTCGAGGTTTTTCGGAGCTATTTTTGCCCCGGATTCGTAGTGGTCTCTTCCCAAAAGTGGATGCAGCCTACCGATGTCGTGTAGTAGCACACCTGCCAGAACGACCTTCATGTCTGCCTTCTCAGCCTCACCCACGATGACGGCTCTTGCGAGGTCTCGGAGTATATGATGCCAGTTGTGATGGATTAGACCCCTATCAGTGAAATCCTCCTCGACAAGCCTATATAGAACTCTCAGATCAGGGAATTTTGAGATGTAAAAGTCCAGTTTCATGTCGTTCACGATTTTTATTTTTATCTCAAAATATAAGATTTCCTACACGCGGATTGCCCAACGCAATATGTTGTCCGCGCGAACTCCATCAAAAAAGCAAGTTTTTCTAATCCAACTCCTACGGGCATGCAGGCAGTTGTGTTCGAGTTTTATTCTCGCAGAATGCATATAATGCCGCCGAACTGTGTTATCTTGGCACCCACAGGCGTATCCAGTTTGATGATTCTGGTTTTGATGTTCTTGTTGGCGGCCACCTGGAGAAGCCTTTGTATCCTTCGCCTATTTCTGGACCTGAAAAGTTCGGTTACCAAGATGTACTCAGGGCTCATCTCATCCCCGTAGACCGCGTCCTCTATCTCCATCAAAGTGAAAAGAATCTTCTCGATGCCCTCGGGATCGTTCAGGCACCTCTCCAGGACACTCATCACCTGCAGGAGGTCTCCCCGGTAGGTTGCGGCGAGCTTCTCTTTGAAGCCACGAGCCTTCACGAGGTCTTTAACTTGACTGGTGGTCATGGCCGGCTCGTTTATGTGTTCGAAGGTCACGGTATTCAGGCTCCAACCGCTCAGCAGCCAGCTCTGGTGTTTCCTGACGTGATCCATAAAGTCCCGGTAGTCTTTCTTGTCAGGCGCGGCTATCAGGACGCTCTTGATGCCCTGTTTAACCCTCGGGCGAAGGATGTCCACGATCGATTCAAAGAAGTTGTACTCGCCGTCTCCCCATATCCGTTCGCCTGTTTTAACTGATTCGCTATAAATGTTCCATGTGACGGCTTGATTCCCTTCGAGTCCTATGAGTATAGCCACAGGGTATCCTCGTCTTTGTCTGCGTCTTGGCATAGGCATCAAGATGTGTGAGACGTTTAAAGGTTTGAGGTCGAAGAAACCTTATTCCTAAAAAATTGGTAAGAGACGGAAGATTTTTCCATTAGAGGTAGGGTTCGAACCCCACCCCCACAATTCGATCCGGCCGTGGCTCGGGAACAAGGGTTTCACTTGTCGTTCTTGTATTTGGTTTCTAGGATTGGATGGCGGCCATTGGGGTTCGGCGCGGGTGATTTTTTCGGATGAAATAGCGGTTGTTGCAGGCTTGGGATCTGATGTGCGAGTCCTCCATGGATTCGTGCCCCGCCTCGCACGAGTTTACAGGCGCGGGCGGGGCGTCTGGAGGATCACCCGTCGTGGTCCCGATGGGTGGGCTTGGTTAAGCCTCTCATCTTGACTTCTGCGTCGTCCGGTCTGCAGGGAATGCTTTTTACGGTGTTTTTAGGGTGGATTTTGCTTCACATCTTTTTTAGATGTTGTCTGATACTTTATTGGTACCGCCTTAACAGTTTTGAGCCCATTGGTTTGCCGTCGTTTGTGATGAGCGTACTTTACCGGGGTTTGTTCTGCTACCTTTGTGTTACGGGTTATTTAGTACGCTTGTTCACACTCGTATGATCATGGATTGCAAATGACGGTAATTGAATTATTGCACATTAGGGTTATTTCGCTGGAAAAAACGTAACCTATCAAACATGAGGAAAATGAGTCAAGAAAAATAGAAAAGAAAAACGGCAAACCGTTTGTGCATCTGCTTTCAAGATAGAAAGGGGTATGTAAAGTATATACATTAGCCTAATGTTTATTATCATTATTTAGAAAACATTGGAACATACTGCAAATAATTATATATGACTAAAAATGATACTTGTCATCGGGAAAAAAATGGCTTTAATATCACACCAAAGTGGGTTATTGACGCTGATCATAATCTGCGGTGCCGTGCTTTACATGATCTACAGGGCCAGACAAGGGCTCGAATCTGAGGTCAGACGCGTGGCGGGAATAGACGTCATAGACGAGGCCATCGGCCGATCCACCGAGATGGGCCGACCCGTCCACATCACGAACGGCTTGGCCACCCTCTACTCCTCCGGCTCACCCCAGACCATCGCTGGATTGTCCGTGCTGAGCTACGTCGCGAAGAAGTGCGCCCAGAACGGGATACCGCTTATCACCACGATCTACGTTCCCGAGACTATACCGATCGTCATGGAGATGTACAGGGAGGCCTCCGTGCTTGCGGAGAGCCCGGAGTGGTTCGACGACTACAACATCCGGTACATGTCCAGCCACAGGTTCTCCTACGCAACAGGGGTGCAGGGCGTCCTCCAGAGGGAGAAGCCGGCGGCGAGCTTCCTCATGGGCAGCTTCATGGCAGAGGCCTTGATCTTCGCAGAGTCGGGCTACCTCGCCGGCGCGATGCAGGTCGCAGGAACCGCCGCAACGTCCCAGATACCCTTCTTTGTAGCGGTCTGTGATTACACCCTGCTGGGGGACGAGCTGTACGCCGCGGGCGCCTACCTCTCCCAGGATGCAGTTCAGATGGCCAGCATAGCCGGCCAAGACGTGGGAAAATACCTGGCAATGATCCTGCTACTCGTAGGCTTGATACTTTCCGCTATGGGGAGTGACTGGCTTGTCAACATTCTCAAGCTGTAGGTGGTTGAAGGATGTCTTTGCTCAAGGGTAAACAGATCCCAATTGGCATCACCCTGGTCGTGGGGCTGATGATGATCGTCAACTACTATTTCGGTGCCGCCCTGCCCGCCGTCAAGTCGACGACGACGCTTATCCAGAATTGGACCGTGATAGTCGCCGCGTTCGCGCTGATCATAGGGCTCATAAACATCTCGCGCATCCACATCAATCACCTGCTCAAGCGGTCGAAGGGCCAGTGGTTCTTCAGCCTCTGGTGCCTGGCGATAATGTACATCATGATAGCCCTCGGCCTCTTCGGCACGACCAAGAATCCCGGCTATCAGTGGCTCTACAACTACGTCTTCCTGCCGGTCGACGCAACGATGTACTCGAGCCTGGCCTTCTTCATATCCTCAGCGGCGTATAGAGCCTTCAGGGCCCGGAACGTGGAGTCGATCCTGCTGCTGTCTAGTGGCGTCGTTATCATGCTGATGAACGCACCAATCGGCGAGATCATATGGACCGGTTTCCCCGTGATCGGGGACTGGATCATGAGTGTTCCCAACGTCGCGGCCCAGAGGGCGATCATGATCTGTGTGGTGATGGGCTCCGTGTCCCTCGGGTTAAGGACGCTGCTGGGCATGGAGAGAGGTTATCTGGGGAGGGAAGAGTGATAGCCTCGGCTAAGGAAGGCTTCTGGAACAAACTACAAGCGATAGACCAGAGAATCCTCTACGTTCTCATAATTGTGGTCGTCGCCCTGCCCTTGCTGCGCCCCCTCTCGTTGCCCATAACCGTAACGAGCGCGACCCGCACCGCATACGAAAAGGTCGACGAGTATAGCGGACCCGGATCAGTCATCGTCATAGCGTACGAGTTCATCGCGGGCAACTGGCCTGAGATGGGCCCCATAGCTGTTGCGATGACCCAGCACCTCTTCAGGAAACCGGATATAAGGATCATACTGCTCGCAATGGGCAGGGACCAGGGCCCGATCCTCGCCGAGAACACCCTGAAGTACATCGACGAGATGGGGAAAGAATACGGCGAAGACTACGTGAACCTCGGCTTCTTCGCTGGCGCTGAGGCGGCTATGGCCTCCTTCGCGAGTGACATACCCGGCCTCGTGAAGAAGGACTACTACGGCACGCCGATTGAACAGCTGCCCGTGATGAGCGGCCTGAACGATCTCAACGACATAGACATGTTCCTCTGCCTGTGGTCGGGGACACCCGGCTGGGGGGAGTACCTCCGCCAGTGGCAGACCCCATACGGGATCACGGTCATCGGCGGGACCCTCGGCATCAACGGCCCGGGGGCTCAGCCCTATGTCTCATCCGGACAGCTGAAGGGGCTTGTCGTCGGGCTGAGGGGAGGAGGAGAATACGAGAAGCTCATAGGAAAGCCTGGCGAGGCGACGTCCGGGCTGGACGCGGTCTCGACGACCCATCTGCTGATCATAGCGTTCATCATCCTCGGCAACGTGGGCTACTTCGCGGGCAGAAAGAGGACGGGAGGAGAGGTCTAGAATGGCGGACATAATTGTCGAGATCGGGATCTGGGTGGCGGCCGCCTACACACTGATGATCTACAGCTACCCATACAAGGACACTCCCCTGTTCAAGTTCGCGGAGCACACGATGATAGGCCTCGGCATAGCCATCACGACCATCATGGGTATCAGAAACATCCTCGACATCGCGGTCGGGTCCATCGTCAACAAAGGCGAGTTTGCCTGGATTATCCCAATCCTCCTGGGCCTCGCCCTCTTCACTAGGTATTCGAGGCAGTACGCATGGCTGAGCCGGTGGCCCCTCGCACTGCTCGTCGGAGTCGGCATCGGCGTTTCCATGGGGAGCAGCGTGGACGCGAGCTTCCTCGCTCAGATCCGCTCCACGGTAACAGGCGTCAACACCTTGAACAAGGCTCTCCTGGGGATAATGATCATAATAACAATCACGTACTTCATCTTCTCAATCGGCAAGGAGCAGAGAGAGAAGGGAGCCTTCAAGTACACCTCTCAGCTGGGACGCTACGTAATGATGCTGTGCTTCGGAGCCCTCTTCGGCAACACAATAATGACAAGGATGGCGCTGTTCATAGGCCGAATGAACTTCCTCCTCTTCGAATGGCTGAAGCTCGGCTGAAATCATCCTCACCAATTTTTTTTATATTTATTGACATTTGTTTGCTGAATTTTCACACGTGGAAAGTGTAAACACCCGCGTCCAAAAAGAAGAAACTCGCGTGGTCGCTCCCTGCGAACCCGAGCCCTACGAAGCCCTCGCAGCCCTCGGCCGTATGGAGCTTCAGCTCGTAGTCGACGGTGGGCTCCGCGTCTGCGAAGTCGATCTTAGCCCTCTCAGCGAGCGTGAGCTCGAAGCGGGTCCTCCTCCATAGGAGGGAGCTGACGCCGTTCAGAAGTTTCGCGACGGCCTTGGAGAGGGCGCACTCGCTTCCAGCAAGGGACTGGTTCCAGTGGTAGCTGCCAACGATGTCCTCCGGGACGCTGCCCATGTTTGCTCGACCGGGCTGGACAATGCGCGTCTCCTTCGAGGAGGACCTCAGGGCGTTCTCTGCGAAGACGTGGGCGTTACTCCCGAGCATCTCCCTTCCGCTTGTGTTCCTGAAGAACCACTCGAGGGCCCCCGCCGTTATCGCCCAGTTACCCACGCTCACCCCCGCGACGAGCGGGCGAACCCTCGTCACGTGGGCCAGAGGGTGGAGGCCCAGGGCCTTCATCTCCCCGATCTCGACGACGTCTGTGGGGATCCCGTCGATCTCCCCGGGTATCAGGTCCTTCAGGTCCAGGGCCGAGGGGTCAACCTTCTTGGAGA
>Ga0209636_10005747_pt1 | contig 12666 bp, 17 predicted proteins | sample DeeMarSWOR152_54_FD_187464 | JGI IMG/M metagenome (GOLD analysis project Ga0209636, IMG submission 187464) | Marine sediment microbial communities from White Oak River estuary, North Carolina - WOR-1-52-54 (SPAdes) (version 2) | ecosystem: Environmental > Aquatic > Marine > Intertidal zone >...
CTCGGCTCTCCATTGACACGGCGTTTCCACGCCCTTCTACCAGAGTTCCAACTTTACCCTGCGGTGAGGGTGTCACTTTTCCTTGAGAGTGAATATCAGGACGCCCGAGACCATCAGGAGCCCGAGGTGGACCGCGAGGGGAGCCGAGAAGCCGTACGCTGTGTAGATTAGGCCCCCAAGCCAGGGGGTCGGTATTCCTGAGATCTTCGAGTAGGCGTCGATCTTGCCCATGACCGTTGAGAGGCGCTCCGGCGGGATCCTCTCGGCGAGGAGGGCCATCCACGCCGGGATCCAGAAGGCCGGGTCAAGGGCCCATACCACCTGGAAGAGGAGGAACGCCGGGAAGCTCCTGAAAGCCAGGAACCCTGCGACCGTGGTCACCGCCATGGACCATGACGCGATGAGCATCGGCTTCCTCCCGAACCTGTCGGAGAGCTTCCCCAGGGGAATCGAGGAAATCCCCCAGGAGAGGTTGAAGGCGGTGGAGAGGAGCCCCAGCTGGAAGTCGGTGAACCCGTAGTTGTCCACCAGGGTGCCGTAGAAGAGCGAGTAGCCGGTGCCGTACCCGAGCCCCATGACCAGTAGTATCAGGTATAGCCGGCCAATTCCGGGCTCGGGCGCGAACAGGTCCTTCAGCCTCTCGGCTAGGCCGCCCGCATCACGCTCGTTTCCGGCCCTTGCCTCGCGGGTCTCCTTCATGTAGAAGGCCAGCAGCAGGAGGCCGATGAGGTCCCCAACTACGCATGCGTAGAGTATGGGGGAGTAACCAGAGGTCACGGCGATATATCCGCCCGCGGAGGCCGTCAAAGTGCTTGTTATCTGGCTTATAGACATCAGGGTGCTGAAGGCCGTGGCGCGCCTCTGGCTCCCCACGGACTCGGAGATGAGGGCGCTCCTTGCCGGGTTCCCCGTCATCCAGAGGGCCGAGAAGCCCATCAGGAATGCGAAGGCGAGGAGGAAGGGGAACTCGCCTGAGATTATCAGGGCTGCCATCGCCAGGAGCCTGCACGACTGGGAGACGAGGATGACGGGCTTCCGGCCGAACCTGTCGGAAAGGGCCCCCCAGGCTATCAGTCCTGCGGCGCTGCTGAGGTTGAGGACGCTCTGTATGACGCCGAGGTCGACGACGCTGACCCCGGTGGAGAGTATGAAGGGCTGCCAGACGACGAAGAACATACCGAGCCCCAGGCCGGAGACCAGGGTCTGCACTGCCATTACCCTGATGTTCCCCTCCAGGGCGAGATAACGGGCGATGGACCCCATAATCCAATCGGACCCTCCTAGTGATCGCGGATGCTCAGTAGAGAGGCAAATGGATAGATGAAAATTTCGGTAGTATCGAATATTTTTAAATAACGTTTTTGCGACGTCGATATACGATCTTCCCATCGATTATCGTCATGACCGTTTCGACGTTTTTGAGGTCGTCGTTTGGGATGTTGAGAGGGTCCTTGTCGATGACCACCAGGTCGGCCAGCTTCCCCGGCTCAATGCTCCCCTTGATGTCCTCCTCCCACGCTGCGAAGGCGCCGAGGATGGTGTAGGCCCTTATCGCCTCCATCGGCATGATGCCCTCGCCGGCGTAGAGAACGTTTCCGCTACTAGTCTTCCGGGTGACGAGGCCGTAGATGCCGAGCCACGGGTTCGGGGAGCAGACGGGGCAGTCGCTGTGGCCGGGGGCAGGGATCCCCTCGTCGATGAGGGTTCTGTGGGGCCACATCCACCTCATCTCCTCCTCCCCCCTGTTCGCCTTGTAGGCGTCCCCTAGGTCGTGGATGAACCCGGTCGCCGAGGCGTCGATGACCCCAAGCTCCTTCAGCCTCATCTGGATCGGCGAGGGAACGTAGCAGCAGTGCTCTATCCGGTGGCGGTGGTCCTCACGCGGGTCCTCCTTTAGGGCCGCCTCTATGGCGTCCAGGGCCCTGTCTATTCCCCGGTCGCCGATGCCGTCGAGGCGTGGATGGTCGTCGAGCTGAAGGAGTAAGCTGCCCCTCGCGGGCTGCGGTCGGGTGATGGCCGTGTATAAGGAGTTTCCGATGTTGTGGTCGTGGCTTTTTTCCTTCGATTTGATTGCTTGGTAAGTGGTGGCCACTTACAAGGAATTCCGGCGGCGTTTCGGATGCTTTGGGGTCCGTTTGGGGGTTTACGAGTTTTTGCGTTTGTGTTGAGTTGATTTATATCGGTGTTTTGGCCTTCACGCCTTTCCGTAATCCTTTTTGGGTTGCTTTTTAGGTTTTTGGGTTGAAATGGGGTGGAATGGGGATTGAAATAAAGAAAAGAGGATATTTTCGAGGGTTTCCTTTATTATCGTATATGAGGTGTAAGAGCCGGATCAGCGTCTCGCTGAGCAATGAGGTCATCGAGGAGGTCGGGAGGAGGGGTCTGGTCAAGCGTTCCACTTACTGTGAGGTCTGTTAAGGAAGACGCTGGGTATGGAGCCCGAGGAGAATATGCATGTTGGGAGGATAAGGACGGAAAGGCGAACCTATCTACAATGATTATGTGTGGAATTTGCTTGGGGCGTGTTTTTTTGCGGGTATTGTGTGAAGGGTTATGATTTTACATTGGGGTTTTTCCTTGTAGGAGCCTTCAGGATGGTATTCCCATCGGCTTCTAACTTGCGGGCATAGAGTCTGACGAGGCCGCAACTCGGGCAAACGTGGGCGTTCAGGGCGACCTCGGATGAGCGGTCGGGCGACCAATAGATCTCTCTGCCCCACACGATGTCTTCTATGATAGGGTTTCTCTCTACCAAATAACCTACCCTCATGACCGTCCCGCATTCGGGGCATCGCCTCTCGGGCTCCTCCAGCTCCTGTTTACGCCGCCTCTCCTCCATAGCTCGCCTCTGCGCGTTATCAAGCCGGTCTCGATAGTCCAGAGAGGCTGTTGCGTTGCTCCGGCACTTGGGGCATGAGTAATCAGGCGGACTGGGCTTAAACTCGGCACCACACGCACTGCACCTCCACATCTCATCTGAGCCATGCTCATCCACACTTTTACCTTCTACCAAGTCTACAAACCATCTGCTCGGCAATTTGATTGGAAAGGACATCGATTTAAACTAATTCTCAATCTTTACAGTACGCATCAGTTCCATTTCCTCAACTTTGAAATAGAATATGTAATCTCCAGGCCTCGATGGGGTGAACCCGACGGATCTATCTTTGTACAGCGCTGAACCTATGCCTAAAATTATATCATCAGTCTGGTTTCTCGGCCAAACTTCCTTACTTTTGAAACCCTCCTTAGTATCAGCGTAGTAGCCCTTTTTTACGACGTTAGATGTGAATTTGATTCTAATTGGAAAAGGCATCATATTCCTGAGCAGGAACCGAGCCTGGACATATTCTCCAACTCGATATGTCTCTTTCTCCACCAGGACTTCGAGTTTCACAAAGGGCTCTTTTATCGGCACTGGAACCCCATTTCCGATGATTACGATGGAAAATAGACCGATGATTCCCAGTAACGTTAAGTTTCGTTTAGTAAAAATGCGTTCCCAGCTTTCCTCTTCTTCCTTGTCTCTATTAGGTATGAACCGTGCAGCCGACTTGACGCCGGGGCACCAGCCCATGTATCTCAGGGTAATCTTCCGCGGGTTCATGGCGTCAGCCCCGGGATGATCTTGGAGAAAATTGCGTGGGCCAGCTTCGACGGCTGCAGCTCTCTTTCCTCGGCTGACAAATGTATTTCTCTTTCCTCGGCCTCGTCTAACAGACGCTGTTTACACCTATCCTTCCACCGGCATACGCAACAGTCAGGTTGCTCGTAGTGCCATGTCTGCACTCCGTTCCTCGCCGAGAAGGTGACGATCACTCTGTTACTGGTCGAGGGATCGAAGCCGAGGAGGACACCTTTGGAGGCGTCTAGGTAATGGACCCCTATCCTGCTGGCATCCGTGACGTGGCGCAGCGCAGACTCAACCTTCTCGAGCGTGTACTTCTCGGCGTCGTAGACGGCCTGCCGGGTTATCCCGAGGCGCCTGCCCACCTCGGCCTTCGAGAACCCCTTGAAACGGAGCCTCCATATCTCCAGCTGCCTGTCGGTCAGGTACGCCTGCGGGAGCATTATTTTCCAGTTACATTAATACTATGTAAAGGATATAAACTTTACGGATTTAAATAGCGCGCGCAGCCTGTTCTAAGGCGTATACGGCGAGAGCAACGGCCTAAAAGCGGTCGTCGCTAATGCTCTAAAGATTGCTTACAGGATCTTGCTGGTTATATTAAACTCGCTTTGTATGTCCTAAATGACATGAGTATCAGTAAACCCAGACTTCAAACCATGCCCCAAAAAGAAGCAAAGAAGCAACTATGAAGATGAAGAAAATCGATTCCTTCGCGTTCTCGTCGAATACTTCTCTCCAATTCCTTTTCCGCTCAGGGAAGTAGGTGAGCAGCGTCTTCAACTCTCTTTTCCAGTGTTCGAGTAAAGGCCCTTTCTTCGGTTCAATCCCGAATATTTCACTGGCTAGGACTGAGGAATATGTGGCCGAGATGATGAGGAATAGGGCCTCGAACATGATTAGGATCCAGAAATTTAGGGGTCGGGGGCTTCCGGTTATTGATGGAACGGCGAAGGCTACAAGGGAGTAGAATAGGCCCCAGATAGTAGTAATAGGGGGCGCTAGTAGTAGAAGCCCTACGACGAACGCGATCAAAACGGAGAAGCTGTTCCTAGTAACTATGTGGATGAAAGCAGACATCCGGGATGGGAGCTCCGCCATCCTCTTGCCGCCGGTCAGCTCTATCAGCGAGAACCACCTGTTCAGGAGGCCGAGCATGGGATGGGGGAATAATTTTATCAGGAGGAATCCGGTCAGGAACATCCCCGTGAAGCAGAGGCTGTTTATAAGCAGCCACCTGAGGAGTACCCTGTTTTTCATGACGATTTGTCTCGCGCGAGTGTAGTTTGATCGCCAATAGGATTATTATGCCTTGCCCGCTTTTCCGCAAGTTGGTCTTCCCGCATTGTTCAGATGGCCTTTGCTACGGGTCTGCTCGGTGGTGGGGCCTGTTCTGCGGCGTATACGCTGAGGGCGACAGCCCAGAAGCGGTTATCGTTAATTCTATGATTGTGTTTTTGAACGGGATTCGCTTTGATAGTATCTATACAATAGACCTATGGAAAAGGCGCCGAACAGCGTTAGACCTCAGGAGAGAGAGCGCGCAACTATCATTACATCGATGTCCAGGCAAGCCTAGCGACATCGAATACCTCACCATTATGAAGATCGATGAGCACCTCGATCACTGAACCAGAGGGGGCGGATTTCTTCGTGAGATAAAAAACAACTTGCCAGACATACTTATTGAGGGGTACATCGTTTACTGAACGCTTCACGAACAATATCTCGGCTTCGACCTCAAGATAACTCTGAGTGACCCGTCCCAGGGCTGTGTTGATCGCCTCCTCTTTTGAGACCTTGAACGGCATTAGATTATCGGCGGGCGGTACCCCCTGTGAACCGATGAACCGGTTCATCTTATCGAAATGGAAGTAGACTTCCCGCGTAGCAGTGTAGTTCCCCACTTGGATATGGTAACTGTAGGCAATATGGGTGAGCCAGGCATCTGGCTCCCAGTAGTTGTACTGAACGCCCTTAAACTCAAAGTACTCCACAAAATAATCCTCCCCCACGGCCTCGATCAGGAGCTCGCGAGCCTGAACCTCAGGCGGAGGCGCCGCAGAGCCGCTCAACACTGGTAATATGAGCCACGCCCTAGCGACGTCTTCTTTGAACCGTGAGAGCATACCGATCGCCGCGTCCATTTCACTGTAATGAGGCGTCGCCCACATCGTTCCCTCCTCCAGTACGTCGACTGGGAAGACGTGTTCGTAGAAGGTCTTCAGGTCGTCGTAGACGTTCTCCAGTCTATCGATGCTGTCTTGATCCATCGTGATAGTCTTTTCATCCTCAGACCTTGTCCTTACTGTGGCTAAAATGTCCTCCAGAAAGTCCTCGAACAGTTCCAGAGAATCGGATGTCCAGTCCCATAGGTCGAAGTGATTTTCGTCTAGGAAGGTCACTTTGGCTGACTGAACCGATGTTTTCTCGACCCACGATTGCAGTTCTCTCAAATTTTCCTCGTCGAGTGATCCTCCACCTAAGATATCACCAAATTCAGAAAACAAGTTCTCAAACGCGTTTTGAGTCAACGCGACATTATCCCTGAACTGCTCGTCGTACCATGTGGCGCCTCGAAAGTACGAGTACCCTGCCCAAAAGCCGATTCCTAAGCTTATTGCTAGAGATATCACGACGACAGCGATTGTTCTACTTTGGAATCGGACAGACATGATGTCACCTTTCTACGACACCCTCTAAAGGGCTGATATTTCATTCCTTTAAATGAATATAATACTATAGAATAGAACAACATAACCATCTGTTTTGAACACTCTTGTACTGTACGCGAACGCATAACCTCTTGGTGTTATTTATATTACTCTAGCAATTGGCCTCGATGGCGGTGGTGGGGCCTGTTCTGCGGCGTAGATGGCGAGGGCCAGTGCCCAGAAGCGGTCGTCGTGTGTTCCCTGAGGGTGATTGTAGAGGATCTTCCCTGTCTTGCTGAGCTCATATCGTTCGACGTTCAACTCATGAAATAGGTCCGGGTCAAATGGTATGTGCAGGATGGGCCTCAAGCTCGACAGGTTGCCTTCTCCGTCATGCAGCCCTCGGGGCACGTGATCCTCCAGGTCCCCTTGAGGGTGTCGACGTGCCCTACAAGACGATCATCGAGCCCGCATCCAGCTTCTACTACTACATAAACGTAACCCTGCCGGGAGATCCGTGGGGATCCTCGACCTGGAGCCTGGCTCAGACGGTCGCATTGGCACTTCCATCAGAGGTGAGCCACGAGGAGCTCGTCGCCTGCATGAGCCAACTGAAGTGGCTGGTAGATACAACTAGTCTGTCCGATGGAATAAGGAACAGCCTCCTCTAAGCTGGAAGAGGCAGGAGACAAGATAGACTCCGCTTACGAATCAGGGGACATGAACAAGCTCCTGGGAGCCATAGGATCCTTGAACGCCTTCATCAACGAGCTACAATCGAACAACGAATCTGCATCGCACCCCGATTCTGAGACTTGGAAAGAACAGGCAAAATACATCATAGACAGAATGAAGATTATTGTTAGATAAACTGGCCAACAGCGCGCGAAACGTAGAATTCTATACTTAGGAGAGAAAGGTGAAAATAGCCACTGATATTGCGTGCATTGGAATAGAGCTCTCAAAAAGGATGTAAGGAGAATTAAAGGCCTGAATACCTAAACTTCAGGAAAGACCTCGTTGAGCTTTTTGTTGATAGTTTCGACTATATGTCGTGCAAACTGCTCCCTGTCCATCCTCGGATAGTAGACCCTGTGATAGCCGCCCTTCCCCGACTCCTCCTCGTACTCCAGGACGCCCTCCGCCACCATTTCGTTCAAGAAGAAAATCACCGACGCCCTCGACTTGCTATCCGGATGGTTCTGCAGGAACTTGTATGCCTGACCCGAGGTTACCCCGGTCCTACCCGGATTGTTCAGCTCCCAGATGTGCTCCATAAGCGCCGCCTGATAGGGCTTGAAGAGGGTGAGAAGCCCCTCCCCCGACGTGTCGAATATCATACCCTGACCTGAAGCATATGTTGGTTTTTTAAATATTATTCAAACACAAGTGCGCGTGTCATCTTGGGAACCAGGGAACCCATTTTACCCCTGTCTCTTTTCTCATCCACATCACAAAGAGCCACGCGAAGAATATTATGACGAAGGGAGCTATCAGCGCGAGTATGTCGTCGGCGGTCAGCGTCTTCCAATTCAGAACTATGGTGCCTCCGATAATTACGATGGTTAGAATGACAATTACGACTGTGAATATTTTAGCTCCCCTTTGACGTGATGAGCGTTCATACTCATGAGAGGGGAAAAGAAAATCCATCAGCTCATCAAAGAACACATCCACTAAATCCACGATATAAATCGCGCGCAGTGGAGGAAGACGGGACTAGAATGCTTTTCGTGGCGGTGAGGAGGAACCTGGGCAGAATCGCGGTGGACGCGAGGCTCCGGGCGGACGTAGCCAGGAGGCTGCAGGCCGAGGGGAGGTGGGAGGGGAGGGCGAGGCTCCCGGGGAGGCTAGGGGCGCTCGCCAGGGAGATCGAGGAGCAGGCGCGCATCCTCAGCAGAAGATCGTGATCTCTATGTTTCATGCCTGAATCCGTTGTCTAAGAGCATGTTTTTATGAAATAAAGAACTCTCAACGCTGAACGCTTCGAACTCAGTAAAACCAAGAAGATCTTTTTTTAACTATCCTTAAGGAACCCGCGACAACCAATTCCAAACCCTCGCCATCTATTCAACCAAATAAGATCAACCGTGCGCGCTTGAATTTAATTAACACTAGATGAATAACTAACAAGCTATTTACTCATCTCTCCCCTTTCAGTCTGACCACATGATTTTTAAAGACGTTCTTGATTTCCAACTCTGAATATGCAATATTTGAGTAAAAACAAGCCTAGATGGAGGCAAAAAGTGTTTTTAACTACTTTAATCATATGTGATCGTGATGGCTAATGAGCTCGTTTTTTGACCGATTCTTAAGTTTAACTAGAGCAATTTTTGAAATGAGAGAAGGAAGAATATATGGAAAAGTAGATATGCAAAAAACATATTATTTCACTAAGGAATTTGACGCATTTGTGCCTTTTAATTTTCGATGGGGAAAATTAGGACCATTTAGTTATGAACTATCTAATACCTTTGACATAATAACTAGACAAGGATATATTAGCTATGACGGTTCATATCATTATGATGAAAGTAACTTTCGATATATTGAAGATGTAGAATTGCCTTCTATTATACCACAATTTTTTTACGAATTGGATGATGAGTGTGAAGAAGAAGGGTATAATAGAATACATTTTATTGAGTGTTTAGCCTCAATTCACTTTCTCTACAAATACTCTGGAATGGAGAATAGAGACGATACATTTTCACGATTACGAACTTTGAAACAAAATAGAATGGAGTTTCTAGAGCACTTGATGATTCCCTCTTGGCAATTCCTCCTTAAATATAATTTAGTTACGAGGTAGGCATTTGATTGGTCGCGGAAAAAAAGATTTTTCGCGACCCAATACATAATTATATTGATGTATCTGGATGTGCCTTAGAAATCATTGAAGATCCTTTTTTTCAAAGACTTAGAAACATTAAACAATTATCATTCACTCACTATGTTTATCATGGAGCTGAACATTCAAGGTTTGGTCACTCATTAGGAGTTTACCATTTAGCAAATAGATTATCTGATCGTCTTTTGTTAGATGAAGATAGAGAAATTCGTGAAGAATTTTGTTTAGCAGCTTTATTACATGATGTTGGTCACCACCCTTTTTCTCATTCTTTTGAGGCTGTATTGAAAAATGCTTATAAAGAGATAGGAGTTGATTTTGATCATGAATATTTTACACTTAAGATCATTAATGAAACTACAATAGGGGAGTGTATAGAAAGTAGTGGTTTAAATAAAAATCATGTAATACAGCTCATACAAGGGTCTTATACTGAGAGAGCAAATTTACAATATTTAAATCAACTAATTAGTTCTGAATTTGATATTGATAGATTAGATTATTTATTAAGAGATTCATACTATTGCGGTATACCCTATGGAAAAATAGATCTCGAACGTCTTTTAATGTCTTTGGAGCCAGATAATGATATTATTACTATATCTGAAAAAGGGATTACTTCAATCGAAATGTATGTGCTTTCAAGATTTTATATGTATACACAAGTTTATACACATCATACTACAAGAGCATTTGATTTGATGCTACAAAATACATTAAGTAGAGAAGTATTGGATGAAGCAGAATATCATAAAATTAATGAAGATGTAAATTTACTTTTAAATTTTGACGATCATTGGCTAAATATGTTATTAAAAGAACTTAGTTTAAATGAAAAATATGAACATAATATTTTAGCTAATAATATCATATATAGAAAACCAATAAAATGTGTAGTTGAAAAATCCGCATTAATGGATAGACTTAGTAAATATATAGATTCAGAATACACTACAATATCAGACTTAAAGTATGAAAAAGAAAGATTATCTGAAGAAACTGGGATAAAAGTGGATTACATTTTCTTTGATGAACCTTGGACCAATTTACCATATGGTTTCCAACCATATATACCAACAGAAATTTCTCCTGAAAAACCATTGGAGGTCGTAGAGAAAAAGCCTATAATAATTCGAACTAAAAAAGGTCTTATTGATATTGCACAAGAACCGAATTCAATTGCTCATCACATTTCGCGATTTTTAGCTCAAGTGGTTCGTATTTATACTTTAGAACGCTATCGTAAATTGTTAGGTATAACTCTTGGTAAGATAAGACCAACAATTGACCATTTGATTTGGAAAGATAAATATTAACGACATAGCTCGCGTGTAAATCTATTTATTACATTAGAATATAATGTTGTAAGATTTTGGCCTATCAGTCGGACTTCCTGTCGAGCCACTCCCGGGTCTCGGGGTGGATCTCGTCCCAGGTCCTCACGTATTCCTTCACCCTGTCGGCGAGGGCGACCGTCTGGTCGTACCCCTGCTCCTTTATGAACTCCTGGATCTCCTCCTGGGTCTTCCTCTGGGCCGGCCACTCCTCCGCGTTCGCCATCCTGAACAGAAGCCGGGAGTAGTTCGCCGCGGCCAGCCTCAGGTACGCAGGGTCCACCTTGTCCACGGTGTCGTACCTCGTGTGCCCGTAACCCCTCCCCGTCCTCGTCCTGAAGGCCTTCGGGTCTCCCCCGCTCCCGCTCGGCACGCTCCTCAGGAAGAAGGGCAAGTGGTCGCTGTAGGGGCTCACCCTCTAGAAGTACGGGATCTCCGCCTTCATCTCCTCCGCCCCACCCCTTCACCAGGGGCTCCAGCTCCGGGCAGTCGTTGAAGATCACCCCCTTCTTCCCCTCGCCCCCAGCCGCGTCTAGGTTCAGCATGAACCTCAGATCCCCCAGCTCGTCCCCGTGCATCTTCACGTAGTTGTAGGAGCCGTAGAGGCCGATCTCCTCGGCGCCGAAGCACAGCAGCCTAATCCGGCGCTTCAGCCCGTCCTTCACCACGGTCAGGACCCTCCCGTTGAGCAGTACGAAGTCGGCGCAGAGCCCCCCCCTTGCGACTCGTCGACATTTTAAACAGAACAAAATATGCCACGATCCGGATAAATGGTTACCATTCGGCCCGGCAGTCGGCGGATAGTCAGCCGCCCTCGACCAGGAGGCGGGGGGAGGCATCCGTCTGCAGCTCGAAGCCGTCAAGCGCCTTCAAGGCGTAGTAGTAGACCCCGGGCTCCTCTGGAGTGAACTGGAAGACGTAGGTCGCCGAGGTGCCCGGTGCCACTGACGCTATCTTACTCGCCGAGTACACCAGCCCCTCCGCGCCCCCCCGGTATATCGCCACCGTCACGTTCTCGTGGAGCGAGTGGACCCTCGTGGGGTTGCTCGTCGCGAACTGGACGTAGGCTGTCCGACCGGCCTGCAGTCTGACTATCGGCCCCCCGTCCGTGTCCGTCCACCTAGACGAGATGTATTCGACGTGGGGGATCCTCACCAGGGGGTAGCGGGTCGTAGTGAAGGGTAGCCATGTCTCTAGGAAGAGGAGGTGGACGAGGGCGTGCCCCGTGAACCTTATCTCCACCTCGCCGCCGTACATCTCTGCCGCCGCACCGACGGCCCCCCTGAACCCCTCGACGTCCTCCACTACGAGGGTCACCGACCTGTCCAGCAGGGCGATGTAGGGGACCTTCTCCCTCTCGAAGCTGAAACGCTCGGTCTGGAGGGCCTCCCCCTCGACCCAGAGGGTGACCTCCACGTCGGAGACCTCGGGCTGCCTGACGACTATCGGGCTGAGGGTGACGCTTATGAACCACCTGTGGGCGTAGTCGGGGAGCCGAGTCACGACGCCCTCCACATTCCTCGACGAGGGGAGGGTGAGGGCCACCCCCACCTGGAGCTCGGAGGAGGCCCCCCGGAGGACGTCCCTCACGTACCCAGCGATCTCCTCCTCGTCGAGCTGGAAGACGACCGCCAGCTGGGACATCTCCTCGTAGCTGCTGTAGATGCCTCCGATCTCCCGCCCCGCGAGGACGGCGACGAAGAGGAGGGCGAGAAACAGGATGCTTATTATATCATCCCCCTCGACCCCTGTAGCCCCCTCTCTACTCTTCACCATCCAGCCGTCAATATCTGCTGGGAGACAGCAAAATATTACGGTTCCCCTCGGTCGGGAGAATCAGAAAAGGGATAAAAGGGCTGGTGAGGCCCTAACGACGAGGGTTGTGATGAGGAGGTTCGGAGACGTCACCGTGGCCCGGGCCAGGACCTCGGCCGAGATGAGGCGGCTCCTTGTGGACTCAATCCTCGAATCAGACGTCCTCATCGTTAAGCCCAACTGGTTCGCCCCGCACCCGGCCAACTTCACCGACGCGGACGCCCTAAGGATGCTTCTTGAGGCCGTGGACTCCAAAGTTGTAGTGACTGAGGCCTACACCCTTGAGAGGCAGGACGGCTCCATGAGGTTCACCTTCGACGGAGAGGAGGTCGACTGGAGGTGGATACTGAAGCACCCCGACTGGGGTTGGGCGAAGGAGGA
>Ga0209636_10005750_pt1 | contig 12663 bp, 12 predicted proteins | sample DeeMarSWOR152_54_FD_187464 | JGI IMG/M metagenome (GOLD analysis project Ga0209636, IMG submission 187464) | Marine sediment microbial communities from White Oak River estuary, North Carolina - WOR-1-52-54 (SPAdes) (version 2) | ecosystem: Environmental > Aquatic > Marine > Intertidal zone >...
ATGAACCGACTTCTATGTTGGATCCAAAAGGACGCCATGAATTGATCAATTTATTAGCCGAAATCAAATCTGACAATAAGGAAAAAAAGACAACTGATCAGATCACGATCATTTTAATCACCCAATTTCCTGAAGAGGCTTTAGAGGCGGATCGTTTGATTGTTATGGAGACAGGCACGATTGTATTTGATGATGAGCCGAAAGTTGTTTTTCAAAATATTGACAGTTTAAAAGAAATTGGCTTAGAAGTGCCAGTAGAATTTGAAATTATGCCTTTGTTGTTAGAAAGAGGTTATAGTTTGGAAGTATTGGAAGACTTTCATTGAAGAAAGGGGTGAGTGTTATGCGAAAATATTTTAAATTCGATGAACATGGTACAAATTATCGTAGGGAAATTATTGCTGGTATTACAACTTTTATCACAATGTCTTATATTATTATTGTGAATCCTGCTATTTTAGAAGCCGCCGGAATACCAAAAGCTCCTTCTATGGTTGCCACAATTTTAACAGCATTTTTTGGAACGATGTTTTTAGGATTTTATGCCAAAAGACCCTTTGCAATCGCTCCATATATGGGGGAAAATGCCTTTATTGCTTTTACCGTAGTTAAGGTTTTGGGTTATTCGTGGCAGACTGCCCTTGGCGCCATTTTTATCGGTGGTGTCTTATTTACGATTCTCACTCTGGCTCGGATTAGAACCTGGTTGGTGGAGGCAATTCCTGAAAGTTTGAAATATAGCTTTGCAGTGGGAATTGGATTATTTTTAACTTTTATTGGGCTAAATGAAACTGGTATTGTAACAGTTGGTGTAGTTGGAACTCCAGTAAAACTGGGAGCAATCTCAGAACCGACAATATTATTGGCTATTTTTGGATTCCTATTGATCGGTTTTCTGCTTTTGTTTCGTATTCATGGCGCTATTCTAATTGGAATTCTAATTGTAACATTTCTATCCTACATTTTAAAAATTACGCCATTACCGGATAAATTTATTAGTCTTCCACCAAACCTGAAACCAATATTTTTACAGCTCGATATAGCAGGTGCATTAACCTGGGGATTTTTTGCGGTTATCTTAACAGTTTTTGTTATGGACTTTGTTGATACGATGGGGACGTTGATTGGGGTTTCGGCTCATGCTAATTTATTGGACGAACAGGGCAATTTGCCGGAAATTGAAAAGCCGATGTTAGCTGACTCGCTGTCGACAGTTCTGGGATCAATGTTGGGAACAACAACAAGCGGTGTCTATATCGAGTCTGCCGCTGGAATTGAAGAAGGAGGACGAACTGGTTTTACATCAGTTGTGACGGCATTACTTTTTTTACTGGCGTTATTCTTTTCACCGTTTTTAACTGCGATTCAAGCCTTTGCCTACGGACCTGCTCTGATTATTGTTGGATTGTTTATGTTAGAACCCATTAAAAAAATTGATTTCAGTGATTACAGCGAGCTCATTCCAGCCTTTTGCACCATTGTCCTTATGAGTTTTACCTATAATATTGGAATTGGAATGACGGCTGGCTTCATCCTCTATCCTTTATTTAAAGTCTTATCCGGGCGTTGGAAACAGGTTCATATCGGTTTATGGGTATTGGGAGGATTATCTTTGTTGTTCTATATTTTTTATCCTTATCATTAAACCTGAAGAAAATTGTAAATGAAGATCGGCGTTATTGGTACAATTGTAAAAGATCATATCTACCTTGCAAATAAAAAAGAAATTAGAAGTTTTGGAGGAATTTATTATACTTTATCCATTCTTGGCAATTTATTAAAAGAAAATGATGAAATCTATCCAGTATGTTATTTGGGAACAGATATCTCTGATGAAATATTAAAAAGGCTTTCACATTATAAAAGTATTAATTATTCTGGAATCAAAAAAATTCCTCAAAATAATACGGCTGTAAAATTAGTATATAAAGACATTGCAAATAGAGATGAATACTTGACAAACTTGATGCCGCCAATCGAATTGGACCATATCCAAAAAGTTGGAGAAATGGATTTTTGGCTGGTAAACTTCATTACTGGATTTGAAATGTCTCTGGAGACTTTTCAGCAATTCTGTTTGCAGCAATCCGGGTTGATCTATATGGATTTCCATAGCTTATCTTTGGATATTAGTAGACGGGGAAGACGTATACTTCGCAAATTACCGGATTGGGAACAATGGATTGCTGGTGTCGATGTATTACAAATGAATGATGTGGAAGCGAGGTCGCTAAATGGGCGTTTTGATTTATCCCAAAATGAACTCATCCAATTTGGTAAGGAAGTCGTTGAAAAAAATATAAAAACTTTCCATATTACCTGCGGACCAGAGGGTTCTTTGCTTTTTTATCGAGATGGTCAGAACATTTCATTTAAAGAAATTCCCGCACATCAAGTTGAAAAAGTGATCGATGTAACTGGCTGCGGTGATGCCTTTGCAGCAGGTTTTATAGTCGATTATAATGATAGCAAGGATATCGTAAGTGCTACTCGGTATGCCAATACGATTGCTGGTGTGAATTGTACGATTCGAGGAACTGAAGAATTATACAAACTGGAAAAATTTATAACGGAAGAGAATTAATTAGCCAATGGAGTGAAGATGGAGAAACTGCTTATTACTGGCGTCAATGGATTATTAGGTCAAAAATTATTAGAGCAAGCAGATTCGAAATTTGAAATATCAGCGATTGATCTGCATGAAGAGCGTTTTAATAAGAAAATTAAATTTGAATATCGCAAATTGGATTTAACCGATCGTCGTGCCGTTAAAGAAGTTATTTTAAGTTATTGCCCCGATTATTTGATTAACACCGCCGCGATGACTGATGTAGATGGTTGCGAAAGTCAAAAGGAAAAATGTTGGAAAATTAATGTTCAAGCAGTCGATAATTTACTCCATGCTACACGAAAAATAGGTACTAAAATAGTTCATTTATCGTCTGATTATATTTTTAATGGGAAAAACGGCCCCTATTCTGAAAATAGTGTTCCCAAACCTCTTGGTTACTATGGAAAATCAAAATTAGCCAGTGAAAATCTTTTAATCGCTTCGGAATTGGATTATGCCATTGTCCGTACCATGGTGCTTTATGGATATGGAATAAAGATACGTCCCAATTTTGTCACCTGGTTGATCGAAAAATTGAAACAAGACGAAAAGGTGACTATTGTTACTGACCAGTTTGGAAATCCTACTCTTGCGGATGACTTAGCAACAGCGATTTTTAAAATAATAGAACGCAAAAAATGGGATTTATATCATATTTCTGGGAGTGAATTGATTGATCGATATCATTTTGCCCTAAAGGTTGCAGATATTTTTAAATTAAATAAAAATCTTATTACCACAATAACAACCCCAGAATTAAAACAACCGGCATTACGTCCGTTGAAATCTGGTTTCATAATAGATAAAGCAGCAGCAGAATTGGGTATTGAAATGTCTGATGTAGAGGAAGGTTTAAAAAAATTTAAAAAACAATATAAAAAATTCAAACTGTTTTGAAGAGAAGAATAACAAACGTAAAGGGCCAAATTCTGAATGAAAGCGATTATTGTGGTTCCGACTTATAATGAAGCTCAAAACATCGAACATCTAATCGATCGTATTCTCTTTCAAGCTATTCGAAATTTGGATATTCTCGTAGTCGATGATAATTCGCCAGATGGAACGGCTGAGATAGTGGAGAAAATTACCCAATGTGAATCCAATGTGCATCTGATGAAGCGACCTGGCAAAGCAGGATTGGGAACCGCTTATGTAGCAGGATTTAAATATGCTTTAGACCGTGATTATGATTATATTTTTGAAATGGATGCCGATTTTTCCCACGATCCCGATGAGGTTCCAAATTTTTTAGAAGCAATAAAAACCTGTGATTTAGTAATTGGCTCTCGATATAAATGTGGTGTAAATGTAGTTAATTGGCCACTTTCTCGCTTAGTATTAAGTGTCGGAGCCAATAAATATACCCAGATCATTACCGGATTGCCTATTAAGGATTGCACTGGTGGTTACAAATGTTTTCGGCGCGAAGTATTAGAAGCAATTGATCTGGATAAAATCGATTCTGACGGGTATTCATTTCAAATCGAAATGAATTTCAAAGCCTGGAAAAAAGGTTTTAAAATTTGTGAAATCCCAATTGTTTTTACCGATCGGGAGGCAGGCAGTTCAAAAATGTCAAAAAAAATTTTTCGGGAAGCGATCTGGATGGTGTGGAAGTTGAAGATATTGAGTCTGTTGAAAAAGATTTAAGAAGATTTTTTCAACCGCTGAGAACTCTAAGGAACGCAGTGTATTTTTTATTTTGAATTACGAGGGAAAAAATGTTTGATGGTGATGAAATGAATAAAATTAGACAAGCGACGAAAAATTGGGAACAAAATGTTGTAAAGCCGATTATTGAAAAATTTCCAGAAAGAAAAACAATGTTTGTGACAGGTTCCTCTGATCCTATCGACCGTTTATACACACCTGATGACATAGAGGATATTAATTATATCAATGATTTGGGATTTCCAGGACAGTATCCATTTACCCGAGGCGTTCAGCCAACAATGTACCGTGGCAGATTATGGACAATGAGACAATATGCCGGTTTTGGAACGGCTGAAGAATCGAATAAGCGATATAAATATTTATTGCAGCAGGGACAGACCGGGCTCTCTGTTGCGTTTGATTTAGCGACCCAGATTGGCTATGATTCAGATAATCCAATATGTTACGGTGAAGTCGGTAAAGTCGGTGTGGCTATTGATATACTTGCTGATATGGAGACGCTGTTCAATGGGATTCCATTGGATAAGGTTTCCACTTCAATGACAATTAATGCACCGGCATCTGTCTTGTTGGCAATGTACATCGCAGTTGCCGAAAAGCAGGGTGTACCAGCCAATAAAATATCTGGAACCATTCAAAATGACATCCTGAAAGAGTATGTTGCTCGCGGCACTTACATTTTTCCGCCAAAACCTTCAATGAGATTGATTACTGACATTTTTTCCTACTGTTCGAAGCAGGTACCTCGTTGGAACACGATCAGCATTTCTGGTTATCATATTCGTGAGGCAGGTGCAACCGCAGCACAAGAAATTGGATTTACTTTAGCCAATGGCATTGCCTATGTTCAAGCAGCCATTGATGCTGGTTTAGAAATCGATCAGTTCGCCAGGCGGTTGTCCTTTTTCTTTAACGCCCATAATGATCTACTGGAAGAAGTTGCTAAATTCCGTGCGGCTCGTCGGTTATGGGCTGATATTATGAAGAACCGATTTGGAGCAAAGGATGAAAAATCGATGATGCTTCGATTTCATACGCAAACTGGTGGCTCGACCTTGACCGCTCAACAGCCGCTCAATAATATTGTTCGTGTAACGATTCAAACGCTGGCTGCTGTTTTGGGGGGGACTCAAAGCTTACATACCAATAGCTATGATGAAGCATTGGCGCTTCCTTCAGAAGAATCGGTTGGTATTGCGCTACGGACACAGCAGATTGTTGCCTACGAATCTGGCGTAGCAGAGACTGTCGATCCATTGGCAGGGTCTTATTACATCGAACATAAAACGGACCAGATTGAAACGGAAGCAAAAAAATATATTGAAAAAATTGATGCATTGGGTGGAGTCGTCATCGCGATTGAAAAGGGCTACATTCAAAAAGAGATTCAAAACTCTGCTTATCGTTATCTGAAAGAAGTTGAAAATAACGAAAGAATTATCGTTGGCGCGAATAAATTTAAGATCGATAAACAACAAAAACCTGACCTGCTGAAAATTGATTTAAAGGTTCAACAACAACAGATTGAAAAATTAAAGCGAGTCAAACAGCAGCGGGATAGGTCGGCTGTTGAAAAGAATCTTTCCAATTTGAAGCAAGTCGCCATGAGCAATGAGAACATGATGCCCGCAATTGTCGAAGCGGTAAAAGTTTACGCGACGCTTGGTGAAATCTGCAATGTTATGCGTGAGGTTTTTGGTGAGTATAAAGAGGCAGTTGTTCTATAAAAAAATTAAAGACATTGAATCAAATGAATATTAATATTTATCAATTTAATTTGCTGATTATTTTCGTTTTGCTAATCGCTTCTCTGGGATTTGCTCAATCTGTCGATCTACCTTTGGGGCATTGGGTATATTCGTTTTTAGATGAATTAGAAACAAAAGGGATGTTTAGATGTTTTTCCAGCCGCTCTTTACCCATGTCACGTGTGGAAATTGCAAAAATTATTTCCCAAGTGGAAGAAGCTATAAAGACGGATAAGATTCAAATAACAAGAACCGAGAGAGATCGACTGGAACAACTTAAAGGTGAGTTTCATGAAGAATTGCAGAATCTAAATCTGGAAAGTGATCCAAGATATCGTGAACGGCATCTTTTCACCTGGTCTGAGGAGAATAACCAAATCCATGCAGATTTTGATTTTGGTTTTAATTTAGAAGTGAATAGAGGAGAGCAATACTCCTCGACCGAGCGTCTATCCCATACCACCTTCGGCGGAATATTGCGGGCGAATTTAAAAAATAACTTATGGTTTCACATATTCGTCCGGAATACATTATCTCGTGGCGTCGATTACAGTCAACAAAACCTTGATCCTTCCAGAGGTATTCCAATTGATTTTGCCGGTAAAAACGCTTATAGTGATCGGGCGATTGCATACTTTATCTATAAGCTGCCATGGTTTCAGCTTAAAGTAGGCAGAGATCAAGCCAAATGGGGACCCGGATATCGTGGCAGCCTCATGCTTTCAGCCCAAAATCCTTTGTTTGATATGATTAAATTAAAAACACAGTTTAATCGATTTCAATTTATCAGTATTCATGGACATTTGAATAGCAGCTATGGACGTAAATTTCTGGCAATCCATCGACTGGAGATTAAAATTGCACCCTGGTTGTACATGGCGGGAAGTGAAGCCGTCGTTTATGGAAATCGTGGAATTGAATTTCAATACCTCAATCCAATCATGCCATATCACGTGGCTGAGCATCACCTCGGCGATCAAGATAATAACACAATCGGCTTTGATGTAACCTTATTTCCTATAAAAGATTTCAAATCCTATTTTGAACTGTTCATTGATGATTACACCCTTTCCAAAAGTATCTTCGATTATTATGGTAACAAATTTGCCTTTCTGCTCGGTGGATATTGGGTGGAACCTTTCGGACTGAAAAATGTTGATTTCCGGGTGGAATATACACGTGTTGAACCTTTTGTTTACACACATGAGGATTCGATTAATGTTTACCAGAATTACGATCAGAGTGTGGGACACTGGCTCGGTCCTAATGCTGATGATTGGTTTTTCGAAGCGAATTATAATCCCAACCGAGATTTGAGATTGACATTTTCTCTGGAACAGGTTCGCAAGGGAGAGGGAGATATTTCTCAGCCCTGGAACGAGTCGTATGGAGAGCGAAAACGATTTTTATCTGGTGTGGTAGAAAAAAGAAATATTTATGGTGTTAAAATTACCGATCAAATTCTTAGAGATGTATTTCTTTCACTAAAAGCTTTTTGGATTCAAACCAAAAATTTAGAACGGATTGCGGCGAAGAATTCTCATGATACACAGGTAAATCTTGAATTGCTTTTGAATTATTGATTTCTAAAAGTGAGACGGCAAACGTGAGATGTGAGACCTTTAATTGTTTTATCGATCAATGGTTCTTGATTTTGCACCAGGTTTTTGATGGGATGAAAGGAGAATTAATCGTAGAGCGTAACGGCTTGAGTTTTACGCCCGACGCTCCACGCTCTACGATTTAGTCGAATCTGGATTTTCAGTCACTTCTCATAAGTTCGAAACGCGGCGTCTCACGTTTGCCGTCTTATGTCTCACTTCGTTAAGGAGATAAATTGTGATTAAACAAATTGATCATATTGGTATTGCCGTGAAAGATTTGGATGAACAGATGAAGTTTTATACTGATGTCCTCGGTTTGATTTGTTCTGGAATTGAAGAAGTACCCGACCAGAAAGTGAAAGTGGCGATATTTCCCGTAGGGGAAGTACGAATTGAATTATTACAACCCACTGCCCAGGATAGCCCGATTGCAAAATTTTTAGAGAGGAAAGGAGAGGGCATTCATCATGTAGCATATTCAATAACTGACCTTGAAGGAAATTTAAAACGACTTGAAGCAAAGCAAGTACAATTGATTGATTCAAAACCACGAATCGGCGCCGGTGGTCATAAGATTGCATTTTTGCATCCTAAATCCACTTTTGGCATGCTGATGGAGTTGTGTGAGCACTAATTGCAGTCGAAAATGAACAGGAAGGAATCGGTTTGATTCGCAAACTATTCAGTTTCCTTGCTCAAAACAATATGGAAGATCCACCGTAGGTTACCTGTACCGATGCGATTGAAAAAATTTAAAAAAAGAGATTTTTTTCGCTTGACTTTTTGGGATTCATGGTTTATATTTATATCTTATTTTTTCAAAAATCGAGTAAAATAGGTAAAGGGTTAAATAAAAATCAATAGATGCGTATCTACCTTATTAGAAATGCTAAAGGCTATAGAGAAGAAAAATAAAACGTTATCTTTTTTATAGTCTTTTTTATTTCCCTTCCAGATTCAAACTTACTTAATTTAAACGATGAAAAAAAACAAACAGAGTGGATCTGTTTCAATCTCTCGAAGACAATTTCTGAAGAATAGCCTGGCAATAAGCACTGTATCTGCTGTTAGTTTTACATTTCCTAAATTCTTATCAAGCACACCACAACAAGGTTTCAGGCAACATTCTTTAATTGAAGGATTTATTGATCCTTATGGTGTTGTAGTCAATCTCGATGGACTTATTTATGTGACTGATGCAGGTGGCTACTGTGTAAAACTATTTGATCAGGCTGGAAAATTAGTAAAAACTATCGGTGAGGCGGGCAGTTCTGGTGGCAGATTCAATTATCCTCAGGGAATCAGCATCGATGCCAATGGTGATCTTTATGTGATTGATTCCAATAATGGACGCATTGCGATCTTCTCGCCAGATGGAATATTGAAAGATTCAATAGGAGAAGTCGGCGGCTATCCCGATGCATTTTACACTCCGAAAGGAATTTTCGTTAGTGATAAAATTTATGTCTGCAATACTCGCAATCATCGGCTTTCCGTTTTCGATAAAAATACTCACCAATTAGTCGGAAGTTATGGTGATCTCGGGGATGCCCCACAAAATCTACCAACGGGGAGCTTGAATTATCATTTCAGACTTCCAACTGATGTTGCTGTTTCCCATGATGGTAAAATTTATGTCGTGGATAGCAAACATGGTGAAATCAAGGTTCTAACGCAAGATGGACAATTCTTGTTTAAGTTTGGTGAGAATGGCAGCGGCGAAGGGCAATTGAATTTGCCCGAGGGAATTGCGCTGGATCGAAGTGGAGATGTCTATGTTTGCGATACGATGAACGGACGGATTCAGAAATTTGATACCCAGGGCAATTTTGTTAGCTTATTGATTGAAGGACTGAAACGACCAACCTCGGTTTGTATCGATAGCGAGGACAAATTTTATGTAGTTGATGCTGAGCTGAAGCAGGTGATAAAATTTGAATGGATGGCTTGATTCATGTATAATACATTGACTTTTTATACATTTATTGGATTGGTTATTTTCTTTGTAGCAGTTGAGATTTATCGATCAAAATTTTTTATCAAAGGTGTAATCGTTGAATTTTGCTCGTCGGATTTGGGAATAGAAGATTTCATCCTGTCTCGTTTGAAGGTTCAATTACGAAATGGACAGGTTGTGGAAGCAGAAGCTTCTCGATGTACGATGTGTATGGGGAATCTTACGGTGGGAGATGAGGTATCGCTATCTCGGAAGGATGATCGGTATATTGTAAATTTGTCGTTTAAAGTGAAAAACAGCTCAAGAAATCAAAGCTACTGTTATAAATAGAAACTAATTTTAATTGTCAATCCGCCAATTGGCGGATTGATAATTGTTAATGAGGTAATGGTGGAAATTCTCGGTTATATAACGCTTACGATCTTCATTGTTACAATGGTTCTGACGCTATTCAGGAAAATCAATCTTCCTGTTCAGACGGTGCTGGTACTGGTAAGTTTGGTCAGTTTGATTATCGGTTTTATATTTAGAGTTGTGTATGATGGATTTAATAGCGCCATCCTGCTTCCAAATGAGATGATCGGTGGGATAATTTTGCATCCGATTACAGCCCTGTTAGGTGGATTATTTTTAGCTGGCGCACTCGAAGCGACAAAAGGATTCGATGCCTTAAAAGTCATAATCGAAAAACTCAAAAAAACGCCTATCGGACTTGCTGGCACATTAGTTATTATTATCAATTTGCCAGTCATTGCTTCGCTGCCCTGTGGACGAATTATTGCTGCGGCGCTATTACCGCTTTTATTTTCGTTCGGTTGGGAAGGTGGGATGGGATTGTTAACCCGAACCCAATTAGTCGTGTTGATTGGCGCTTTTACACGCAATGCAATGGGTTCCTGCGGTCCGTCTCCCATCGGTGGGGTTGGACAGATAGGGGAGGGATTCCTCGGCGCGTTTTTTCCGACCGCCAGTGATGGAATTTTGCGATCACCCCAAGCGTTTTCACTGATAATTGGAACGGCAATTACAGCGCTATTTTTAAAAATTATTTCACAGAAACTCTATCCCAATGATGTTTCCCTTCGTGATAAGCCAGAAGGTACAAGTCTTGAGGAAGAGAAAAAGGCTGTCAAAATTCAAGCTCCATTTCGTGGCTATTTATCATTAGTTATTTTTGTTGCATCTTTACTCATCGCCATTTTTCAGCCATTCGGAAAGATGCCCGTCCAAACCGTTTTGGTAGCTGGTGGCATTTTGATCATCCTTTTCTGCCGTGCTTCGATTCAGGATTTAATGGGCGGAATTATTCTGCTGCCTGTCACGGCGATGGCATCGGGATTTTTGGCAGCAGGTGTGCTGGCAGCCACCGGCGGATTTGATGCGTTGGGCGTGATCTTAAAAAGCCTTTCTTCGATTCAATTACTCGGCGTGGCAGGTATGCTGGCGATATTTGTTCAGATGCAGACGATTCTGCCGCTCTCCTGTTCTCGAATTTTAACCGCAGCATTAGTGCCAGTTCTTTACCTTTTTGGTCCCGCAAAATTTAATTTAGTCACCTGGCCTCAGCTAGCTATTGTGATGGCAGCCTACATTATCAATGCGACGACATCTTGTGGGCCTTCACCATTAGGCGGCGGCGGAACAATGGGCGAAGGACAGATGCGAGCCGAAACGGGATATATCAAAGGCGCTTATACGTTTACGGCGATGGCTATCATGGCTCCCATTGCTGCCATTTACATGAAGTTCATGAATTTCACGGTCTTTTCACCAGATAATCCAGAATTTACTCAGAATCTACTGGTGCTGGCGTTATATACACTGGTCATTATTGGTATATCTGGAGGTATGATGGCAGTCGTCAGTCGTTCCATTTCCGAAAATATAACCAGAAACTGGAATTTTCAGTTGATTTATTTTCTTATCAGTGGGGGGATTGCTGGCGGTGTACTGGCATTAGCGGTTTACGAATTAAAGATTTTGCAGATTGTTCAGGGATTTATTGGTGGCGTGATTGCAGCGCTACTAATTGGAATAATGGTACCCAAGACGCTTGCGATTGTAAGGAAAACTGCATAGAAAGGGAATAATCTTGTGCTGACTTTTGTATCGTTTTTATTTGCTGGTGCTGTCTCAGGAGTTATTATTGCTTATGCATTGGATATGAAAACACCGAAGGAACTTATACAGGGTGCAGTGGGGGGATTGATTGCAGGGTTATTGATGGCGTTGATGTTACCACGATAAGTTGGGTAATTGGGTAACTGGCTAATTCGGTAATTAGACAAGTTGAAATTATGGAAGATAATAAACAAATACAGAAGAAAGAAGAAGAAAAACCTAAAGGCGTTCGGTTTGAGGAAGATCAGCCCTATGTAATGCCTGGCATTCGGCGGTTTCAGTTTTATACTAATGTGGATGATCGGGCGCTGACGATTAATCTCAATCGGGCTGCCATGTTCGGCATTGCAGCAATGCTGGCAATTGATGTTGGCAAAGCTGTTATCAACAAGAATCCGCAGACGATTTATTGCTACGAGTGTCGGGCATGTTATGGAACCCAGGATAAATGTCCTGTGGGTATTGCGTTTCAAGCTGAGTTGGTTGTTGCAGCAAGAGTGACAGATTACAATCGTTTTCTCCGCAATGGTGGATTAAAATGCATCCGCTGCGGGAATTGTCAGAGCTTTTGTGTGCAATATTTGAATCTTCCTCAAATTTTTGGCACCATGCAATTGCAAACCATGGAAGCCCTTCGAAAAGGGAAAATTCCGAAAAGCATGGTGAACAATGCGTTTGAAAAAGGACTGATTAATCAGGCTTTTATCGATGAAGTAGCTCAGTTTCTGAAAGCCTAATTACCAAATCAAGAGGAGAAATTTTGATAAAACTGGCAGTTGAAAAAATATTCGAACGACCCTGGCGGCTCGCCATTTTAATGATTGTTACGGCATTGGCATTTGTCTCTGGCAGAATGATTTTATTCGCTTTATTGGGCTTGTTAATTTTTATTTCAGCAATTAAAACTTATATTATTCATAAAAAATCATACTTCATGATCATCATTCC
>Ga0209636_10005751_pt1 | contig 12662 bp, 14 predicted proteins | sample DeeMarSWOR152_54_FD_187464 | JGI IMG/M metagenome (GOLD analysis project Ga0209636, IMG submission 187464) | Marine sediment microbial communities from White Oak River estuary, North Carolina - WOR-1-52-54 (SPAdes) (version 2) | ecosystem: Environmental > Aquatic > Marine > Intertidal zone >...
TGTTTCAATGCACAACAGCACCCGCAAGATGGTAGAATATCTTGCGGACATCTTGATTGAAAAAGGCATCAAAGTCAGGCAATTCGACCTGACAACAATTGATATCGGTAAACTGGCGATTGCCCTTGTCGATGCGGCCACTATCGTGCTTGGTTCTCCGACGGTTTTAACAGGTGCACACCCAAAAACCGCTTATGCTGCAATCCTGGCAAACGCACTTAGACCAAAAACAAAATTCGCTTCGATTATTGGCTCCTACGGCTGGGGCAGCAGAATGGTCGAGCAGATTACAGGACTGATTACAAATCTCAAGGTAGAACTTCTTGAGCCGGTAATAGCAAAAGGTTATCCTAAAGAGGATGATTTTACAGCACTGGAGAAACTCGCCGACAAAATTCTGGACAAACACAAAGAAATTAAAGTCGCCAATTAAAGCATCTTAAACATAGAAACTTAGAACTATCAAAACAGAAACGTAAATGTTATAAAGAGGCAATTAATGGCCTCCGTCGTGAAAGGGGAAAGTTATGGCTAAAAAACTCGAAATTTACAAATGTATGGTATGTGGCAATATCGTAGAAGTGCTCTTTGGCAGTGCCGGCGAACTGGTTTGCTGCGGACAGCCGATGAAAAAACTTGTCGCAAAGACAGCCGATGAAGGCAAGGAAAAACACGTGCCAGTAATCGAAAAAACTAAAGGCGGTGTTAAAGTAAAGATCGGCAGTGTCCCTCATCCTATGGAGGAAAAACACTATATCGAGTGGATTGAAATTCTTGCTGACGGCAAAGCCTATCGACAGTTCCTCAACCCAGGCGATGCACCTGAAGCAATATTCAGCATAGAGGCAAACACAATCACCACAAGAGAGCACTGCAATATTCACGGACTATGGCAGGGAAAATAAAATGTTCAATAAAAAAATGAATGATGCTCTAAACGAGCAGATTAATGCAGAGTGGTATTCGGCTTACTTGTATCTGTCGATGGAGGCCTATTTTGAATCTTTGAATTTGCCAGGATTTGCAAATTGGATGAGAGCACAGATACAGGAAGAGGCAATGCACGCCTTGAAGATTTACGACTTCGTAAACGAACGAGACGGTAGAGTCCTGCTAAAATCCATAGCCCAGCCGCCTACCGAATGGGACACGCCTCTGGCCGCCTTCGAAGCCGCATACAAACACGAACAAAAGGTAACAGGCCTTATCAATAACTTGGTAAATCTGGCTATCCAGGAAAAAGACCACGCAACGAACAGTTTCCTGCAGTGGTTTGTAAATGAGCAGGTCGAAGAAGAGGCATCCGTTAGCCAGGTCGTGCAAAAACTGAAATTGATAGAAAATGCACCGGGCGGCCAGTTTCTGATTGACCGCGAATTAAGCCAGCGGGTATTTACACCACCACCCACAACTGAAGGAGAATAAAAATGGGTATCACATTTAACGCAGATGAAATCTTCGAAATGGCAGAAAATATTGAAAGAGATGGTGCCAAGTTTTACCGCCAAGCAGCTAAAAGTGCCACCGATAAAAAAACAAAGCAAACGCTGATTGATTTGGCCTCTATGGAAGACGGACATCTAAAAACCTTCCAGGAGATGAGAAAAAAACTTAGCCCTCGCGAAAAAGAGCAGATGGTCTTCGACCCATACAATGAAGCGGCTATGTATTTGCAAACAATGGCTGAAGGTCATGGATGGGAAGGCAGGAAAAGCCTCACCGAACAACTGACCGGCAAAGAAAAAATAGAGGACGTCCTTAAGATAGCTGTCAATGCTGAAAATAATTCGGTTGTCTTCTATACCAGCCTAAAAGAGCTGGTTCCGGTCAGAGCAGGAAGGGATAAAGTCGAGGCTATTATAAAAGAAGAACTGGGCCATATCGCTACCTTGAACCGAACCCTTGCTGCCCTGAAGTAAGCTGATAAGCTCGGTTAAGTGATAAAAGCAAAACCGCCTCAGGAGGCACAAGTGATAGATTTAGAATCGCTGTTTGAGCTAAGTTACGGTATGTGTATACTCAGCTCGAAAAAAAATGGCAAACTCAACGGCTGTATTGTCAATACCGTCTTTCAACTGACACCTGAGCCGCCAATGGTAGCAGTCAGCGTCAACAGACAGTGCCTGACCCACGAATATATTACCCAAAGCAAAGTCTTTACTGTTTCTATCCTTTCTCAACAAACACCAATGCCTTTTATCGGCGGCTTTGGATTCAGGACCGGCAGAGATACAAATAAATTTGAGCAGGTAAAATACAAAATGGGCCAGACCGGTGCGCCAATAATCCTCGATAACACTGTGGCTTTTCTTGAGGCCGAAGTTACCGAAAGTATTGGTGTTGAAACACACACGCTTTTTATTGCAAAAATTGTGGCCTGCGAAACACTTGATGAAAACGCTGAACCTATGACATACGCTTATTACCGCGATATAAAGCACGGCAAGACGCCCAAAACCGCTGCAACATATATAAAAGTAAAACCAAAGGCAAACTTGAAAAAAGGAGCAAGAAATATGAAGAAATACAAATGTCTTGTATGTGGATATGTATATGACCCCGCTATGGGCGACCCCGACAATGGCGTCGAAGCCGGTACCGCTTTTGAAGATTTGCCGGATGACTGGGTTTGCCCGAAGTGTGGCGCCGGAAAAGATGAATTTGAACCGCTTGAGGACTAAATCCTCTCGCTGAAAAATTTCGGATTTAGTTGCATGCAAAAAATTCAACCATCCTTAAGCACCCAAGATATTATCTGTGCCCAAGTAGCAGCTCCACCAAATGCTATGGTGGTCTTTGGAGCCTCCGGTGACCTGACTCAAAGAAAACTGCTTGTAAGCATCTTGGAGCTTTTTGCACAAAATCTGCTCGATGAAAAGTTTTATTTGTTAGGCTGTGGCCGAAAAAAATTCTCAGATGAAGACTTCCGAAAAACTGCGAAACACGCAATACGCGAAACTACCAGCGATGTATCAGCAAAAGAGCTGAATTCTTTTACTGAAAAACTCTACTATATAGATGGCGATTACAACAACGCTGCATTTTATGAGCACATCAAAGCCAAACTCGCACAGTTAGACAAAAAACACAAAATTGACTGCTCTCGTATTTTCTACTTGGCTGTTCCTCCGTTTCTATATACCACAATAGTGGAACACCTCGGCTCAGCAGGACTATCCTGTCCCGAAAAGCTTGGCACAAAGGAGAAAATTAAGCTGGTTGTGGAAAAGCCATTCGGCAGAGATTTACAAAGCGCCGCAGAATTGAATAATAAAATCCATCGATATTTTGATGAATCTCAAATATATCGCATCGACCACTATCTCGGTAAAGAAACCGTTCAGAATATCTTGATGCTTCGCTTTGCCAACACCATTTTTGAGCCGGTCTGGAACCGCAATTACATCGACCATGTGCAGATTACAATAGCTGAATCAATCGGCGTTGAGCATAGAGCAAGCTACTACGATAAAGCCGGCGCCCTTCGGGATATATTCCAAAATCATATGCTTCAAATGCTTGCTCTGGTAGCGATGGAGCCGCCGATATCATTCGAAGCTGACCGCATCCGCGATGAAAAGGTTAAACTTTTACAGGCGATTCGACCATTTGACGCAAACCGGCTGAATGACTTTCTCGTCCGAGGACAATACAGCCCAGGCTCTATAAAAGGCAAAAGTGTTAAAGGCTATCTCCAAGAAGGTGTAAGCGAAAATTCAAAAACAGAAACCTTTGTAGCCGCTAAACTTTTTATCGATAACTGGCGATGGCAGGGCGTTCCCTTCTATCTGCGCACAGGCAAAAGGCTGGCGGCAAAAGATACCGAAATTGCAATCACTTTCAAGCACGTCCCTTTCTCAATGTTTGCTTCAGCCGGACTTGCCGAGCTGCCGTCCAATGTCCTTATATTGCAGATTCAACCCGAGGAGGGCGTCTCGCTGAGCTTTCAGGCAAAACACCCCGGCTCAAAAATTTGCATCAGCACACTCAATATGAATTTTAATTATAAGAGCATTTTCTTGGTTGATATGCCGGAAGCTTATCAGAGATTACTTTTAGACTGTATGGTCGGTGACCAGACGCTTTTTACCAGGTTCGATGACGTGGAGACTTCCTGGCGATTGTTAATGCCTGTGCTCCAGGCCTGGGAAAAAGAAAAGTCCAATCCCCATCAATATCCTGCAGGCAGTGATAGCTTCCCCGAAGCTGATAAGCTTATCGAATCGGACAGCCGAAAGTGGCGAAAACTCGCTGCCACTTAGTTGCCATCTCATCACGGGAGAAAAATATGAATATATTTGATTTCGCAATGGAAAAAGAAAAATTCAGCGAAGATTACTACCGCCAGCTTGCCGGAAAAACAAACAATAAGGGTCTTCAGTCAATATTTAATATGCTCGCTGACGAAGAAGCTAAGCATTACAAAATCATTGCAGATATGAAAAAAAATATTACTCCTGATTTGGCGGAAACAACAGTCTTGTCATCCGCCAGAGACGATTTTGCAAAAATGCGAAAATCCGCCGAAAACTTCAATGTTGATATAAATCAGATTGAGCTTTATAAAAAAGCACAAAACATTGAAAAACAAAGCGAGGATTTTTACCTGCAAAAGGCCAACGAGATAACAGATGAATATCAGAAAGAACTTTTCCAAAAGCTGGCAGACGAAGAAAAAAAACATTATTTCTTACTGGATAATATAATTGAATTTGTATCCCGGCCAAAACAATGGCTGGAAAATGCCGAGTGGTACCACCTGGACGAATACTAAATGCCCCAATTGAGAATCTCAAAAGTGCAAATTAAAGATGTACTGGAAAGGCTTTATAACAAGTATAATCATCAAAGGTTTATAAAGCCCGACCCTTTGCAGTTCGTACATCAATATTCCAAACCGGCAGATACGGAAATCGCCGCCCTTTTGGCTGCGGTGCTTGCTTACGGCAGAGTCCAACAAATCCAAAAAAATCTAACAGACTTATTCGGACGTATGGGACACAACCCTTTTGAGTTTGTCCGAAATTTTGATAACCGAAAAAGAAATAAGCTTAAAAATTTCAAACATCGCTTCACAACTGGTGATTCTCTGTCTGATTTGCTGATGTTGTTAAAGGAAGTTTTGAGCCGATACGGCAGTCTCCAAAACCTTTTTGTTCAGGGCTATAACCCGGGCGATAAGAATATCATCCCCGCTCTGTCGAAGTTCTGTGATTCGCTATTAAGTATGTATGCCAAAAACCATAACGATCGTATCCCAAAAGGATTGCGTTACTTATTACCAAGACCGGCAGCGGGCAGCGCATGCAAAAGATTGAATCTTTTCCTGCGATGGATGATTCGCGACGATGACCTCGATACCGGATTATGGGGGGCAATCGATAAGTCTAAACTGATTGTGCCGGTAGACGTACATATGGCAAGATTATGCAGAATTCTAAAACTACACGACCAAAAAACAGTTTCTCTGAAAACCGCTATAAAAATTACCGAAAGTTTCGCCCAAATCGAACCCGCCGACCCCGTAAAATATGATTTTGCATTGAGCAGAATCGGCATACTCAAAAACTGCACAGGACGGCACCGAGACTCCTGCCGGCTTTGCGAACTTTTCGCATTTTGTTTTCGCAACTGATTTGCCGGCTCAAATAGCATTTATGTCCGACATTAAAGAGAAAATTAAGGTCCTGTTTCTTTGCACAGGTAACTCCTGCAGAAGCCAGATAGCAGAAGGCTGGGCAAAACACCTTAAAGGCCATATTATGGATGTATATTCAGCCGGTGTCGCTCCGGGTAACTTAAATCAAATGGCCGTAAAGGTAATGGCAGAAGTCGGTGTTGACATCTCCAAACAAAGAGCAAAACATGTTGATGAGCTCAAGAACATCAACTTTGATTATGTCGTTACACTCTGTGATAATGCCAGAGAGAATTGCCCAATCTTTCCCCGCAAAACCAAACATTTTCACAGACCCTTCGAAGACCCAACGTTTATGTCCGGAACCGAAAAACAAATAAAAGCATCTTTCGTAAAATTAAGAGACCAGCTCAAAACCCTTATAGAACAATTGTCGCAAATCCTCGAAAAAGAAAGCACCGAGCAAAATGAAACCTGAACAACTGGAAAAATACAGTTCAGCAATAACACTTTCGGATATGGAAATCTTTGTATTCCCCGAGCTGATGTTCAGCCTGGTTCTGGCTAATATTATGAGCCCCGTTATCTGGAAGTGGCGACAGCTTGATTGCTTCAAAAAACTCCAGAACAAAAACAGCTATAAAAAACTGATGCGCCTCAGGCAATTTATAATGGATGAATTCGAGTTTAATCTTGACCTCGAAACCTGGGGCCTTACCAGCAAGGCAAAAGAGCTTAAGCGATTTGAAAAATTCATCTCCCCCGATATGATAGCCAAAAGCAACGCCTTGTTTGGATACGAAGGCGACAAGTATTATTTCGATGTCGATATACGAAGACATTTCGGCCTCGATAAATATGACAGTGACATAATACCATACTGGAAAACAGAAACGGTCGAGGCTATGAATGCCTTCCGCCTAAAACAAGGCTACAAAACCGCCGCCGGTGAATGTGTCTCCCTTGCCGCTTTATATGCCGCAGCAATATTCATAGTCTGCTCAATACCTCTGGAAGACATCTATATGATACTTACCCCTCTTCACTCACAGAATTTTATCGACATACAGGATAGTGTTCTAACCAACAACAGAAGGCTCGTTACCAAAGCAATGTGGTTCAATGGCACCGCTATCTCCGACAAGGCCCAACGAGCCTTGCGAAATGAAAATGTTACAATCCTGGCCCATTCATCCGGATATGCGCATTGTATATATGACGATGCAACAATCGACAAAAAAGCCTATTTGCATTTTATCAAAAAACTCGATTCGTATCTGACAACCGAATTGACATTGCAGGTTCTTGCAAGCTTCCTTAGGTCAAACAGAAACTATCAAAAATTCTTCCAAGTCTGTCGCGAGTGTCGCGGTCAGCCACAATTCTTAAAGGCAGAAGTCTTATTCCATTATGAGCACAGCAGCAACTACAGAATAGCCGACAAAACCTTTGATAAATTACTTGCAGAGGTCTCCGAAGAAGATTTTGTCCCATATCAACTCCTTGGGAGAATCCGATGTGACGAACTTGAAGAATTCATAGAAAAACAAAAAATCGACCTGAAAAATCCTGATGCAAAGACCGCTCTAAGAAAATATGTCAAGTCGGTTATCCCTGATGCGCAGCGGTTTGTTGAGAAGCTCGCTGATTTTGTCCACATCGAAGCAAAACTACCGGCTTTTGAAAAAAATTTCCTGCCCACCAAGCCAATTCAAATTTCCCCCAAGCAGACAAGGGAGCAGATAATTGATTACCTCCAGCAAATCCGCTACAGCAATATCACCGTAGACCTCGCTTTCTATGCATACCGTGATATGGAAAGCTGCGATTGGGAACCATTTGTAAAGGCGGCGGTAGAGCGCAATCCCGTCTCAATTCAATTGACCGAATCTATGTCCGTCGAAGAAGCATACACTTGGCTTAAAGAAATGCCAAACATATCAATTTACGACGGCAAGCGACTCGCCCAGCCGGACGAACTGGCAAACTACAAAACCGGCGATGGTCTCGAAAAAGCCTTCCTGCTGGCTAACATAATCCACCAAAAAAATCCGCAACAGGATATTAAAATAACAGTAGATAACAATGATGTGCTTGTAGCAGGAGAGCACAAATACCGCTTTTCATCCACAAAAGGCCTTCAAAAGCAACTCCACATCCCTGCACTGTGGCCGTCGGAATAGCCAACCTTAATAAAGAGTTGATAGACTGAAATAAAAATCTTGACTTAACCACCTTTTGGTGCGATATTTGTTTTCTTGTTTTGTAAAAAGGATTTTTAAAATTTTGAAAAGGTCAAAGTTATGAAAAAGTCTCTGATAGTTTTAACTTGTCTTGCAATGTTCCTTACTGCTCACAGTTTATTTGCTGCCTCCGGGCCCAATACGGTTCCAAACGAGCCGAACACTTCTGCTGAAATAACCGGCGACAGCGTTGCCGTTACCGTTAACGGTGTCGATATTACCGAGAGCCAGATAGAAGCGGAAGTCAAGCCGCAGCTCGAGAAAATAGCTGCCCAATTATCACCGGCATTTGCCGAACAATACAAAAAACAGCTCAGACAACAAGTCATCGAGAGAATGGTTATCGAACAACTGCTCGACCAAAAAGTAAAAGCAGCCGGAATAGTGATTACCGAAGAAGAGGTAATTGGCAGAATCAAAGAAATGGCCTCTAAGCAGCAGCCGCCATTATCGCTGGAAGATTTTAAGGTGCTGATAGAGGCCTACGGCAAAAGCTTTGACGACGTAAAAGAGCGTATCAAAAAAGGATTGGGATACGAAAAATTTATGCAGGCCCAATGGGCCGGCAAAATAAACGTTACTGAAGACGATGCTAAAAAATATTATGCTGAAAATGCAAAAGAAATGGAACAGGTAAAAGCAAGTCATATTCTTATAAAACTTGACATCACCGACCCTAATATCGACCCAAACGAGGCTAAAGCAAAGGCCAGAGAAAAGACTGAAGATATGCTTAAACAAATCAAAAACGGAGCTGACTTTGCTGAATTAGCCAGGGCCAATTCAAGCTGCCCTTCAGCAGCGAAAGGCGGCGATTTGGGTTTCTTCAGCAGAGGGCGAATGGCCCCGCCCTTTGAAAATGCGGCTTTTGAATTAAAGGTCGGGCAAATCAGTGATATTGTAGAGACCCGATTCGGATTCCACATAATAAAGGTTACCGACCGGAAGGACACTTTCGAACAATTCAAAGATGATATAATCGATATACTAACACAAAAAAAACAAGGTGAATTCGCAGAGAAATACATCAAATCGCTCAAAGCCGAGGCAAGCATAGTTTATCCTCCCGGCAAAGAGCCTGAACCTACTCAAAGCATCGAACAAAGGAATTAATCTGCCCAATAAAGTGGCTGAAACCAGGGCTAATACGGGACAATCACCAGCCAGTTCCGAGTCAGCTGCTGAAGGCAAAGATTAAGTAAGCTTAAGCGCTCGGCTGTATCTAAACCAACACCCGGACTTATCGTACAGTACCGATAATCTGTTTGTTCTCGCCGAGTTTTTCAGCATATTTCCGATGCCTTTACAAGTGATAACATCCTACCTGAATTTGTCAGGAACCTTTGTCTTTTACATATCACTCAGACTCGCTGGTATCTAAAAGTGTTGCAGCTTACGTTCTTGGTCCTCAGAAATTTAACAGTTAGGTGTTATTATGTAATGTATGGCTTTAGCCAAGTCCTCTTCATTTCTTAGCGATTAACTAAGCGATACGTAACAAGAGAAACTTTTTTCGACAAAATTTGGAGTAATCTCTTGGTTGATGCCGATGTTCACTTTGTAAAATGGTTGTAACTTTCTTCGATCATTCATCTTTAGATTCTTAAAGGGCTCCATTTGTGATTTATCGTAAAATGAGGACCTTAAAGTTTTGCAGGGACGAAATTATGTCAAATCAGCCAAGGGTGGCGAAAGTTTTAGCAGCATTGCTGGTTTCAATGACTACGGGGGCAATACTCTTAATGGTGCTGGGTAACGAACCTCCCTTAGCAGGCCCATTTTGCCTCTCCAGTTATTATCGTCTTGACCCTGTCGAAAAAGCCGTTTCCTCCCGAGCTGCTCAATCTCCTGACCGGTGGGACAGTATCGAAATTTACTATAGTGGCACCAAAGCTGGAAATATTGAGCAGTTAGCTTCACTTAATGGTTTTGCCAACCCCGAAGATATCGACTGTCATTTTGTTATCTGCAACGACCTCGGCGGCGGCGATGGCCAAATCCAGCCAACTGAAAAATGGCAGAAACAATGGTCAATTATACCAAGCCGAGCCTGGTACGGCAGTGGCCAGACCATCCGCATCTGCGTTATAGCAGATGATAAGGCTACTCGCCCAACTGGGTTACAGATAAAAAGAATTGAGGCACTGGTAGAAGCCTTATCCAGAAAGTTTGGCGTTAAGCCCGAATATGTGTACTATCCAAACAGTTGGCGGTAACATCAAGGCCCTATAAAAAATCACAAAATAAGCTTTATTGGCCTGTCTTTACAACATCCTCCTTCAGCAGACCAAAGTTTTCTTCCTTTGTTAAAACTACCCATCCCCGCCAGTCCCTTTTGCCGATTCGCACAGGCTTGATGGCTTGCACATCCTCCAGCCAGACCAAAAAACCAAACTTACAATCTTCCTTGCCCTGCCAGTATTCATCACTGCCCCTGATGTGCTGATTGTACTGCTCTTTTATCTTGACTATTTGTTCCGTTGTCAGATTCTTGAAATTCTTAACCGCCCCGGCCTTTGCCACCGCACAGACCGGACCGCTGCTTTCCTTCAGAAACAGCTTATCGCCCGGCAGAACCCTACGGAAAGAGCTGCGCATACTTTTGGTAAAACGTGATTCAATCCGCTTTCGACCGGCCAGTATCGCCTCTAAATACGGCTTCTTCAAAATTACCAGGTGATAATTTGCCATAAACCAGTTGCTCATAGTAAAAACTACGCCGATAAATAGCAACTTCTTTGACGTTTGCCCTGAGAAAATCTATAATCAAGGCGGTTTTTTAAGGACAAAAATATGGAACAGCTTTTAATCGCGGCTGTCTTAATTTTAATGTTACTCGTTGTAGGCCTTTTGGTCTGGCTCATCACCTCCAGTTTTGCCGGCAGAAAAGAAGTTGCAGGCCAGGCCGCCAATATAGGCCTGTTGCAGCAGCAGCTCGAAGCCCTAAAAGCCGCGCAGAACGGCACAAAGGACGCCCTGCAAAAATCCCTCCAGACCGGACAAAATACCATCAGCCAGTCCATCCAGTCTAGCCAGCAAGTCCTCTCAAGACTGAATACCCAAATCGGAGAGCTGCAGGGAACTAACAAACAAATGCTGCTGATGCAAACCGATGTAAAACGACTGCAGGACATCTTAACCAGCCCAAAGCTCCGTGGTCAAATCGGCGAATGGTCTCTGAAAAACCTCCTCGAAAATATCCTTCCCAAAGATAGCTACGAGTTCCAATACACCTTCAAGGACGGCAGGATGGTTGATGCCCTTATAAAAATGGCCGACTACTGTGTCCCCATAGATGCAAAGTTCCCCCTGCCGGCCTTCGAAGCAGTCCTGAAAGCACAGACAGATGAGCAAAGAGCAAAATTACGCAAACAGTTCCAAAAAGATGTAACAGCCCACATCGACAAAATCGCCTCCGATTACATAAGACCTGCTGAAGGCACCCTTGATTTTGCCCTGATGTATATACCCGCCGAGAATGTTTATTATGAAACCATTGTCAAATACGCCGATGATGCAAAAGACATCCTGCAATACTCCCTCGATAAAAAGGTAATTCCCGTCTCACCGAACCTGTTGTATGCGTATCTTATGACGGTCGTGATGGGCCTTCACGGCTTACAAATCGAAAAGCAAGCCGCCGAAATCAGGCAAAACCTAAAAAAACTCAACGCCTCCTTCGCCGATTTTATCAACAACTGGGACACACTCGGCACGCATATCCGAAATGCATACTCCAAATACGACGAAGGACAAAGGAAACTAACCCGCTTCGGTGACCAGCTAAACCAAATACAAGAACAAGGAGAAGAAAAAACAGAAAACGAATGATTGAGAGGGAGAAAAATGCAAAACATGAAACCCGAAGATGTAAGGGTATTATATCAATCAACCCAACAACTAAGAATTTATTGGTCTGGTGTGATTGTTAACCTTATTAATTATGTAATAGTACTAAATGTAGGAATTTGGTCATTTTTAGGTAAAGCTTATATTGATTCTTTTGCTACACCCTGCAATAAACAACCTTTATACATTGTGCTTGCTGCTTTCCTCTCTTCGTTGTCATTATTCCTCTGGCGGTGGTACACGCACTACCTCGATAATGCAATTGCTGGCCTTTATCCTGATTTTTTACTTTACGATAAGGTACTTGGTGTTCCATATGGTCATGGAACAAAAGGATACCTCAGCAAAAAAGTTCCATTCTTGGAGAAATGTCTTTTCTCAAACTGTCATTTAGGATTTGATGGGGAATTAAAGGCGGTATCAGAACTAATCAAAAATAAGCATATCGGTTGTCGTGGACACAACGTAATTGATTTTATTGCAATCACAGCTATTTTCTTAATGCTGTTTTTGAGTGTGAAATTCGGCTTTAACTCCATTAACAAAGTATTATTTCGTTTTGTCATCGCCTACTATGTACTTGTCATTATCGGAACAATTATTCTGTGGTTGTGCTATTTTCAGAAAGACCCCCCTTCGGAAAAATTCATTAATGACACTGTAAATGGGTTAAAGATTAAAAGATAAATCCGAAATGATTTCTGAAGACCTAAAGGGCAAAAAGGTTTTGGTAATCGGCTGAAGTAACGAATTTGCCGTAAATGGCGGCTTTTATATGAAAGTTTGAAAATAATTGCTTGAACTTTACGAAGGTTTCTGTTATAGAAGCTACCCGGCAATATAAAAGGCAAAAAAGGATTTAAAAAACAAGGCAGGCTCTATATGCGAACCTCTGCACGGACGCTAAACCATCCGAAGCAAGCCGTCGCCTT
>Ga0209636_10005752_pt1 | contig 12662 bp, 10 predicted proteins | sample DeeMarSWOR152_54_FD_187464 | JGI IMG/M metagenome (GOLD analysis project Ga0209636, IMG submission 187464) | Marine sediment microbial communities from White Oak River estuary, North Carolina - WOR-1-52-54 (SPAdes) (version 2) | ecosystem: Environmental > Aquatic > Marine > Intertidal zone >...
CGCGTTCGAGTCGCGCCAGGGGTACCACTTAATTTTTGCCCCAAATTATGTTAATATATTTACTGCTTTAGGAGTGTAGCTCAGCTGGAAGAGCAGCGGTCTCCAAATTATAAGCTAAAATTCCAAACAGTTATTTTACGTTCAAACTAGAACTATTGTATCAATGGCAAAATGCCGTTTTGAGCCTAAAGTATCTTTTAGTGACAATCAGTGCTTTTTAGTTTAACGCCAAATTAACGCCAAATTTCTAGCTACGTTTTGAGCTTAAGCCGGTAACTACAAAAGAGAGTTTCAAACACCCTTCGTCTAAGATACACATTCTGGCTTTTTGTGCAATTAGGCAGTTTTTCAATTGTCTTGGATAGGAATTCAGATAGCTTCGCTTTCCACGTTTTCTGGGACCGGGAGTTATTAATATGGATTAGCCGCTACCAGCAGCTATTGCTTTCTTGCGGCGGCGTCTTCTGATAAGAAACCAGACAAGGGCGATTACTCCTATACCAATTACGCATGAACCGGCGATTACCCGTAGGTCCCTCAGCCAGTATAAAAACATATGGTAGAACTGTATTGCGACCAACTCGAGCTCACTATCCAGTTTTTCCGCCGGGATCAGGTCGCGTACAGTATTTCCTTCTATTAGATGATCTCCACCTAATGTTGATGACCAAGTAGGCATCATACAGCCTTCAAATATGTTATTGACTACGTGAGCTGATCTGGATCTAGACCCAAGACGTACGCTGACGCGGGAATCAGCTATGTAATTGCCCTCAACGATGGCGCCCTCACAATCTATTACAATACCGCCACCAGAGGGACCTGGGTCGTGCATTCCTGAATCGATGTGATAAAATTCACTGTCCTGAATAACCAGAGTTGAGTCCCCCCTTGCATGAATTGTGATGGGGGCTATTCCCGTTTCAGGAGCGATTATTATGCTGTTGGAAATGATGAGAGTACCCCCTTCAACCTCTATCTTGTAAATTGCGGCGGCTTCTTTATAACTCCTTAAAGTGACATTCTCCAGAATTAACGTACCTCCCTCCGGAATCCGATAAGAATTCTCCATGAGAATCTCCGTATTCTCATACTTGACCTCGCCGTTAATTACCTGGACAGGGGGTATGAAAATCTCTCTGAATGTCGCGAGTACCGGTTCAGGAACTTGAGCTGGCACAATTAGCACGCTTTCATTTAAAGGATACTCGTCTATCCCGCCGGGCGAAATTTCATAATCGGTATTGCCCTCTCCCCTATAATCGCTCCAGTAGTTGCCTCTATTATCCACGCTCCATATATTTGAACCTTCGTCATAACCCTGCTGATCATTATCTATGAAGTTATTATCGTATATCTTGTTACCAGCTGACTGATAGACCATGATACCAACATCGTTTTCGGAAACCTCGTTATTGACTATCAGGTTATTATCCGACGAAAGGTCCACAAGAATGCCCTGCCGGGAATTCGATATAATGTTTGCCTGTACAATGTTGTTTTGCGAATAGCGCGAAATGCTGATGCCCCTGATTGACGAGGAGATATCGTTGTTGATTATGTAGTTCCCGTTTGAACGGTATACTATAATTGCGTCCTCATGGTATATCTTCGATATGTTATTGTTGGCGACGATGTTACCATCTGCACCTGCGGCTATAATTATGCCCCACTTAAAATCGCGAATGGTATTATTCTTTATTACATTATTTCGGGTATAAATCATAATTGCGTTGCCGCCGCCGGGAGAATCGAGGATTTCATTGTTCGCTAGAATGTTATTATTTGAGTCCTCATTCAACCAGACCCCATAATTAAGTCTTCCCGCATTCCGTGTCGTTATCTTGTTGCCAGCCACATAGTTGCCGGTCGAATGGTTTTGCATAGATATAGCGCCTGAAACTCCTGTGACATAGTTATCGGTAATAGTGTTGTTCCGACTTTCCCACATAGTCAAGAAGCTAGGATACTGACCTTGCACCTTAGCTAGAGGTGTGATGGTATTGTTGGTAATTATGGAATCACTGACATTGAAAAGTGCCATAACACTAAATGGAATGTTCTTTATAACATTGCCTTCAATGACAGCACCTTGAATGTGATCCAAAGTCAAAGCAGCCGTTCTTTCCTCACAGACCCACTCCTTATGTATTTGTATTCCAAAGTGACTAGCTCCATCCAGTACGCTGTCTTTCAGAACAAAGCTGGCGTTTTCAACATAAATGTAGAATCCTCCCAACTCAGAATATTGTGGACGACTTAGCGTGCTGTTGTATATGGCAAGTGAGCTGCCGGGCTCAGCTATTATACCGCATCCCTCATCGGTGGGATTATCGAAGGTCAAATTGACATTCCTCATAGTCAGACTGGCACCGCTCTCCACTATAACTTTCCCGTCAAGCGTAATAGTCTCATCCTGCCACACCTCATCGCCGGTTACAGTCCGGTCTGTAACTGCTGTAACTGTATAAGAAGCGCCAGTGGTAGCCACTGAGAAGCCACTGGTATTGCCATCGGCATCGGTGGCTGTAGCAGTTAGACAGGGGCCAGTTAAGGAAGTGCCTTTGCTAAAGGCAAAGAAACCGGAGCCGTCAGCTGTGGTCTGGCCTTCATAGATTTCTCCCTCATCGCTGCTGTCGGAGAAGACTTCGATGGTACAACCGGCATCGGCAATACCGGTGACAGTACCAGCCGCCAAGTCGAATTCTATGATGACAGGGGTAGGCAATTCAGTGTTGCCTCCATTCAGTAAAGGTATGCCTTCATATACGTTATCGTGGATGCTGTTTTGGGTGATAGTATTACCAATTGAATTCGAGTCCCAAATTTCTATCCCATTGACATTATATGCAATGATATTGTTAGGCCCTATAATGTTGTGTGTAGCTCCGTCCTCAATCCCGACACCGCTACTACTATTACCACGATCGTAAGTTCCGCTAGCATCCGTTCCGATTAGATTACCTGTGATGATATTGAAGGAAGTACCATCACCTCCCAGGCAGATACCAACGTCTCCGCTGCTCATCAGATTACCCTGGCCCAGTGGCCCTGAACCGACGAGTCGGTCACCACCAACCAGGTTATGCTGGGCACCGTTGGATAATCTGACTCCCGCACCAGGAGCAAAATTGGCGAACTGCAAACCATGAACTACGTTCCCATCAGAGATTATATCCAAGCAGGGTATAAAGCCTTCGCCGATATTGCTACCATCCAATATCACTCCGGCGTTACTGGCATCAATCTTCAGGTTACCTTGATTAATCACTGGGAGGCCGTCAGTAAGGTAAATAGTAGCCGGAGTGCTAGGTGAAAAGACGGCAGGATCGAAGGTGATAGTGTCGCCGCTTTGTGCATCCAGTAATGCCTGGCGCAAAGTACCAGGGCCGCTATCAGCAATGCTAGTGACGATAATAGTCGTTCCTTCAGCCGCAACTACCGGTGCACCCATAATAGGAGCGAGCGTTACAAAAAGAAGACACATAAATAATATAGTCAGTCTACTCTTCATTTCTTCGGTCTCAATACGTAGTTTGAGGCAAGACTAACACGCTCGTTTGGAGCAGTCAATAGTGTTATTTATCACCCTAGAAGGTCATTGAACAATCTGACGTTTTGTTACTTCGTTACACATTTCTGACATTTGTGTAATCTCACTTTATTGAATAAGAGACCAGGATGTGACATGCTGGCTTATCGTCTGACTGTGGTCAACTGAGGATAACGTTCAAATCTCTTCCTAGAGCCTAGCTTGAAATAGGTGAAGGACTCCACCAGAGGAGAGCGGAACGCATACCGTCAGGCCAAACATAGCAGTTGTTTAATAAACTTAGTCGCTTGGCCAATGTATCGCGAATGAGTGTGTCATGAGTGTTAGATGACTGCAGACGAAGATGGCGTTTGGCTCTGGCAAAGGCTTCTTCAAAGGTTTTGTCTGTCCAGCGGTAAATATCACTCTCCACTAGCATGTTGGCGTAAATACCAATCGAATAAAGAGCGTTATAGGCTATTATAGCATTGGGGCTGTCATGGTAGCGCCCGTAGATACCGAGTGACAATTCACCAATAATGCCATCGAAAGGTGGCAACCGTATAGCCAGGTAACAAGTCTTAATAGCATATCGCTCCATCTTGCGGACAAAAGAAGCCAAGTCAGGGCTAGCATACATCGCGTGAGCACAGACTGTAATGTCATGTGGTTCTACAATAGCGTCTTCCCAAGAAGATTGGGTTATCTGTATATTATTTAGCTTTGCAGAAGTAATATTCCTGTGAAGATTGTCTACCATAGCACTAGATGGTTCAACGGCAGTGACGGTTTTAGCTGTCTTGGCTAGAGGGATGGTCCAGCGTCCACTACCTGCACCTATATCGAGAACGCTAGTCTCATCATCAATTTCTCTTAAAATAAAGCCAAGAAGTTGATCGGGCCTTTCATTCCTTTTGCGCGCGTGAACCTTATACGTTTTTGCCAGCTCACTATTGGAAGTAGGGGGACCAGCCAGTACTAGTTTGCGCCATAACTTAAGCCAGTCATTCTCCATCAAAATAAATCGCTCTCCCGCAATTTTGGCGGCCAAATTATTACATCGCAATACCAAGAACTACATATGTTTTTATTTGACGCTGATGATATTTTCCGAGTAATTAATGATAAAGTCAATCCATCTAGCTTAAATGAAAGGCGTTATGGCTTAGCTGGACTCCGGTTAACATTCCTCGGTTTTTTTAATTAGACTGGGTTGCACTTCTTAGTATATTGCGCAGTGCATTGTATTAGAATATTCGGCTATGTTGTGTCAAGTGTGGCGGGCTTGACAAAGGTATTGATAAGAAGTATTCTGAAGTGTGAAAATGAGACTCACTCGCAAAACAATGCCAATCCAAGGGCATAACTTGACGACCCAGCGCCGCCTACTCCTGGAGGTGTTCCAGAAAGCCCAGGGCCCCATAGATGCCAAGGAACTGTACCGGCAAGCCAGCGCCAGGGACCAGTCCGTCAGCTGGGCCACGGTATACCGTAGCCTTAACCTCTTCAAGCAGCTAGGCTTGATTGATGAAAGGAGGCTGACTAAGGCACGCTGCTCCTACGAGATAAAGCAATCGATGGAGCACATGCATTTAGTCTGCCAGTGCTGCGGAAAAATCATCGATTTTGAAAACTATCTGGTTCGTAAGCTGGTGGAGCTAGTTCGGCATGAGCACCATTTCAATGTGACAAAGGTTGACTTATACCTTGAAGGTTACTGCGCGAAATGCGATGGTGAGAAGGAAGTGCATTGAGCTTTGCAGCCTAAAGGAAAAACAAGAACAACCAAGGTTATGGGTAGTAACTTGATGAGGATGTGCTCCAAGCCGAATCCTGTCACGGGATTTTAAGGCAATCGAAATTGTAAGAATGTAAAATGGCGAGCGGGACGGGAAGGTGTATATATCGGTCTCTGACAAAGGGAACGACAGGCTATGGGTCTAACAGAAAGGGGGTATGCGCTATGCCGATTTATGAGTACCAGTGTATCAAGTGTGGAGAGAAGTTTGAAGTACGCCAGTCTATCGGAGAGGATGGATCCAGGCTAAATTGTCCTAAATGTAACGCAGAGAGTCCCAAGCGCATTTTCTCCTCATTTTTCAGCCCTGGTTCAAACCTATCTGAATCTTCGGAGATAAGCTGCCCTACCTGTAGCACCGGTACCTGTGGCCTCCCACCAGTGCCGTAGGTAAGCCAGTTGCCCATTGGTCGCTAAGATGCAGTGGGGTGACTCTAGTGCGGCGAGTCTTGGCCTAGAGACAGGATACGGACAAAGTGGATCTATGGTTCTCCAGTCACTCAGAATTCGGACTTAGATACTCAAGAGCCAAGTGGCTGTCGTGATGTTGTGAGAAAAGTTGACCGGGGCGCAGTTATGAAGTTTCGCAAGCGTTTTTATACTAGCGCCAGAGAGTTCGCCACTGATATCCTATACCTTGCCCGCAACACACGGTGGCTCAAGAGTAGAAACCTCAACGGAGTTGTCTCACCAGCACTCAGAGAACGGTTAATGCTGGCGGTCACCGCAGTCTATGGCTGCCGATACTGTTCCTATCTACACGCCAAGCGGGGCCTGAAAAGCGGAATTGACAGCGAGGAGGCGGCGGCACTGCTGGCTGGCATTTTGGAGGCATGTCCCCCAGAGGAAGCGATAGCACTCCTTTTTGCCCAGCATTGGGCAGAGTCCAACGCTAATCCCGATACGGAGGCCACCGAGAGGCTTGAGCGGGTGTATGGAGCAGAGAGAGCAAAGGCCATAAATCTAGTGCTGCGAATGGTGCGAGTTGGCAACCTGGCGGGTAATCTGTGGGATTACTTTCTGTATAAGCTGTCACATGGGAAGTGGGGTAACTGAGATATTCAGTAGAGTCTATATAACTAGGTGCGAGAATGAATTTAGAAGCAGATGTGCTTCAACTACTGAAAGACGTAGGCATTAAGGCAGGCCTTTTCGTGCTGGACTTCGGATGCGGCTCCGGCACATATACAGTTCCAGCCGCCAGGATAGTTGGTGATAAAGGCAAGGTTTACGCGCTGGATAAAGATAGCGAAGTCTTAAATAAGTTAATGCAAAGGGCTCAGTCAGTGGGGCTCAACAACATAGGGAGGATGGATGCACATGGAGAACTGGAAATCGGTCTAGCTGACGGCTCTGTTGATGTGGTTCTCCTTTTCGACATTTTCCATTCTTACTATTTCCATCGCCCAGAGGACAGGAGGAAGCTGCTTGATGAGGTTCACCGTATTTGCAAAGCGGATGCTCTTGTGTTGGTTTATCCTAAGCACATGGAGTTGACGGCCAGAAAGGAAATTGAAAAGGCAAGCTTCCGTCTAAAAAGTGAGTTTAAGGGCACCATTGTCCACAATAACAAAGATATCGAACAAGGTCAGGTATTGATATTCGGGAAAGAATAGTATGGCGGTCTAGGAGCAGGGAAGTAACTGTCTCGATGATTGGAGGTTGAAAGAGGATGCAGGATAAAGAGCGAGAAGTTGTCTGTATCACTGGCAGCACCGGATTTGTCGGAAGATACATAGCCAAGGAGTTATGCTCCAGAGGCCTGAAGGTCAGATGTCTAGCAAGGGCGTCTTCAGATTTAGCACCACTGAGCGGGTTACCTGTGGAAATTTTCCGGGGAGATGTCACTGACGAAGCATCACTGCAATCCGCATTACAGGGCATGGTGAGTGTAGTACACCTGGTGGCTATAATCAGGGAGACCAAAGGGGCCACCTTTGAGGCGATAAACTTATCAGGAACAAGGAATTTGGTTCAGGCGGCGAAGAGGATGGGCGTAAAGAGGCTCGTCTATATGAGTAACCTTGGCGCAGGTCCGGACAAGCGTTTCCCTCTCCTCTACACTAAATGGCGAGCCGAGGAAGAAGTAAGGAGCGGCGGGATAGATTTTACTATTTTCCGCCCGTCGGTCATGTTCGGGAGTGGAGATGGTTTTGTCTGTGTGTTGACTGACATTATTAGGAGGCTACCGTTAGTCCCAGTAATTGGCTCCGGCAGAACTAAGTTTCAGCTCATTTCTGTAGAGGATGTTGCCACTTGCGTCGCGGAATCACTAACAAACAATAGAACCGTCAATCAGATTATTCCACTGGGTGGCCCGGAGCATCTGGCCTATGAGGAGATTATTGACTTAATCATCAAAAAGCTCAAGCTAAGACGCCGAAAAGTGCACGTCCCAGCGCCTCTGATGCATTTCGTGGCGTGGACGGGAGAGAAGGTAGGACTTACGCTTCCAGTAACTTCGGCACAGCTTGCCATGCTTGCCAGAGACAATATCACCATTCTTGATGCAGTTGAGAAAGTATTTGGCTTCAAGCCAGTGCCATTGCGCGAGAAAATAGACGACATAGTAAGCTAATTATGCCACAGTCGACAATTCTGTGAGGAGAGAGTTGTGAAGGTAATCGGGTTAATCGGAGGCATGAGCTGGAACTCGTCCCTAGAGTATTATCGCCTTATCAACGAACTGGTGTCGCGTAAGCTGGGTGGACTTCATTCCGCCCGCTTAGTGCTCTATAGCCTGGACTTTGAGGAAATAGAGCGCGCTCAGCAGGAGTCACGTTGGGAAGATGCTGCCGATATTCTGGCCAAGGCTGCTATAGCACTGAAGCAGGCAGGCGCCGACTTCTTAGTGATATGCACCAACACCATGCACAAGGTTTCAGACAAGGTGGGTGAATCAGCTGGACTACCTATACTTCATATTGTCGATACAACCGGCAATGCCATCAGGGAGCAGGGCTTGAGCAAGGTGGGGCTACTCGGAACAAGGTTTGTCATGGCGGAGCAGTTCTATCAGGACAGACTCAAAAAGCGCTTCGATATTGAAGTAGTTGTGCCAGCAGAAGATGAGCAGGCCGTCGTTCACCGGGTAATCTATGACGAGCTTTGCCGGGGCAAGGTAAGGGATTTAGACCGTCAATCCTGTTTGCAGGTCATTGATAAGCTGACAAAGCGAGGCGCTGAGGGTATCGTTCTGGGGTGTACCGAGTTGCCCTTGCTCATACGCCTCGGTGATGTCCGAGTACCGGTCTTTGATACAACGCGGCTCCATGCCGAAGCTGCGGTTGAAATGGCGCTTTCCGAGTGAAGAAGCGCAAATCGTTCGGTGATGAATAAGGTTAGGCCAGAGGACAAATTCATTATAGCCAATAATCTCAATCTTCACTACTTGGACTGGGGTAACCTGAGTACCGCGCCAATGGTATTGCTCCACGGTCTGTGTGGTAATGCCCACTACTGGGACTTCTTTGCCCGGAACATGAGAGGTGACTACCATATCCTGGCGCTTGACCAGAGGGGTCACGGTGACAGCAGCTGGGCGCAAAGCTACGGCCCGAAGGACTATGTCCTTGACCTTGAGGCATTTGTTGCCCAGCTGGGGCTGGATAATATCGCGCTTATCGGACACTCTATGGGCGGTATAAATGCCATTATCTATGCCGCTCGCCATCCTGAGCAAGTGAGTGCTCTGATTATTGTGGATATCGGTCCTGAGATTGCCGCTGCCGGAATAGAGCGAATGGAAAGGGAGCAAGCCTCTGAACCTGAAGCCTTCGGCTCGGAGGAGGAGGCGATTTCCTACATGAGGAGAATAGAACCACGGCACTCGGAGGCCTTTATCCGGCATCAGGTGCGTTATGTACTGAGACAGGATGAGAGGAGCGGGCTAAGGTTCAAGTACGATAGAGCCCTTCTCAGCACTGAGCTGCGCTCACCTCACTGGCTGTGGGAATACGTCTCTCAGGTGGTTTGCCCAAGCCTGCTTGTCCATGGTATTGAAAGCGACATGCTGGCTACGGAGGTGGCTGAAAGGATGGGGCGTAGCCCGGCTTTTGGCTCGGTGGTTGATATTGAGCGTGCTGGCCACGGTGTACCGGGAGACAATCCCGATGCGTTCGAGGCGGCAGTCTGCAAATTCTTGGGCATCGGTGGACCACCCGCAATGTAAGGAGGGAACCACGAAACTGACGATCGTTTATGATAACGAAGTGATGAAGCAGGGTTTGAAGTCGGGATGGGGATTTTCGGCTCTTATTGAGACAGAGCAGGCATCACCTATTCTCTTTGATACCGGCGATGACGGTTCAGCGCTGCTGTACAACATGCAGGAGCTTGGTATTGACGCCAAGCGGATCGGGACAATCGTCCTTTCCCACGACCATGGGGACCACACAGGTGGTCTCCATTCGATTCTAGAGATCAACGGTGACGCTGAAATTTATGCTCCGCCTTCTTTGTTGAGGCGTCTATCGGGAAGAGGAGTTAAAGCAGTCACCAAACCAGTTCAGATTTGTGCTGGGGTCTTCTCCACCGGCGAGCTTAAAGGAATTGAGCAGTCTTTGGTTCTTAAGACAAATAAAGGGATTATAGTGTTGACGGGTTGTTCTCATCCTGGAGTGAGCGAAATTCTTCGGGAGGCCTCAAGATTCGGCAAGATATCTGGCATTATCGGTGGCCTTCACGGCTTTCGTGATTTTGACCGGCTTAGGGGTCTATCATTAATATGCCCCTGCCACTGCACTCAGTACAAGTCAGAAATACTCAGGCTTTTCCCCAATAGCTACGAGGAATGCGGCGCTGGGTTAAAACTCGAATTCTGACCTGAGCTTTGTTGTAAAGGGGGCGGGTTGGGGAAAATCATGGAACTGCGGACGCCGACAGGGTTGGCAGTGCCGCCGCCAAAGGAGATAGGATATTGGCTAGCTCTATTATTTATGGTCCCGTCCCATCCAGGCGGCTAGGGCACAGCCTGGGGGTAAACAATATCCCTCCCAAAATATGTAGCTACTCTTGCGTCTATTGCCAACTGGGAAAAACTCTGAGGATGGAGGTGGAACCAAGGCTGTTCTATAAGACCGTCAGGATAGCGGAAGAGGCAAGGACGAAACTGGAACAAGCCAGACAAAAAAGAAAGCAGGTAGACTACATGACCTTTGTCCCGGATGGCGAGCCTACCCTTGATGCTAATCTTGGTCAAGAAATGTACGTTCTGAAGGGACTAGGGGGTAGGGTTGCTGTTATCACGAATGGGTCGCTGCTCTGGCGTGAAGATGTAAGGCAAAACCTGTTGAAAGCCGACTGGGTATCTTTGAAAGTAGATGCAGCCAATGAAGAGACATGGCGCAAGGTCAACAGACCGCATAGGTCGCTAAAGCTTGAAACGATTCTAGAAGGAATGTTCAAATTTGCCCAGGTGTTTAAGGGCGAACTGACGACAGAAACCATGCTAATCAGAGGCGTCAATGATGACCTTGGTGAGATAAAGAGAATAGCTGAGTTCCTGGCGATGTTACAACCAGCTAGAGGTTATGTCGCCATCCCCACAAGACCACCGGCGGAACGGGTAGAGCCTGCCACCGAGCAAACTATAAATGCAGCATACCAGCTCTTCACCGAAAAGCTGGACCGAGTCGAATATCTCATCGGCTATGAAGGAAATGCTTTCGCTTGTACTGGTGATGTTCAGGAGGATCTCCTCAGCATTACCGCAGTGCACCCAATGAGAGAAGACGCTGTGGCAGAATTCCTGAAAAGTGCCAGAAGCAATTGGGGGACCATCCAAGAGTTGATTGATAATGGTAGTCTCGTAGACCTGGAATATCAAGGGAATAAGTTCTACATGCACAAACTGCCGAGCCGCAGTATGCCACGACCCCAGTAGACCAAATCACAACAATAGACAGTCTGTAACTTCAATTGCCTTTAATTACCCCTTGACAATAAATGGAATTAGTTGTAGTATGTAGATGAGAATGAGTCGCAATATCAATAACTACAATTAAAATACGACTGGATGGTAATCCCTCAATGGTCGGCACAACAGTGAAACGACCTTGTGTGAGAAGAGGATTATGACCAAATACAAAGTAAAGTTTCTACCGGATAACAAAGAGGTCGAAGTAGCAGAGGGAGCTACCCTGCTTGAAGCAGCCGAAAGAGCGGATATTTATATCAACAGCCTGTGCGGAGGAGAAGGTCTTTGTGGTGAGTGCCGTCTCCAGGTGACCAGTGGCAAAGCTAGGGCGGACAAGAACGCCATTGGCTTCTTCTCCAAGGAAGAAATAGAAAATGGCTATGTTTTAGCCTGCCAGACTAAGGTAGAAGATAACCTGGAAGTGGTGGTTCCCGCTAAGTCGCGTCTGGAAAAAGAAAAAATCATCACTGAAGGGGTTCCGCTAACCTATAGTGAGCCAGAGAGTATCTTACTCTACAAGAGACCCCTTGACCCGGCGACTTTCTTTGAACCTTTGGTCATTAAAGTATATCTTGAACTTTGCGAACCAACACTCGACGATAATATTGCTGATATAGACCGGATTACTCGGGAGCTGAGTAAGAGTGTCAGGTACTCTTCTTTCGAGATATCCTTGTCCTGTTTACAAAATCTGGCGGCTAAATTGCGCCAGCATCAATGGCGAGTCACTGCCACTGTCGCCAGACACAACGGTATTGGTCGAATACTACAGATAGAGGGAGGTGATACAACAAACCAGAATTATGGTCTGGCTATTGATGTCGGCACCACCACTGTGGTAGTTCAGTTAGTTCACCTCAAGACAGGCAAGGTCATCGGGGTAGAGGCCAGCCACAACCTGCAAGCACGTTATGGCGAAGATGTCATCTCCAGGATGGTCTTTGCCTGCGGCCGAGGCTCTCTCGATCCAGTTCATGAGGCAGTGATAGCAAACATTAATACCCTAACTCAGGCTTTGTCCCGAGAAAAGGGTATTGATACCAAAGATATTACCTCCATTGTTGCTGCTGGCAATACCACGATGAGCCATTTCCTTCTGGGATTGATGCCCTGTTCCATAAGACTGGAGCCCTACGTCCCCACCGCTACCATCTATCCCCAGATATTGGCCAAGGACATAGGTATTGATATAAATTCACAAGGCATACTGGAAGTAATGCCCAGTGTGGCCAGTTATGTTGGTGGTGACATCGTGGCTGGTGTTTTAGCCTGCGGTTTGGCTGACAAGCAAGAGGTACAATGCTTAATCGATGTGGGCACTAATGGGGAGATTGCTATTGGTAATAACGACTGGATAGTCTGCTGTTCTGCCTCAGCTGGTCCAGCCTTTGAGGGTGGAGGTAGCAAATGGGGTA
>Ga0209636_10005753_pt1 | contig 12661 bp, 15 predicted proteins | sample DeeMarSWOR152_54_FD_187464 | JGI IMG/M metagenome (GOLD analysis project Ga0209636, IMG submission 187464) | Marine sediment microbial communities from White Oak River estuary, North Carolina - WOR-1-52-54 (SPAdes) (version 2) | ecosystem: Environmental > Aquatic > Marine > Intertidal zone >...
TACAGAACCCAGACATTCAACCAACATACATGTCAGTACTTTCCACATTCACAAGCAGTGGGGAAATTCAAACAAAACTGAACCAGTTTGGTAGAGATACCATCCCTTAGTCAACATAAGGATTTATCTTTTTGATAATTTGATTAGTACGAGTACTATGACAATTATAGCTATGCATGCTATAATTATATTCCTCCATCTGTGATCATCTTTTACATAAACATTGATACTTGCTTCATTATTACTTTCATTTGACTCTTTTATTTGGTCAAAAGGATCTGCTTTTATTGTTATTTCATGATGTCCAGGTAAAGGTTCCCATATAAACTTAACACGCTTTTCATCTTTAGAATGCACATCAAAATATTTTTTCTTTACTAACATACCTACAACAACACATGATTCGCTTTCACAAGGAGTTGGTCCTTCATTTACTAACATCGTGATATCTTCTTTTAGTTTACCATCAACAAAGAATCCTAATGTAACATTGTTGGCATCTCTTTCACCACGGTTTTTTATCAAACATGATATGCTAATATTATCTTCCCCACTCTCGTTCATATGCTCTATCATATAATTTATTCTTTCTTCATTAATATCCTCCACAGTTATGTCTGGTAGTGAAGAGGCAAAACTCTCATCCTCTTCATCTTCATATCCAGCGACCCCGCTGGATAGTAATACAACTAGCGCAAGTCCTATTATTATTTTACTTTTATTTTCCATTTACTTTTGATTTTATTCGGCACCCCGTGCCGATCTGCAAGTGCCCTCGCACTTGCATTGCCCTACATCTTCATCCTTCTTCATCATTATTTTTTTCCATTAACTTATCAGGTAGTTTCATTCTTTCCAGCCGCTGCTGGATAAGTTTTTTATCCGGAAGTTTGGTCTGATATGCAGAAATCCTTACCTGATCGTGGGTTTTACTTAAAGTTAGGCGAACAATGCTTTCTTTTTTTGAGCGGCAGAGAATCAAACCGATTGATGGTTTTTCATCAGGAAGTTTTATTTGCTCGTCAAGAACCCCTAAATAAAACTGCATTTTTCCCACATACCCTGGTTTGAAGTCGCCTATTTTGAGTTCAACGGGCACAAGGCATTTAAGTTCCCTGTGGAAAAATAATAAGTCAATTCTGAATGTCTCATTGTCAACTACCAACGGATATTCTTCACCGACGAAAGTTAAGTTTTTTCCAAATTCAAGAAAGAACACCCTGAGGTTTTCAAGGATTGCTCTCATTAGTTCTTTTTCAGAGAAAGTCTCTGAAAGGTCTAAAAATTCTAAAATGTATTCGTCTTTTAAGTGGCGGTGAATGTCATTTATTGGAATTGCGAGTTTATTCTGCTCTATTTCCATCAGTTTATCAGCATCTTGGGATAACATGAATCTTTCAAAATAAGCAGAGTCAATCTGGCGTTTGAGTTCTCTCTTACTCCACCTTTCTTTTAAGCACATTTTGATATAAAACTCTTTCTCTTCAATGGTTTTTGTATAATTAAGCAGGATTAAATTATTGGTCCAACTAATTTCTGCGACCAGTGGTCGCAGTTTTGCATATTCCCCATAAATAAGATAAAATCGCTTACAATCCCATAAATTCCTTGCTGAAAATCCACTCATGTCGGGATACTCCATCCTTAAATCCGTAGATAATTTTTCAACCAATCCGTCGCCCCATTTGCTTTTCTCCTGCAGATCTACAATTCTTTCGCCAATAAACCAGTAAAGTTCAATCAATAATTTATTTACTTTAGTGATTGCTTTATGTTTACTGTCCTCAACCTTCTTTATGATAAAGGACAATGATTTTTCGTAATCCTGCTCTTGTACACGCGTTATTTCAATATCTGTTCCTGTTTTATTCATCATCATTTGCTTTTTTATCCTTTAGAGCTTTAGAGAGATAATTCAAAATAAAATAACAGAATAAAAACGAAAATACAATCACTAAGACAGTAAATATGAAAGGGGGTAAAGTAAGCAATATCGGATAATGTGACTCACGATAACTCTCAAATAATAATAAAGTTAATTTTGTCACATAATAAGTTCCGATAAAAAGATAAAGGAGTTCAATTGCGCGTTCTAAACTTATCATTTCTTTTATTCCTTTTTCAGTCATTTGCTGTGTGATATGTTGGTGCAATAAATTTGCGGTATCAGAGGATGTTTTAATTGCAGTTTTTAGTCCATATAGTTTATTATAGTCAATCTCTCTCAACAACGAATTAAAAACACCATTGTGTCTCTCCTTCCTTGATAATTCCTTTAGATATTTCAACCTCATCTCATCTTGTCTTAAAAGAGGAAGGATCCATTCATTCTTTTTAAAAAGATTGTCCAATGGTTTTAATTTTGGAGATTTCCCTTTTTCTACCTTTTTCTTCTCTACATACACCTTTTTTATAAGTTCTTCATATTCTGCCCGTGTCTTTTTCAGATGTTCTGTTTCTAAATTCAGTGTTGTTTCTAATGATTCGGATATATCTTTCTCAAAATATTCTCTAAATCTTTTATTTTCTTTTTTTCCAAAAATAAAAAATCTATTTTCAATTCTTGCTAAAGATACATCATCAAAAGTTGAATTAATTTGTGAAAACTCTCTTAAATTGTTTTCAGAAATCTCAGTAGATACAATAATGGTTTTATGATCTTCGGATACTTCTTTTTTTAATTCGCTAATGCTTTCAACAGAACCTATTCCTGCAGGATTTGGATTTAATTCAATCCACCCATCATCAGTTAAGTTCTGTTTATATGCCGTTTCTACTATTGTTATTTTATTTTTATGTGTCATCATCTCACTCCTTTAAAATATGTAAAGGCGCCCTCTATTTCTTCTTCTGTAAGTTTCCATTCAATTAATTTATCAGCAATTTCTAAAAACTTCCTGCCATTTTTATAATCTTCAAACTTCTTTCCTGCAACGGGATCTATAATTCCCATTTCTTCTATTAATCTCTTTGCTTTTTCACCAATTTGCTTTTTATCCTTATCAATAGAGATTAAACAAATATTTAAGAGAACTATAATCTCATGGTATTTGTCGCTAATCTCTTCAACAATATCTAACGCATCCGCATAATACTCATACGCGTCTTCCAGTTTATTCTGTTTGCGATAAACATCGCCCAAATCGATATAGGAACTGTATTCTCCGGTTTTGTAACCAATTTCTTTATCAATTTTCAGGGATTTCTCATGGAATTCAATCGCTTTCTTAAAATCATTTAAACCACAATAAGATTTACCAAAACCACTATAACACTCAGATTCAGCTACTCTTGCACATGTTTCTTTTATCAACTTTAGAGCGGATTTGTAACTTTCAATTGCATCTTTAAAATTTTCTTTGTTGCAGAAGGCATTACCTAAATTTGTATAACATTTAGATTCACCTGACAGGTCACCAATATCTTTATTAATTTTCAGAGATTTCTCATGATATTCAATCGCTTTCTTAAAATCCCCTAACTATCATAAGCATTACCTAAATTTGTATAACATGCAGATTCACCTGGCAGGTCTTTATTTTGAATGAAATAATCAAGTGCGTGTTCCCATAATGCTAAAGCGGGTTTGAAATAAGAAACATTAGCAAACATAAGTCCGAAACTCAAAAATAAATTTCCTTTCTCATTATCGGGGTATTTAATTTTTCAGATAAATTCTCCATTACATTAATAAATTCCTCGGGGTTATCTTTACATTTCCCTGCTAATTGTAAGATAATTTTTTCTGTTTCATCCATTTTTTGAATTATAATCGCTATATTTTGCGATCAGATATGAAACATGTCTTCAGGTATTTTTTCATCTGAGAGTACCAATATACGGTTAGTTTTACGGTGAATAAAAATCCCAAATTCATCCAATATATCCCTACCTAAAAGTGATGGAATCCCCTGATATAACACTCTCAACCTTTCTTTTTCTTTCTGTGGAATTTCATCAGGAATCTTATTCTTCATAACTAAAATATTTATCCGATCAATATGCTCTGCTGACAACTTAATTATTGCTTCAGTTTCATAAGTTTCTACACTACCGCCAATGCCACATAGATCTTTGTTGGTTTTCTTTAGTTTGTCATAGCCAATTCTGAGTCGCGATACATCTTTTTCTGAAATTGCGGTTCTATCTGCTCCAGTATCTACTAAGAACCAGATATAATCAGTTGTGTTTAATTCAGGGAAGGATATCTCCGCCGATACAAATGGATGATAGAATCCGCCTTCTTTAAAATATCCCCCTCTAATAATCATTTTCATAAAATCATAATGGTCTCCTTTGTAGAGAGATACTCAACCACTGCTTTTCCGGGAGATATTCCATGTTTCGCTAAATCACCTATTAATGTATTTAAATCCTTATTTACACCCACAACCCTGTGATGATATATGCCCACCCAGTTGTTTGGATACTTTTCTGTTAGTTCATCTTTATGATCTATGAAGTATTTAACATCCTCCCTAAAATCCTTCAATGCCCCTTCATGAATATTCAAATAAGATTCCATTTTACTAATTATTATTAATTGGATTTGATTATAAAAGTATAATTTTGTTTTCTTTTGAATTAAATTTTTTCTTGTTTGTCATCTTATACAACCTTCCCTTTTAACTCCTCAACCTTTACGGATGCGGTTAAAAACATCGCTATCTCAAATTCCGCAATAAACTGGTCCAGGTATTCACGAACCCCTTTTCTTCCGTCCTTTGCCCACGCCCTGAGTATGGGCAGTGCCATACCGACGCAGTCTGCCCCCAGGGCGATGGCCTTTGCAGCGTCAACTCCGGTTCTGATCCCCCCGGAGGCAATTACCGGCGTGCTTCCATTCGATAATTCCTTTACGCACCGGGCGGTAGGAATCCCCCAGTCGGCAAACAATTTCCCGGTTTTTCTGTGCCGCTTATCCCCCCTGTAGCTTTCGACAAGAGCCCATGATGTTCCCCCCACCCCTGCGGCATCAACCGCATCAACCCCCAGTCTGCGGGCAATATCATAGGAAATCCCTGAGCCAACACCCTTCACAATGACCTTTATGCTGTCATCTCTCAATTCCTTCGCGATTTCATTAATCTTCTCTACAAGCCCGGAAAAGTTCCCCTCCCCCTCTATCTGGACCACCTCCTGCAGCGGATTTATATGCAGGGCTAAAGCATCGGCGTTAATCATCTCAACCGCCTGCTTACATTCCTTAACGCCGTAACCGTAATTAAACTGCACTGCTCCGAGATTCCCGAGCAGCAATATATCGGGAGCGACATCCCTCACCTTGTAAGTGTAAGCCGTCCTGGGGTCTTCGATTGCCGCCCGCTGGCTTCCAACACCCATCCCGATGTTCAACCCCTGGGCGACAAAAGCCAGATCCTTGTTTATCTTTTCGGCATCATGCGCACCGCCGGTCATGCCCTCTATGATTACCGGATAACTTAACCTCTTGTTAAAAAATTCTATTTCCGTGTTAATTTCATCAAAATCAATCTCCGGGCAGGAATGATGAGCCAGTTTCACTTCCTCAAACCCCGCACTGCCTGATTCAACATCCTTTTCAATACAAATCTTTAAGTGCTCAAGTTTCCTGTTGTTGATATTAATCGCCATTATTTTTAATTTAACTCAAAAACGGATAAATAAATAAAGTAGAAATGAAAATTGAAATACATAACATGGAATTTAGCGCAGCACACTTTTTGATTGAGCACGATAAATGCTCCCGCATGCACGGGCATAACTGGAGATTGAGCGTCGTGGGGGAGGGGGAGATTGATAAGAATGGGTTTGTGATGGATTTCAGCGAGTTCAAGAGGGTTGTAAGAGGGGTTGTTGTGAAGTACGATCGCAGGATTTTGATCCCAACGGAGAATGAACAGATAAAGATCAAAGAAATCGATAGCGAACTTGAATTGTCTGTGGGGGATAAGAGCTACGTTTTTCCAAAAAGAGATTGTTTGCTTCTGCCATTGAGCAATGTGACCTGTGAAGAACTTGCCGTTCTGTTCTGGAATGAAATCAGAAATAAACTGGGGAGGGTGTTTGAAAGCATGGAGGTTCTCATTGAAGAGAAGAAAGGGCAGGGTGCGAGATACAAGAAGATGGTACGGGGGATCTAAAATGTCGACGACCGCCTTAAGCGCTCTGGCATTCCCACCGGGCATGATGCAGACCCCTTTACTCAAAGGTCTTTTATCTCATCCATGAGGTCAATACATGGATTAATCATCTTTTGTTATTCTATCTATTTTTTCAATCAATCTGTCTGTTTTTACCCGGTTCATCCAGAATCCGAGATCATCCGCGTTAAAGCCCATCGCCAGCCCTAGCAGCTGCGGATAATAAAGCACAGGAATGTCATAGTCTTCACCAAACACAGAATTAATTTTTCGTTGGTTTGCATCATACATAATGCCGCAGAAAGGGCAGATTAATGCAATTCCATCAGCCCCTGCATTTTTTATGCAATCCAGCTTTTCCCGGGACATGGTTAAAGCAATATTCTCATCTATGCTAAGAATCCCGCCTCCGCAGCATTGCTTTTTATTCATATAGTTAACGGACTCTGCACCGGTTATTTCAATTAGTTTGTCAAGGCTTTCCGGATCTTCAGGATTATCAAGGTTATGTATATACGAGGGTTTCAAATAATGACAGCCGTAGTGCGGAGCAATTTTTAAATTGGTCAGCGGCTTTACGATATGCCCTTTAATTTTACCGATATTTTCATACAATACTCTTGCGAAATGTTTTACCTCAACAGAACCGTTGTACTCAAATCCTATTTCTTTTAGTTTTGCATTAATATTGCCCCTGAATTCGACATTTTCTTTCATCTCCTTATTAACCTCTGCAAGCACACCCGTGCACGCGCTGCATAATGTGCAGATATCCAGACCTTTTTTCTCCGCCTGCGCGAGGTTCACTGCGGCAGTTAATGCAAACGCCTCACGATTCACTGACTTGATGGGAAATCCGCAGCATTCGAACTCAATATCGATTAGATCAATACCCATTTTTTCAGCTACCTTGCGAACGGATATTTCATAGTTCATTGCCCTTACAGGGATCGTGCAGCCAATGAACAGCGCGTATTTATTGCTCATCTTTACCTAACAACTTATTTAGTTTTGAAATTTTGAATATACCCTGAATATTTTTGTTATCCATATGTATCTCGGGCAATCCCCCCCTCATTCTCTTTTTATTATCAAACTCACCTACCGCATACAACCTGCCATGCTCCCCAAGTAGTTCAATTTGTTTTTTAAGTGAGCCATGAATATACCCCCTTTCAACTGCCATATTCTTCAGGGCGTCCATCACTTCCGTTAATTTGACATCCTGCGGACATCTCTCATAGCAGGTGTAGCATGTGCTGCACAGCCATATGAAATCTTCATCAAGCACATCAACGCCAAGAAGCATCATCCTCACTATCTTTCTTGGATTATATTTATTGTCAATTCTCATTACAGGGCAGCTGGCCGTACATGTCCCGCAGCCAAAACACTTGAGTATGTCGCCCTTTGTTCTCTGGATTAGATCTTTTCTTAGTTCCTCATGATGGGGTGATCTAATTGTTTCTTCCTTCTTCATCTTATCTTATTATTAAAGTTAAAAAACAATGATAAATCAAAATTTTCTTGTTTATTCCCAAATCCGCAGAATTTCATATGTTTTTCAGGTGTTTGTAGCGGAACCATTATCCTTGTTACACTGTACAAGGAACCGATTAATTTTTTCCTCATACCAAGGAAATGCGCCAGGGATGATATATCCATGGATCTCATTTAAATCCTTGATAGCTTCTATATGCCTTCGCTGTTTAATTATCATTGGACATAACCGGATTATCAAATAATTCAGCAATCATTTTCCGGATGCCTAAACCCCAGGCATGCGAGTTTCCACTCATGCAGAACTCAAATTCCTGATACCCGAATTTATAACCTGTCAACAATAGCCTTCAATGCCCTCACATTCCCTACCGGCATGATATGAACCCCCTTCATCCCAAGACCTTTTATTTCATCCACCAGATCAATGCATAGATTTATGCCAGCGTCCTCGATTAGTCCTTTCCTGCCCGTTCTTTTCTGCTCATCACTTGCTTCTTTTACAGAGTTTACGATCTTATCTTTAATTACAACTCCCGGCATTGTTAACAAATACTGCATCATCCCATAACTTCTTATCGGCACAATCCCGACAAGTGTTTTGCTCGCTATATCCCCCCCTATTAATCTATCATAGAGATTCAGGAAATCCCGCAGTGGCTCTATGTCAAAAATCCCCTGCGTCTGGAAGAAATCCGCTCCGGCATCAAGTTTGCGTTTTGTTTTATAAACCTCGCCGTCAAGCGGCGAAGATGTCGGACCGATTGCCGCACCAATAAAAAAATTCGTTTTCCCGTTCATATCCTGGCCGTTCAGCATCTTTCCATCATTCAGCATCTTCATTGTTTTTATCAAAGTTGCAGAATCGAGATCATATACAGGCTTTGCCCCCTTATGATCGGATGCCATACACGCTGGATGGTCTCCCGTAAGCGAGAGAATATTTTCAATTCCAAATGCAGCCCCTGCAATAAGGTCCGCCTGCAGTGCAGCCATATTTCTGTCCCTCACAACCATCTGAAATATCGGCTCAACTCCTTTTTGTAGCATATAAATACTTGCTCCAAGAGAACTCATAAGCACTCTTGCCCCTGGGAGATCAACAACGTTCACGCCCTCTATCTTATCCATTAAATGCTTCATCTCTTCCACTTCATGGGCGTATTCAGTCATATCCGGCCCGGGCGGAGGGGAGGCTTCCCCGGTTGCTATAAACTTTTTTCCGAAATTATCCCTTAATTGGCTCATTTTTAATTTTTTTGTTTATTTTATATTTGAATTTTTTAACTGTCATATAAAGTATGCTTTTTAGATCCCTTTATGATTTTAATTTCTCAAGATTAACTTCAAATTCATCGTCACTCAAACATCCACGAAGAATGCTTGAAACAACATCCCCTGGATCAATACCAAGATTAGCAAAAACACTTTCGGATATTTTAATTTCTTTTAAAATATGATTATTAATATCCCTAACTATAATATTTATTTCTCTCCCACCTGGATGGTTTACTTCGATATATTTTGTCATTTTAATCTCCTACATTTTTTTAATTATTTTTATCTATTGGCTTTTGGCATTCTTGTTTCCATGAATTTATTAGATTCGTTATTTGCAACCATTCGCATGCAGATTTCATTCCATCCGCACTTTATTTCTTTTTTGGAAGTAGATAATTCGCACAAACCATCATGCACCCCTGCACAGGGTCCATTGAGTAGCGATTTTTCGCATCGTGCTTTTGGGCATATACTCCCGGTTTCGTCAATCATGCAGTCCCCGCATGCAATGCAGTACTTTGAAATGCTCCCGTCTTCATTTTTAACCCCGATTCCCATGGTGTCTGCAACCGGGACGACGGTTTTGTTCAATGCGTCCCCCACGACCTGAACACCGGCACCGCATGCCAGTACAAAAATTGTTCCATCAGCGCCTATGTTTACCTCAGGTCTGTTGCACATCGTAGGTATTTTAACAACTTCGGCATTTAATTCATTTCCCAATTCTTCAATTTCATCTTTTGAAAAGTTCCAATTACCGCACAGTGTGCAAACAACAAGTTTGTTGTTGCCTTTACCCCATGCCTTCAATTTCTCTTTGTTCTTTATCTGCAAAATTATCATTTTATTTTTTTAATTATTAATTATTTAAAAATATAAGTTAAAATCGGGCATGTTCCATAATCAGAATACTTATGTTTTCTGATTGTTACGGCAGCATAACCGCGTGGAAATAAAATAGAGAATACCGCGGCATTTGACGAATGGTTTAAAAAAGTTAAAGGCGTTAAAGCGTTACCCGGGTGAGGATAATGAGGCAGAAATGAACTTCAAACCTTCTCCCACTTTTTAAGGCGGCAAACCTCACTCAGCGTGGAACCCTCCCGGATTTCGCCCCTTATCCTGTTCTCTTTCTCTAGGACATCCATCGCCCTGTTTGCAGCCTCCACAACATCTTCCCTCGGGATTATAACAACCCCGTCGTTGTCCCCCGTTATCCAGTCCCCGTTCCTTATCATTGCCCCGTCGATTTCTATCGGAGTTCCGATTTCACCAAAGCCCCTGGGTTCGCCGGCATTTGGAGTGATAATTTTCGCAAAAACCGGGAACTTGAGTTTTTTGATTTCCTCCGTATCCCTGACGGCCCCGTTTATCACCGCACCGGAGATTCCTTTTTTTACGCAGCTCTCGGATGCCAGCTCGCCCCACACCGCGGGCTCCATACCGCCGGCGTCAATAACAATCACATCCCCCTCCTTTGCCAGATCAATTGCTTCAACAGGTTTAGCCCAGTCCCCGGGGTAAGTTCTTACGGTGATCGCTTTCCCCACCATTTTGACGTCAGGCGTAACCGTTTTCATGTCCTTTAAAGCCCTCTGGCGGTGCAGCGCATCCGAAATATTGGCGCAGGAGACCACCCCGAATATCTTCCTTATCTCCTCCTCAGTGCTTATCCGTTTAAACAATTCTGTTTTAACCTTTTTCCCTGTCAGCATCGCCCCCTTAATATCCCTTGCCGCTTTTTTTGCATCCTTTGCTTTGATTATAGCCCCCCCAACCACGATTATATCGGCACCTGCTTCTACTGCATCCGCCGCGCTTTCGGAATTTACCCCGCCCGCTACAGCCAGGGGAACCCTTACTTGGTCCCTCAATTTTTTTAATTCATCCACAAATCTCATCCCCTTCATTTGCTGGTCGATAGAAACATGAACACAGATGTAATTTACACCCATTTCTTCCAACTCCAGCGCTCTCTTAACAATGTCTTTTGAGCCTATAAGATCAACCATTATCTCACACCCGTAATTTTTTGCCGCCTTTACGCACTCCTCAATCGTGGAATCATCCGCTACTCCTAAAACAATTACTATATCCGCCCCTGCTTTAGCAGCCGCCTCAACCTCCACCCTTCCGGTATCGACGGTCTTCATATCAGCAAGTATCCTCTTTTTCCCGAACCTTTTCTTGACGGCCCTCACCGCATCCAGGCCTTCACTCTTGATCAACGGCGTTCCCACTTCCACCCAATCCACATCTTCCTCTGTTTCCTGCGCAACCTTAATCGCGCGGTGCAGATCGACAAAATCAAGGGCTAACTGAAGTACTTTCATCGTTTTATCTTTGCCTTTATTTAATTAAAAATAAATTAATAACCAAAAAACATGACCAAGCAATTAAACCTGCCGGAAATAGAAGAGGAAGTTCAGAGATACTGGGAGGAAAACAGCATATTCCAGCGCCTGTGCGAGATGAGAAAAGCGGGAAAAAAATATTATTTCTGCCAGGGACCCCCATTCACGACGGGGTATGCGCATATAGGTCATGCATGGAACCACACAATCAAGGATTTAGTTATCCGCTACAAAACAATGCAGGGCTGCGATGTTTTTAGAAGAGCGGGCTGGGACATGCACGGGCTCCCCATTGAAGTTAAAGTTGAGCAAGAAGTGCTGAAGAGCAGGAGCAAGAAGGAAATTGAAGAGTACGGGATCGATAATTTTATCCGCGAGTGTAAAAAATTTGCAATCCAGAATATGCATGCAATGACCCGGCAGATTAAAAGGCTTGGAATATGGCTCGACTGGGATGACCCCTATATGACAATTGATAAAAGGTATATGGAGGGCGTGTGGTTTGGAATAAAAAAAGCACATGAGCAGGATTTGCTCTACACCGACCGCAGGGTCATTCACTGGTGCCCAAGATGCGAGACAGCGATGGCAGGGTACGAGGTAAGGGACGAATACAGGGATGTTACGGACCCCTCAATTTTTGTTAAGGCAAAATTGGCAGATAGAGAAGAGTTTATATTGATATGGACGACAACACCATGGACGCTGCCGGCGAATGTCGCGATAGCGGTTCATCCCGGATATGGTTATGTCAGAGTCAGGGTTGGCGGCGAGATATTAATTTTAGCGGAAGAGCTTATTGAGGTACTTGAAAAAACCGGGCGGGAATATGAAGTCCTAAGTAAATTTAAGGGCAGCGAACTTGAAGAACTGAAATATGAACCGATGCTGAACATTCCGATACAGCGGGATTTTGAGCATAAGGTTGTTTTAGCGGCGGAACTTGTAACACTTGAGGAAGGAACGGGATGCGTTCACATCGCTCCGGGTCACGGCGTGGAAGATGAAGCAGTCGGAGTTAAATATGATCTAAAGAAATTGTCGCCGGTGGATGCATCCGGCAGATTTACGATCGAACCCTACAGGGAGATTTATGTCAGGAATGCAAACAAGATCATAATTAACGATCTGGAAAACTCAGGGAAATTATTTAAAGAGGAAACCGTCTTTCACCGCTATCCGCACTGCTGGAGATGCAAAACGCCGTTGATCCTGAGAACAACAAACCAGTGGTTTTTAGCGGTTTCAAAAATAAAAGAAAAATTATTGGAAAAGAATGAGGAAATTCAATGGGTGCCCGAGTGGATCGGATCGGGGGGGGACAGCAGGTTTGAGAACTGGCTTTCAAATGCCGAGGACTGGTGCATCTCAAGGCAGCGCTACTGGAACACCCCTCTGCCGGTA
>Ga0209636_10005754_pt1 | contig 12660 bp, 11 predicted proteins | sample DeeMarSWOR152_54_FD_187464 | JGI IMG/M metagenome (GOLD analysis project Ga0209636, IMG submission 187464) | Marine sediment microbial communities from White Oak River estuary, North Carolina - WOR-1-52-54 (SPAdes) (version 2) | ecosystem: Environmental > Aquatic > Marine > Intertidal zone >...
GATTTCATCCTTCAATTTCTCAATGTAACCAAAAATTTCTTGAATTAGCCTTTTTCCCATCTCGTCCTTAGGATGGGCCTTTCCAGCAAAAACGATCTGCATCTTTCCTTTTTTGTTGGTCTTTTTTAGTTTTTCTAAATCTGAAAACAATAGGTTTGTCCTTTTGTATCCCGTAGCTCTTCGGGCGAATCCCAAAGTTAGGGTGTAGTAATCCATGCCGACGTTCGTTACCTTGTTAACGTAATCAATCAGCGCCTTTTTTGCTTCCATGTGGGCCTGCCAAATTTCTTCATCTGGAATTCCGCCTACTCTCACTAATAACTCTGGCTCATTTGCCCATCCTGGCATGTATTTATCGTATAACTCCCTGAACCGCTCGGAAGTCCACGTGTAAGAATGGACGCCGTTGGTTATCGAGTTAATTTCATAGCCAGGGAAAAGCGTTCTAGAAACATCCTTGTGCCTCTTGGCTACACCGTTGACAAATTCACTCAAGTTTAGTGCGAGACGCGTCATGTTCAACATTTGCGCATCCTCGCCAAATTTCTTTAGGATTTCCAAGGGAACGATTTCTCCCATTATTTCCTGAACGAGGGCGTAGGAGAATTTGTCATGTCCTGCTTCCACAGGTGTATGTGTGGTAAATATGCACAGCTCTCTGACTCTATCAATGTCCATTCCGTATCTTCTTAGTAATTCCAACGTGAGGAGGCTGGAATGTCCCTCGTTCATATGATATTTTCTAATGCTAAGGTCTAGTGCCTCGAGCATTCTTGCACCGCCGATTCCTAAAACAATTTCCTGTTTTAACCTGTATCTTTCATCTCCTCCGTATAAGAACGAAGTGATTTCTTTATCCTCTGGAAGGTTTCCTTCCACATCGGTGTCAAGAAAAAGGATGGGAACTACTCCTCCTGTTAGACTTTGCACGTTATAGAGCCATGCTTTGATGCGTACTTCTCTTTTTTGAATTTGAACTTTCGTCTCTACAGGTAGCAACTCTGCAATTTTTGATGGGGCCCACTCAACCGGATGCTCTATCTGTTTCCCTTCCTTCATGATTTCCTGTCGGAAATGTCCCTTTTTACTTAGCAGCGTGACAGCTACTAAGGGGAGTTTTAAATCCGCGCTTGATTTTATAGTGTCGCCGGCTAAAACTCCTAAACCTCCACTGTATGTGGGGATTTCATTCATTAGTCCAATTTCCATAGAGAAATAAGCAATTTTTTGTTCTTTCCTTCGTAGATCTGTCATTAATTTTTTCTCTTCCATCTTCGTGTGGATAGAATGTCAGCTAAACGGTGAAGTCTTGCATCTAGCTCTTTCCTGCGTTCATAACGTTGACTCTAACATTTAATATGAATTATGAATTGTAAATCCAACTTCAAATAATCCATCAGCTTAATCTTTCCTTCATTTCTCTGCACACGCATTCATGTCCCGGATTCGCTGTGGCGGGCGGGGAGGGATTTGAACCCTCGACCCCCAACTTAGGAGGCTGGTGCTCTATCCGTACTGAGCATCGAGAAAGAGTCCATCGTTAGGCTCTCTTTACTCGCCCAAATTTCCCGTCCAGTAATTCACTAAGATTATCCGGTGTAATAACCATAACGTTTGGGTCGGTAAGCAACTCCTTGTACTTATCTAGATATTTTGAGATAGTAACAATGAGAACCAACTTGAATGGCAATTTCAAATAACTATCAATCTTTTTCTTTAGTTCTCTTGCTCTTTGGTCTACATCGTCCCAGAACGTACATTCAATAATTATGTCCTGTAAAACAAAGTCTGGAAAGAAAAATTTACCATTACAATCTACTAACCGTTCATAATCAAAATTAAAGCCCTTTTCACTTAGGATTTTGGCAACTTGCAATTCTAAGAGATTTCTGTACTTTTGTCCTTGGTACTCATGCTTGTATTTCAATGACTGCTTGATCCTGTTGTACTGCATTTGATGGTATTCGGATGGCTTTTCTTTTTTCATCGTAGCGTGCCATTTTCGAGTGCCAATTCGCCCGCCAGACGATTTCCAGAATGAACTTTGCTTTTCATATTTGGGATTAAGAAACCCATGTTGGCGGTTCCTTGTGCTAAATCCTCCTAACTTTCTGCCCCAATTGTCATCCTTAAGCTCGATTACAGAATTAGCGAATGAACTGCATTGAGGACAGAGTTCAAGTAGCTTCAAAAACGTGCTTTGTTTCATCGACCATTTCTCGTCCCGCCAATCTCGCAGAGTCGAGTAGCCAATATCTAGCTTCTTGGCCAATTCTCTCCACGGCAGACCAAGAGAAAATCGTGCCAATAGTAATAGTTCTCTCTGCTTTCCCTTAGCGAAGACACATCTCATGCTTTGGTCAATTAAGGTTGAGGCATTTTCTCTATTTAAAACCTTGATTGTGTAAAAGTCCTGAGCTACCCGCCCCTGTTTCATTTCCAATAAAGTAGCCAGACTCTTTAAGTTTTAGGTCAATGAGCAGACTCTTGCGCACGAGTTTTGCGCGGCACTGGAAACTGGAAAGGTAGAGTTCAAGTTTTTATTGGTAGTTCATAAGGTTTTTAGCATTATTTCAGGTAGATATTATGTGCTGGTGAACAATGCAGTGAAGGCGTTACACAAGAAGCGCAAGCACCAAATGACACAAAACCTAAGCGTTAACACATCAAAAGCCAGCATGCTCAAGTACCAAGCTTTATGGTACTCAAGCTTCATCGCCGTGTACATATGGTTCCTGTATTGGATAGCCTACGACTTTTTCGTCTGGCAAAAACCAATTGCCGAAGTAAACCCAATAAATTACGTCGGGGCAATTGCAGCAATAGCGTTCATGTGGGCAGGGACTAAAATTTTGAAGCGCAACCGAATCAAAGCGGCAAGTCCGCAACAGAAACTACTGCCACAACAACCACCACAACCGATACCGCAACCGACACAAAAACCGATACTACAGCAACCGCCGCAAAAAACAGTCCCCGCCGCCGTTCCTGCAAATTCCGCATGCGCTCACTATCTTGGGTATTTGCACCAGCGCCCAAAATCACAGGAAATACCTGCAGAATGCTTCACATGCGAACACGTAATCCAATGCATGGGCTCCACAAACTAGCCAGCGTTCACGCTTTCTGTTTTGTCACCGTTTACGCCGTAGCCTACGCGGCGGCGTCTGCACCTCCATGCAAAAACCTTAAACTACACTAAACGTGAAGTGTAAAGGGTCGGTGCGGGGGTACCCGAGCCAGGTCTAAATAGGCGGCCAGATCTCTGATGCCTAAGATAAGGGGGAGGACTTAAGATCCTCTGGCGCAGGCCTTCGTGGGTTCAAGTCCCACCCTCCGCACCACAGCATACAGCTATATAGCGCACGTTTAGGAACAGGCATGTGCGCTACACAGTAGCAAGTTACTTAAACTATGAAGTATTTTGGACAAACTGCCATTCTTTCAACCCAGAAAGATATTTGAATGTCTCTGACACCAGACATTCTTGCGATATCATTTTTCACTTTGACTAAATGTTCAAAACTTTTAACTACCCCAATAGCCAACAAATCGTGGTCTCCAACACTCTTTGTAGCAACAATTATGTTCGGCATATGAATCAACTTCTCCAAGATTAGCGATGAGTCAACAGAAGGCGCCTGAACAGCCAAGATCTGCCCAGGTGAAGTGTCGATCAAAAAAACAACCATGGCGTGGTACCCAATTTTCTTTGGGTTAATCACAACTGTAGAACCTCGAATTACTCCCTTTTTTTGCAGTGCGGCATATCGGTGCATCACAGTGTCAGGTGAAACTCCAAGTTCTTTTGCTATCTTCCTGAAAGACAAGCGCGCTTCATCAGTTAACTTATCGATTATAGCAAGGTCTATTTCATCCATTTCTCATCACTTCTCTTTACGGCTTTCAAACTCGAAGTTTTCTGGGCATAATAGTATCTCATCGACCCATATGCTGGCTGTAACCTCTCGAACCATGGGGTGTCCTTGTATGTACTCTTTCACGTGCCCTAATCTGCCAACGTTCTTCAATACTACTATGGCGAAAATGTTGTGCCTGCCCATACATGGAGTTGAGAAAACTACTTCAGGTATCTTTCCTATGAAGTCAACAACATCGTCGATGTGTGGATAATCGACACGAATCCCAAAGCTCGCAACGCAATCATAGCCAAAGCTTTTAGGGTTCAATAGTATTGTTGTCCCTCTGGCAACGCCGGTTCTTATTAGTTTTCTGAACCTTTTGCTTATCGTGTCCACAGACACATTACAGCCCTTAGCAATTTCCACAAAGTTTGTGCGCGCATCCTTCTGCAGAGTTCTAATGATACATACATCAACTTCATCAATTTTTGTTTCGGAAGTCATATCTATTCTTCTCCCAAAAAAATCTGCGTTCAAAGCTTTTAAATTATTGTATTTTTCGGTCAAAATCTTAAAATGTCTGAGCAAGTGTGCCAAGGCAACGTCTGTAGGACATATTCAGCATTTTTTGCTTATTTTACTTATAATATCCGAAATTTGTGGCTGTAGTCTGACAAAAAGCATAAAAACCTTTAGAACATACTTAATGTGCGGGAGAGGGCAATGAAACTGACGGATGTGCTTCAAGCAATTCAAAACAGCAATGTAACCGAAGAGCTAACAAAGAAAAGGTTCGCTTGCGCTAATTGCGGAATAACTTGGATTGAAATTGTCGGGTTAGTTATTGGGCATACAAAAGGAAAAGAGGATATTTGCTTGCGAATCGGTATGGAATCAGAAGCGTGTCAAGTGTGTAGAATGAATGCAAGACAGTGCCAAAAATGCGCTTCAAAGGACGTATACGAACTAAGATTTGAAGAGGAACTCTCCGAAACCCCGCTAAACTTCAAAAGTATACGGACGGTCAAAAGGAGTACCGTCTTGAGAAATTATGACGCACAAGTAGAAAAAATGGAGTTGAAAAACAAATGTTAAACTCTGTACAAATTTCAAATCCCGAACTAGAAATGGTAAAATTAATGGTTAATTTCCTTGCTGAGACACCTGAATTATCTGCAAAACTTGAGAGCTACACAACAACACATTACGCCTTGACAAAAACATACTCAGAGAATTTCGGCATTCCAGAAGCCGACGCATGGAAAATGTTTGAAGAACTTGAGCGGAAAATCAAAGAAGCAGAATACATTTACGTTGAAGCTCCTGAACCGTTCAAGAAATGGTTTATGGGCTCTCCCGAAGAAATCAACATGCTTCGCGTGCTTACTGACTACTTCTCACCGAATCCCAAAATGGCTCCTGTAAGCAGTTTCCTTGGAAACAGATTGGAATCAACAATAGAGACTTACAAGTGGTTTTTTGGAACTACTGAAGAAAATGGTGCCTTCACCAGAGAAAGTTTCCGAAACTTCATGGAGAAAATGCAGACAGCTTTCTCGATCAGGCTGGAAACGCTGGCACCAATAATGACAACGCCAAATCCTTACAAAGCCGTCCTCGAACTTCTGCAAATCGCTGGAGACAAGCTCAAACTAGACCCCGGAATACTTGAAATTCTCAAACGCCCAATGAGAACCATAATCCTCAATGTTCCAGTGACAATGGATGACGGAAACACACGAGTCTTCACAGGCTACCGGGTGCAGTACAATGACGCGTTGGGTCCAACAAAGGGTGGCATAAGATATCACCCTGAATTAACGCTGGACGAGGTTATAGCGCTGTCTGCATGGATGACGTGGAAAACCGCCGTTGCAGGGCTACCTCTTGGAGGCGGCAAAGGTGGAATATGCTGCAACCCAAAGGAAATGTCAGTTGGAGAGTTGGAAAGGCTGACAAGAGGTTATACACGTGCGTTGGCGAGATTCATCGGTCCATATTCTGATGTTCCTGCACCAGATGTTTACACGGACGCGCAGACAATGGCGTGGATAATGGATGAGTACAGTCAGATAGTCGGCTGTAATACTTTTGGTGTTGTTACAGGAAAGCCAGTGTGTTTAGGAGGTTCACTTGGACGAACTGAAGCAACTTCAAGAGGTTTGATGTATACTGTTGTCGAGGCTGCGAAACGCCTAGATATAGACCTCAAAGGGGCAACTGTTGCAGTTCAAGGATGTGGAAACGTGGGTTACCATGCAGCAAAATTGCTCAATGAACTTGGGTGCAAGATCGTGGCAATCTCTGACTCCAAAGGCGGGATTTACAGTCCAGATGGATTAGATCCAGAACAAGTAATGGCTTGCAAGAACAAAAGGGGGTCTGTCATCTGCTACGAGAACTGCAAAGGCATAACCAACAAGGAAATACTAGAGTTAGAATGCGACATCCTAGTGCCTTCAGCATTGGAAAACCAAATTACAAATGAAAATGCGGGCAAAATAAAAGCAAAGATTGTAGCCGAAGGCGCAAATGGACCGACAACGCCGCAGGCTGATGAAATATTGTTCAGAAACGGCGTCTTCGTGATTCCAGATATCCTAGCAAATTCAGGCGGCGTAATTGTAAGTTACTTTGAGCAAGTTCAGAACCAAATGAACTATTATTGGTCAGAAGAAGAGGTGCGCCAAAAACTACAAACCACCATAGTCAGCGCGTTTAAAGAGGTCTTGGCAGTCGCAGAGGAATACAAGGTAAATATGCGTGTCGCAGCGTACATGAAAGCCCTAAAAAGGGTTGCTGATGCAATGCTTGTTCGCAAGCAAAAGCCCTTTGTGCCGTTCCCAAGTCCATAAGAAAACAGGTTCTCCAACCCTACCACCAACTTCTCTAGTTTTCGCTCTTTTCGTATATGAAATATTGCGATACTGAAATATGCCTTTTATATCCTGCCGCCTCTTTCTTATTTAACGGTGAAGGGGGAAGGCTTAGAAAACGGGGCTTAGCCTTTCCCTATCATCCCTCCTTAATGCTTGTGTCGTACCCCTCTTCCAGAACCTCAGGAGCTTGATTCCGCACTCGAAGCACGATTAGCTCTCGCCTTCAGCTTTGCTGCTTAAGATATGTTTTTAAGTGTTGAATTGGCAATCTTCGGTTGAAGCTTTATGTTTTTCAGGCAAATTCAGCAACACGGCGACAACTTCTCGTACATCATAGCAGATGATACCACGCGCGAGGCAGCTGTGGTTGACCCAAGCTTTAACGCGGGCGAAATAACGCGCATACTGAAAGCGGAGAATTTAGCGCTGAAGTACGTCATTAACACGCATGGGCATTCTGACCACACTGCTGGCAACGAGGAACTGCATTCAATATTCGGCGTTAAAACCGTTGCGCACAAACTATCAAGAACCAATGCTGACGTCGCGGTGGATGATGGCGACGTTATACGCGTAGGCAACGTTTCAATAAAGGTAATCTATACGCCGGGTCACACCCCTGACAGCATATGCCTGTTAGTGGACAAAACGAAACTGTTGACGGGCGACACGCTGTTCGTGGGAGAATGCGGCAGAACAGACTTGGCTGGCGGAAACTCCAGAAACATGTACAACAGCCTTTTCAACAAACTCTTAAAGCTTAGCGATGATGTGGAAGTTTATCCTGGACATGACTATGGCGCAAAGCCTTCTTCAACTATAGGCGAAGAAAAACGGTCAAACTACACCTTGCAGCCGAGAAGCCTCGCCGATTTCATCGAGTTCATGAAACAGCCCTAGCTGCACGGTGCTCTCTCCGCTCATATTCGACACTTTCCCAAAAAATCGAATTTATCGTTCTCTCACGAAGCAAAACGTGATTCGAAGACAAACATCACCCAAATTAAACTGCTCCATATATGCTTAGACGGAATTACCATTTTTAAAAAATATGCTGATTTATGTTCAAAGCTTGCTTCGTTTTCGCTTTCTGTAAAAGTTCACGTATTCAAAATATGTATTCACAAACCAGAAAATTTTTTATTATACTTAGCTCAAGATTACTGATTAATATATAGATAAACAATAAGAATTGAGAAACAAGAATTGAGAAGGTCTAAACAATTATGCCCAAGAGTGTATTGCAAGAAATTGCTTCTGGCTTCCTTAATAAGGCGCGTTTGATAAAGTTGAGGTTGAAGGCTGTGCGCGCTGGCGTGTGGTTCAGAGCGTTGCCTAGGATTGACAGGGTGCTTGTTGATTTAACGATTAAGGTTGCAAGCAGCGTTCGCAGTTTCACTTTAGCTAAAAATCTGCTAGCGGTAATCAGGAAGCTGGAAGGACTTCTAGAAACCAGTCTCTCACGGGCGTTTAGGGAAGTGGGTCTTCCGCTTGCCCAAAAGCTCAGTTTGGCGGCTCAGAAGTGGGGTAACGTTTCCGCTGAAAGTTGGCCGTCTGATGTATCATTCATAAGGTTCTTAGCTGTAATGCATATTAATGAACCTAAAGCCTTTAAAACCTGATTCGCAATTACACGTTAGGGAGTACATCGTATGATACCAGATATAATCGGTTTCATCTTAGTCGGCGTACTCCTAACTGTCTGCCTTTGGTCACTTTACAACGTGCCTATTCTAGCTACGGGCGTTAAAGATTTCTGCAAAAAACGGCAAAAGCCACAGAAAAAACGCGCCCCAGATGAGCTTTTACCTTCTTTTTCAATTGTCGTGCCAGTTAAAAATGAAGAGAACGTCATAGACAGATTACTCACTTCACTTTCGAAGCTAAATTATCCTGCCTCAAAGAGAGAGATCATTATCATTGAAGACGGGTCGACCGATAAAACCCTTGACATTTGCATGAATTACGCTAAAGAGCATGCTAACGTGAAAATTCTACAAAAGCCTTTTTCTAACGGCAAGCCGTCAGCCTTGAATTATGGACTCAAGCATGCAAAAGGCGACATTGTTGCAGTATTCGACGCAGACAACGTTCCTGATGCCGATTCGCTGATGGCTGTACTTGAATATTTTGAAGACCCAACCGTCGCCGCCGTACAAGGCAAAACTATGTCTCTTAACTCTAAGGAAAACATGCTGACGCAGTTCATATCTTATGAAGAGGCTGTGTGGTGTGAAGCTTACCTTCGAGGCAAAGACGTGTTAAATTTGTTTGTCCATTTGAAAGGAAGCTGCCAGTTTATTCGCCGCGACGTTTTAGAGAAGCTGGAAGGTTTCGACGAGGCTGTCTTGTCTGAGGACATGGAGATTTCTGCCAAGCTTGTGGAGAATAACTATAAAATTAGATACGCTTCCGATGTGGTTGCATGGCAGGAAAGCCCTTCAAATCTAAGAACGTTGTTTAAGCAGCGCACAAGATGGTTCAGAGGCACAATGGAAGTGGCTATAAAATATGGTCGATTGATGACTAAATTAAGCAGAATAAGCTTCGACGCTGAGACAACGCTTTTCGGACCTTTCATTCTGATTGCTTCATTGCTGCCTTACATGGCGCTGTTTTGGTCATTCTTCACATTTTTGCCTCTTGATGCCTTGTGGCGTTTTGTCGTGCAGTTTGCAACATTAACCACTACTCTCACCATGCTTATTTGCGGCGTCGCTTTGATTTACATCTCTAAACCGCGGAAAGTCACGAGTCTCCTTTGGCTTCCATTCGTTTACTTCTACTGGAGCTTCCAAGCTTTCATCGCGTTGTACGCTATGGTCCTTATTGTTTTGCGTAGACCACGGATTTGGACAAAGACCGATAAACAAGGTGCGGTTGACTCTTCTACAATGATTGGACAAGCGACGGTTAGTAAGTGAACCGGATAAACGTTGGTAATTGATGATCAGATTTTACATGGATAATTCTTTATTGAGAAAATTGGGATTGAAAGTGGCTATCAATTTGACTTCGCATTCTGAATATGACATAAAATTTTAAACTGTTCAACTTAACTGTCGGTGTATTAGGTTTAAATGGACTGAGATTGTGTTGCAGGGAATTGCTTCCAGTTTTCTTAATAAGGCGCGTTTGGTGAAGTTGAGGTTGAAGGCTGTGCGCGCTGGCGTGTGGTTCAGGGCTTTGCCTAGGATTGACAGGGTGCTTGTTGATTTGACGATAAAGGTTGCAGGCAGTGTTCGCAGCGTCACTTTAGCTAAAAGCATTCTTACTGTCGTAAGGAAGTTGGACGGTCTTCTGGAAAGCAGTCTCTTGCGGGCGTTGAGGGAAGTGGGTCTCCCGCTTGTCCAAAAACTCAGTTTGGTAGCTCAGAAATGGGGCAACGCTTCTGCTAAAAACTGGGTAATTGATTCGGCGTTTGCATTTTTCTTGGCTGTAATGCACATAAATGGCTTAAAACATTTAAGCAGTAATCCGCGGTTGAATGTTTGAAGGATGGATTGAGTGCCTTATTTAACGAAAGAAGTGAAAATTCAAATTGCAACCGAAGTTTTTAGCGAGGCTCATAAGGGTGAAGCCTGAATTTCTAAATTTCTTAAGCAGTGTTAAATTAACAGATCGCAAGGCATTGATTGCCTGCTTATCTATCGGGTTTTTTGTTAGGTTAGTTCCTGAGCTTTTGGCTTTTCCTCTTCCGATAGGTTTTGACACAATTGACTATGCATTTGCAATGAAAAACGGTGTGATCTGGGCTCATTGGAGCTCTTTTTTCACTTCTTCTTGGCTATTGTACGCACTTATAGTGCCCCTTTATAGTCTCTTGCAGGCTGATCCGTTCTTGCTGTTGAAGGTTGTTGCGCCTTTGTTGTTTGGTTTGAATGTAGCTGGCGTTTACTGGTTTGCGCGGAAAATTTTGGGTTGGGATCTGCGCATGGGCGTGTTGGCTGGGGTTTTCTTTGCTTTGCAGCTAGCTTCGTTGAGGATAAGTTGGGATTTGCTGCGGAACACTCTGGGTTTGGGAGTTTTATTGTTTACTTTGTCTTATGTTAAAGAAATTAATTCCAAACGTGGTTTTGCGTTTTTCGTCTTGCTTTCTTTGTTTACTGTTTTCGCTCATGAGTACGCCGCGGTGACTTTACTGGTGGCGGTTCTGGGTTTGGTAGTTTGGCGTCTGATTAAGAGACAGGTTGATTCGGGGTCTATACGCTTAGCTTTGGCGGTTCTTCCAGCTTTAACTGTTTTCTTAGTGGGTATGGGATTGAGGTTTTTTCCAGTTCGCTATGTGACTGAAACGAACGTCATTGGCGCTGGCGATACTGTTAGTGGTAAGGTTGGAGGCTTGTTTTTCTTGGTAGATTATCTGCGTATTCAATCTTCTGTGGACTCTTATGCGAGTTATTCAAATTTGGCTTTGAGCGTTGGTCTTCTGTTTGCTGTTTTGTTTCTGCCATATCTTTTTTTGGTTGTAAAAGGCTTCTTTAGGAATAGCGTTTTGGATTTTTGGACAGGGTTGTTGTTGTTTGGTGCCTTCAATTGTTTAATAGTTCCTTTTTTTGCTTTGGAGTATTGGCACCGTTGGATGTTCATGCTTGTTTATCCCTTCACGTTTTACGCGGTTAACGGGTTTGGCAAATTGCTGAGCAAGTTTCCAAAAGGAAAACTCTTTTCTCCTTCGTGGCTTTGCAATAAGAAAGCTGCGGCAATGGTTGTACTAACCTTCGGGTTAGGCGTTGCTTATTTGGCTACGCCCGTGCTGATGGTTTATGCGAATGTAAGCCTGCCTGCTGTTTCTGGTACTTACCTTTACTTTTCAACTAGCCCCACAGTACCCTATGAGGATGTACGCTGTGTTGTTCAGGCGTTAGGTTGGCTCAACGGGAATATGCCTGTGAATGCGAGTGTGATTTTGCAGCATGCTTTTCTGTTTTGGGGACGATTGTATTTGGATAAATCTCACGTGATTGTGCATTTCGAGAACAATGCTGATTTAGCTGTAAACACGGCTTTTAGCCATGGCTTTGATAGTGTGTTTTTTGTTTGGTGGAACACGCCGATTGGATGGTATGGTGTTTCTGTTCCAGATGGTTTTGTTAGTGTGCAGGATTTTGGTCGCATATCTGTTTATGCGTATGAAGGTGGAAATATTGGTAGAAGTTGAAGGCTCTGAAATGATCTTAGCTGCGATAGTGGATTCTGAAACGAAACCGTTTGTTGTCGTTGGTATTCCAGCGTTTAATGAAGAGACGGCGATCGCACGGGTGATTTTGGGGGCTCAGAAGTTTGCGAATGTGGTGGTGGTTTGCGATGACGGTTCTAGCGATCTGACTGGAGCGATTGCTAAGCGTTTAGGCGCGGAAGTGATCAAGCATAAGCAGAATCTGGGTTACGGCACCGCCATTAAAAGCCTGTTTACACGTGCTCGAGAGTTGGGTGCTAGCGTCTTAGTTACTTTGGACGCTGACGGACAGCATGATCCCAAAGAAATTCCCAATGTTGTGAAACCCATTGTTGAAGGTACGGCTGACGTGGTGATTGGCAGCCGATTTATTGATTTTCACGGGGCTGAGGAGATGCCTTTTTATCGGCGAATAGGCGTCCAACTGATAACCAAGTTAGTAAACGGTTCATCAAAGAATGGCGTTAGCGATGCTCAGAGTGGCTTTAGGGCCTACAACGGTAAGGCGCTGGAACGCCTTAGCTTTTTTGAGTCTGGCATGGGTGCTAGCGTTGAGATACTGCTAGAAGCTAGGAAGCACGATCTGAAGATCAGCGAGGTGCCCAGCTCTTGTAAGTATCGTAACGGTGAGATAGACACTTCTACGGAGAATCCCGTGAGGCATGGTATAGGTGTTATCATGTCCATCATCCGCCTTATTGTGGAGGAAAGACCATTAATGTTTCTGGGTATTCCAGGC
>Ga0209636_10005755_pt1 | contig 12660 bp, 11 predicted proteins | sample DeeMarSWOR152_54_FD_187464 | JGI IMG/M metagenome (GOLD analysis project Ga0209636, IMG submission 187464) | Marine sediment microbial communities from White Oak River estuary, North Carolina - WOR-1-52-54 (SPAdes) (version 2) | ecosystem: Environmental > Aquatic > Marine > Intertidal zone >...
CAGCTTGATAGTTCTTTGTTTAGGAGGAGCTCTGGGCACATTTTTGGCAGCTTCAATTCCCACATTAAGTGCAATCTTGATTCTTTGCTTTCTAGCAGTTTACGATGTGTTTGCTGTTTATCGTGGGCCAGTGGGAAAAATAGCTCTTAACGGACTTGAACATCTCCGCGGTTTAAGCTTCTCCTTTCAAAACATTCAAATGGGATTAGGTGACTTGACCTTCTATTCTTTGCTTTCAGGTCACATGCTACTAAAATTTAGAAGCCCCATCCCATGTGTAGTTTCCATTATCGGCATCTTGTTCGGATGCTTCCTCTCATTCAGAATGTTGGAAAGAAAAGGCATGTTTCCAGGATTGCCCCTTCCCATAGCGTTAGGCTTAATACCCTTGATCATCTCGCTTTATCTGTAATGAAATCAGCGTTTAGAAAATTATAAAAGTAGAATAGGGTTAATTCTAATAATTCTAAACGTAAATAGTGAGAAAAAATGAAAATTTATGCTAGAAAGCTGCTGCCCATCTTATTCATTATAACTATTTTGTTAATTACCGTTTGCGTGCATGGCTGCCTTCGTCTAAATGAAGATGTTCCCCCGCAATGGAGAAACCAAAAACAGAGCAACTTGGTCATCCCACATGGTGGGTGTATCTCCCTTCAAGCAGAGGGCATGGATACTGTTTCTCTGAGTAGAGCTGTTCTTTCTACAAACGAGACTGGTGTTTGGAGAAACGAGACTGAATATGCATTTTTATGGAGGCAGGATGCTGTTTATGGATTTGATAATTTTGGCACAGCAACCTATGAAGACGGTGTACTCTATGCTCCCTCGAAGGGCAATCATGTATCGGATGGCAAAGTCTATGCAATCAACGCATCAAACGGCAACATAATCTGGAATACAACTGTCCGACAATGTGACGCTTCTCCCTGCATAGATGGCGATGTCCTCTACATGGGTGAATGCGACTCGGTGATACAAGGGGAAACCGTCCCCAACCCTAAAGCTTTTGCATTGAATAAAACCAACGGAGAAGAGATATGGCATTCCACAGAACCTGATGTCTACGGGTGGGTTGGTTCACCACTTGTTCACGACGACTATGTCTACTATACGACATTTGGCTCTGGGGTCTATGCCCTAAACAAAACCAATGGAAAACCTATATGGCATCAAAACATTGGAGATATAGTATGTTCTGTAGCCTATAACGATGGAGCAGTTTTCGTTTCAGTTTATGATCCCTCAGGTCAATACGCCTTTAACGCAACAACTGGAGATGAGATATGGCATGTAAACTATGGGGCGTCATGGGACTCCTCTCCAGTAATTTATGAAGGAAGGATTATCCAAGTTACAATTAACATAACTACAAGAGTATGGTCAACCCGTGTGTTAAATGAAACTAATGGAGAACTTATACGCAAATTTGAGGCTAAAGGAAGCCCAAGCACCCCATTGGTACACGATGATAAACTATTCATCCCAAGTGATGACTGGAGAATGTGGGCTTTTGACTTAATAACTGGAGATGAGATGTGGCACACAGTGGAGCTCCACGATGGAACCCTCCAAAACCACAGCTATTGTAGTCCAGCCGCAGCTGGCGGAGCAATCTATTATCAATCCTTAAACGGAACCTTTTACGTGATAAACGAAACAGACGGCGGCATACTTTGGTCTTATCCGTTAGAGGACCTTGGTTTCGGCAGTCCAAGCATTGGCGACGGCTGCGTGTTCATTACAAATGATTTTGCCCTCTACGCCTTTAAGATAGGTCTCGACTTCGGAGACTGGCCGATGTTTTGCCAGAACAATCTTCATAGAAGTTTTTTGGATTCCTCAAACAAGTGGATAACAGCGAAGTTTATCTGGTGTAACAAGACGATTACTTCTGCCGCAATAGCGTGGAGGATATACTTCTTTGATAGCGGGGGAAATGTGAATGCGACGGATATAAAGATTTTCTACGTTGAAACACATGATGTAGCAATAGTTGATGTGGTGCCAGAAGAAATGACTATAGAACAGAATCAAACACTGTCAATAAACGTGACCGTGGTTAACGAAGGCGATTATGCTGAAACATTCAACGTAACGCTCTATTATGATTCCACCCAGATAGGTTTCCAGACCTTAACTCTAAATGCCAGTGAATCAACTGTTTTAACTTTTGAATGGAACACCACGGGAGTCCCCTATAACAACTACACACTAAGTGCCCACGCAAGTAAGGTTCCGGTAGAAACAGACACCCAAGACAACACATATAGTGCAGAATATCCTGTGACAGTGATCCCGGAATTTCCATCAACCACCATCATTATAATAGGATTCATCGTTTTCACGTTAATTGTTGTAGTGTTAATTAGAAAAGGGAAGACTGAAATGTAAGTTCGTATTCCTTCCTTGGAAACTTATCCACTCACACAGTTTCAGAAGCATTTTTCTTTACGTGATAAAGTCCATTGATTTAAACAGTTACAGTCATATCTCGCGGATTTCACATTGCAGTTTCTTGATCAACTCTTCAGCTTTCACCGGTTCAACCCTCAAAGTGAAAAGTCTCCTTGCCGTACGAAGCTTCAATTTCACAACATCTTTCAATCTTTTGACCGCGCAATATTCAGCACGTCCACTGATCTCGACGAATATATCTTGGTCAAAGATTTCAGACGGCATACTTTCTTGCACACTCAATGCTTTCTTTGGTTACGCTTTGACGTTTTTATCTGTTTTGGTTAAGTAAAGCTAAAAAGCTAAGATGTGAAAACGAAGTACGTATGAGACGAAAGCAGACGCTTGGTGTCTAAACACCGTTACTTTCGTGAATGCTTTTGTTTGGTCTGCTCTGCGATCGATGCTGCTTCGTCAAGAATTTTCTGTATGTCTTCTTCTCGTGCTTTCGTTTGGATGAAGGCTTCAATGAAGGTCTTTGCGATTTCGGGAGGCAGAAGTTCTTTCAAGCTGACATAGACTTGAGGCGGTTTGAGTTCGTTGTGAACAATATAGTGGATTTTACCCTTTATCACCATTCGCTTTATGACTTTCTTCATCTCTTCTGAAGAGTAGTTGAATTTCTTTACACCGTAGTTGATTATGTCGCTTTCTCTTGTGTTTCCATATTCGTATAAGTATGAGATAATCTTCTTTTCCACTTTCATCCAGTTCCCTCAGAGAACGCTTGTCTACAATCTCTTTTTATGCTGTTAAGAATTTAATTCTTGTGCGGAATCTGCAGAAGTTGGCACGTTGTAAAGCCCAGAGTTGCTTATTTCGTATATGGTTTGAATTGCCACGTGTCTTTTTCTGCGTCAATTCTTCTCAATATTTCCGAAGCTTTTGCTCTATCTATCGTAAGCAGGAGTTTTGCTACATGCTTGCACAATCTCTTGTTTGGCAGTACTCTGCTCCAATCCGCGCAGTCATGCAAAATTGTTCGGCTTCCAACGTCTATGATTATGTGATAGCCTCTTATGACAGCTTCTATTCGTCCACTTGTCTCTTTCACCACTTTCAGTTCATCATCCTTGATGCGCTCAGCTCTTTTCAGTCTTCTATCGTCCACAAAAGAGTGCAACAAACCTTCGAAGCTCGCCTTCTTTGGTTTAACAAATGCTTCCAGCGTAGGCTGCTTCACCTTCGCCCAATTCTTAAAGTGGCTTTCTACTCTGTTTTTGGCTTCTGTTTGTTCTGGTGTTAGCACACCTAACATTTCCAGCACTTGGAGGCAATTTTCAACTGCGTAGCCGTGGTAATGGTTGTTGAAATATGCATACACTTTTTCGACTTTTTCCGCTGTCTCTCTTACTTTCGGAATCCACGGTTCAAGCTCTTCAGCATGGTATTGATAATTAAACCATGGTCTTGTTCCATGACCATGCCATCGAAAATACACAATGTTTGATGTTATGTGTATTTCTGGTGGAAGCAAGGGCTCATCGACAATGGTGTATGCTATTTGATATTTTTCAAGCAAGGTCCATGTTTCCTTTCTCATCCATGACAAATTTCTAAACTCAACAGCAAATCTTAGGTGACTTGGAAGTATACTGAAGAAATTCTCCAGTGTGCTAGGATTATATCCAAATTTTGGCGGAAGTTGAATCAGTAAACAGCCGAGTTTTCCACTGAGGGAAATCGGTTCCATGAGTTCTATGAACTTTTGCAAGTCTTCTTCTACGCCTTCGTTTAAATCCAGTTCCTTCTCATGCGTTATTAGTTTGGGCAGCTTTGCAGAATATACGAAGCCTTCTGGCGAGTATTTAACCCATCCCATAACAGTGCCTTTGGAGGGATATCTATAAAATGTGGAATTAACTTCAACGGTTCTGAAGACTTTTCCGTATGCTCGGAGCATGCTCTTGTCCTTTTTTGTGTAGAAAGGACCTATCCATTCTTTGTAGCTCCATCCTGAAGTGCCAAGAAATACTTTTTCTGGAGGTGTGGTCAAAATCATCACCCGACAATTGGCTTTACTGTTTGCATTACTTCGTTAATGTTATGATATGTTTTTTCCGGAAGTTCCTGCAACAGCTCTCTTGTGAGAGTTCTTCTGTCTGCAGTGAGGTCGAAAAGCTTCCATCCTTGACTGTGTATCAGTTCTTGTCTTGTTACTGGAAACTGTGTGTCTTCTTTCAGAACTTCTTCTAAGGATGAGAGCCCTGTTGATTTTGTGATTTTTGGGAATTTGCCTGTTTGCTTGTATATTTTTAGTCTGGCAGCATCTTTGAACATTTTGGTAAAGTGAAAGCTCAATATGACCTTTTTGAAGTTTCCTTTTGAGGCTTTCTTGTCTATTCCTTTCAGTTCCTCATCTGTTGGTTGGTATATGTTATGCTGTCCCTTTCCGAAAAGTCTCGAATACAGTATATCAGAATCGTAGGCTGGCATTTCGCCTTTTGAAAGATCTATGCAATGAATCACATTGTTTTCTTGCATCGTCTTAACAAGTTCCTGTGGCAACTGGGACGGCGAGGTTCCTCTGATTTCGAGTGCTATTCTCATTTTTCCAAGGTCTACAGATGAGAGGAAATTGTGAAGGCTTTGGGTTGATGTTTGTTCCATTCTGAGGGATGGCGGCGTTTGAAAGTGTATTGTTTCGCCTTCTAGGGTCTCACATATTTTCTGAATTTTCTGAAAGTTTTCTAACGTTTCTTGTGTTGGTTGAAACCTATTCTTGTGAGTTATTGTTTGGTGTGCTCTTACTGTGAATTGGAAATCTTGTGGAACCATTCTTCTCCACTTCTCTACTTGTTTCAGCGGAGGTATCTCGTAGAAAGTTGAGTTTACTTCCACAAAGTTGAAGGCTTTAGAATATGTCGCTAAAGAGTTAAACCCTGGAACTTGGAAATATGCCCATCCGCCTGTGCCGATTAGGTATTCTTTCAAAATCTATCCTCACATTTCATGAAATCATGCTTCATTTTAAGTTATCTCTCTCCCAGTATTAAACAATACTTTTCTGGCAAACGCTTATTTGGTGTCATTCGGCTGTTTTTATTGAAGCATGAGGAATGCATCTTGTCTGTTTTGTCAGCCGAAAAGGTTAGACGTCTTTCCCTCGGAGTTCCATTGTTAGATGAGGTTTTTCCAGGTTTTGAACTTGGCGATTTTGCTGTTTTACATGGGGATGTTGCTTCTTTCATATCTTTTGTTTTGTCTGTTCGTTGTCAGCTGCCACCGAATAAGGGCGGTTTAGGCTCATCTGTCGTTTTTGTTGATGGTGGCAACTCGTTTAATCCTTATTCGGTGTCTGAAATCGCTCAAAGTCATGGTTTAGATTCGAGACTGGTTTTAGAGAAGATTTACATTTCAAGAGCCTTTACTGCCTATCAACTTTCTTCCTTGATTTTGGAAAAGCTTGAACCCTTTTTGAGAAGGAAGAGGTCAAAACTGCTAGTTGTTTCAGATGTTACTTCTTTGTTTTTTGATACGGACATCCCTAACACTGAGGCAAAGGACCTTTTCATGATGGTTTGTGCAAAACTTTCAGAGATTGCAACAAGAAAGAAGTCGATTGTAGTTACTACCTATTTTCCAGAGAGGAGATCTAAGCTAAGCGTGTTCTTTGAGGCTATTCTGTTCAGTAGGTCAAAAATTTTCGTTAAATTTAGGAAAAGAGGCAAAATTTTGAGTTTCTTTCTAGAAGACCATCCGCGTATTAAACGGTTCAACATGGATTTACCAACCACTGATTATGCTCCTTTAACAGATTTTATGAAGGTGTAAAGTGTGGGAAGGACTGTTCCATCTTATAGGCAGGCTCTGGAGGGAGAGGTTAGACGTTGGAAAGGCTTTCGGAAGGCTTTGAGAGGTAAAGATGTTGAAGCTTTTGATGAAATGATGAAAGTTTGTAGAATTTACGCATCAGCTGCAGGCATGGCTACCAGGCCAGTTTTGGCTGAAGCAATGTTCATGTCCATTTTACTTGGTCAACAGAAGGAGCTTATGGAGATTAGGAAAAGCCTTGAGCGACTGGAAAAACAGCTTTGTCAAACTTGAAACTGTTCGGGGCTGGCTGTTTGATATCTGTCCTTCAGGCCCTCATGAAATGATAGTGTGGATTATTGCGGAAAATGGAGAACGAGTTAGGCTCGTTGACAACTTTACTCATAGAATTTATGTTTCAGGAAAATTTTCAGACCTCAAAAATTTAAGCGAGAAACTCAAGGACAGCCGTTCAGTTGCAGGTTGTCGTTTTGTTAAGAAGTATGCAGATTTTATGGATGTCTCTGAGAAGAAGGTTTTGGAGATAGACATAACCGATTATCGTAGGGCTTCATTTCTTGCCAAGAAAATCCTTAGGCTTGGCGGGTATGAGAAGTTCCGTCTTCATAACGTGGATGTTCCCATTTCGCAGGCTTATCTATACGAGAGAAATGTTTTTCCTCTGGCTCATGTCATAGTTGTTGACTCTGGAAAAAGTCTTTGTTATGACATCCTTGATTCTGTTGAAAGCATTGACTATACTATTCCACCTTTTCGTTCCATGTGGCTTACCGTAGACATCAAAAAAGAAGGAGTGCTTCAAAGGTTTACTGATAAAATAGACAGTGTTTCTCTGGATTTTGGTAATAAGACAATAGTTTTTAGTGAGGGAACCGAGGAAGATAAGATATTGGGATTTGTTGAGGCTGTTAAAAAAAAAGATCCTGATTTTATTTTCACTCATGGCGGGGACTCCTTCGTTTTTCCTTATTTAACTCATCGCGCCTTTGTTAATGGTGTTTTGAATCGTTTTGTTTTGAGCAGAGAGAATACTCCATTAAAGACTAGGAGGAGTCGAGGCACAACTTTCTTTTCTTATGGCAGAGTCTATCATAAAGCGCCTACGCGTAGGCTTTATGGTCGGGTTCATATTGATGTGGATAACACGTTTATCTATACTGCTTGCGGTTTGGAAGGGTTGATTGAGGTTTCAAGGACTTGCAGGGTTCCACTTCACAGATCTGCCAGAGCCTCTATTGGAACAATAATGTCTTCTCTGCAGCTTTATACCGCTTGGAAGGATGAAATTCTTATTCCGTGGAAAAAACGTGAACCGGAATCTTTCAAGTCTGCGTGGGAGCTGCTTGTTGCCGATCGCGGGGGATTTGTTTTCGAGCCTAAACTTGGTTTTCACACAGATGTTGCGGAAGTTGATTTTACTTCTATGTTTCCAATGTTGATGTTGACGCGTAACATCTCAGCTGAAACCGTTCTCTGCAAGTGTTGTCCAAACTCTGAGCTTAGGGTTCCTGAGCTTGGCTATAACATCTGTGAAAAAAGACGGGGTATTGTGCCGAAAACTTTAGATTTGCTTCTAGCGAAACGTTTGAAATATAAAGGTTTGATGAAGGAAACAACAGACGCAAAGCAGAGACACGTTTATAACATGCGTCAGGCTGCTCTCAAATGGATTCTAGTTACTTGTTTTGGCTATCTAGGTTACAGGAACGCCCGCTTTGGCAAAGTTGACGCGCACATTGCGGTTTGTGCTTTTGCTCGAGATGCATTGCTGAAGACGGCTAAAATGGCTGAAGAACATGGTTTTGAAGTGATTCACGGCATCGTAGATTCCCTGTGGCTAAAAAAGCCGAAAACTTCTCCAAAAGAGGTTGCAGAGTTTTGCAAAGAAGTTTCAAACATAATCAGTGTTCCATTAAATGTTGAGGGAAAATATCGTTGGATCGTTTTTCTTCCTTCAAAAGTCTTGGAAGGCGTTCCCGTTTTGAACAGATATTACGGTGTGTTTGAAAATGGCAAGATCAAGATGAGAGGTATCGAAGCGAGGCGGGGGGATACTCCGCATTTTATTGCTGAAGCTCAGGTTGAAATGATCAAGAAGCTTGCCAAATCTGTTGATTTCCAAGATTTTTTGGCTAGGATTTCAACTGCTTTAAACGTTTTAAGCGAATACGCCGCGAAGTTAGTTTCAAAACAAGTCAGTGTTCAAGATTTATTAGTTACAAAGAGGCTTTCAAAATCTCCTTCAGGTTACAGCCACGACGTTTTTCAGGCCATTGTTGCAAAACAGTTAGAAAAAACAGGTTTTGAAGTTTCGCCAGGTCAAACTGTTCAATATTTGATTGTTGATTCAAAAAGTAGAACTGTGAAAAACAGAGTTTTGCCTGCTGAGTTGCTTAAACCAAAAACTCGTTACGATGCCCAAAAATATTTAGACATGCTTATCTCCGCTGGCGAAACCTTGCTCGAAGTTTTCGGATATGCTAAAGACAAGATCCGCAGGGAAGTGCTGTTCCATCAGAAACAAGTCATGCTCAATTAAGAATTCAAACTAAAGCGGCTGAGAACAAGGAGACAACGTGCGGGCGAAGCTTGCCGAAGAAGTGGGCACACACACACTTTTAATCAATTGGGGGCTCCGCCCCCAAACCCCCGAAACATAAGTGTTTTCTAAAGTTCTATTGGTATTCTGTCTAATTCCTGAAGTTTATTGATAAGCTATACATCGTAGACGGTTACAGTATAATGGAATAATGAAAAAAAGACTAATAGAAAACAGATAAAATACCAAAAAGACCATGGTTTTCTAGTATATTCTACAAACTGGAAGAAAAAAAGACTATGAAAATAGATTATTAGAATGTTGATTTAGCGCGCGCGAGAAGTGATTCATTAACAGAGAGGTTACAGTGAACTGAGATCCTAAAGAAAGGGAGACCTGAACTCGAAGAGTTCACTAATTTTTGCCGTTATGCCAAAATCAATGTGTCGATGCTGCCCTAGGCTTTCTTAATGTTGAGTAAATCTGGGTAATCGACCTAAAAAGAAGATGCATGCTTAACAATATTAGGAATGGCACCAACAGATTTTCATGGATGCTTAAAGAAAAACTCTTGCTTAATAGTCCAAATGTTAAACGTTCGGTAATTCGATATTGTGTAATGCCAAGTCCGGTAATAATGTAAAGTATCGTCACAGCATATAACATCCAATCTATTATTTTTTTAACCAGACTTTGTTTCATTTTATTTCACTTTTCTATTGTGTTTTTTATAGAAAACTTTCATGGCAAATTCGCATCATTAGAGAATCCTCGACTTTCCCAGTATCCCCTGTAGTCTACTTCGTCGGATAGTTCAATTTCGGTTATCCATTTTATCCACTTGTATCCATACTTGCTCTCCGCTACAAGCTGAAAAGGAAAGCCTCTTTCAGGTGGAAGAACTACACCATTCATTTTGTGAGCCATTAATATGTCATTGTTGATTATGTAATCCAGTGGCAAAGATGTTGAATAACCATCGTAGGCATAAAATATTACTACTTTTGCCTTTGAGTCAACTCCTGCCTTTTCTATCAAATCTCTTACTAAGACTCCTTCCCATAGAATTGTAACATACCATCCCTCTACACAATGCAGTGTAACAACCTTCTCGAAAAGCTGATGATTACCAATAACATCATCATATGTGTATTCTATTTCTTTATTCACAAGACCAGTTATAACGAGCCTGTAGCTTCCGTTGTCTACAAACTGCGACCCTTTAATCGAGTTTTCTCTGAAATCGTCTATCGATGAGAGCCTTTGTCCTTCATATTCTCTGATTTCTACAGGTCTTAGTGTACCTGTTCCGTCTGCCGTTTCATTCCTCCAAACTGTACGGCCAGCAAAAATAGCCGCTACAACTACCCATAGTAACAAGACTGCAGAGAAAAGAGACTTTTTATCATGCATTGCTCAATCCCTTCCCGATGATATGTCATGTGATATATGACATATGTCATACTTATATTTGTTTGGTTTTCATCGGTAAGCGAACGATATTTTTCTACTGGCGATCTAGGGCTTCGCCGCACGCGCTACTCACCACCCCATTTTTTTAGCTAGCTACCAAAGCCGGCACATTGTGTGCATTTGATATAAATTTGCTGAATTTTGGGAGAGTAAGAGTTTTCTCTTTCACTTACTGTCAATGACTCATAGAATGTAGGGGTAGGAGATTGAAACAGTGCCAAACAAGATCAGCATTACTTGGGAAGATGGTAGCTTTGGGTCGAGAGCCGCAGGTATTATGGTGGATGGAAAAAAACGAGTATTGTTGAGTAGATTGGAAGACGAGGATATCTGGGTGCTTCCCGGTGGAGTGATTAGCTTGCATGAGACCTCTCAAGAAACAGTCAAGAGAGAATTCTTGGAAGAAACTGGATTTGAGATTGAGGTTCATAGACTTCTCTGGATAATTGAGAATTTCTTTGTTTTCAATGATGATAAGTGTCACGAGATCGGTTTCTATTTTTTAGTATCTCCTAAAGAAGCTAAAGAGTTCTGGGAACAAGAGGAGTTTATCGGACAGGAAGAACAGCATACTCCCGACAAAAGCTGGAAACTGATCTTCAAATGGTTTGATCCATCTGAGCTAGATAAGCTGAATCTCAAACCCTCAGTCCTGATAGAGTTACTGAAGAACATACCCGAGCATCCAGTTCACATCATACATCATGCTTAGCGCATGCATGCATGGTGCATGTGTGGGATTAAATTTTAATTTTTTATAGAATACCCACGTGTGTTTAGAATTTACCTAGGTAATTTGTGTTGTGAGTGCGTTTTTACCTAGGTAATTTTGGGTGGAACAAAAAAGAGACAAATTCACGTCTAGAATTGAATCTAGGATTCTTCCACAAGTCATAAAAAGCAAACAGATTGAATAACTCCTTTCGCGCGCGCTAAACAAAGTTGAGGATATTGAGTTAATAGGAGCGGAGTTAAATTATCCTTTTGCACATGATATTGTCCTTCCTTTTGACGGAATCAGTGATCCTGCAACTCGGATGAATTGGTGGGACTCTTACAATAACTTGAAACATTCAGAAATAGACAACTACAAAGATGGGTGTTTGTCCAATGTAGTTTACGCGATGGCCTCTCTGGCTATTCTCTACACATTAATGTAGCGCGCGCGCTTAGAAAACTCACTGCAAAAACATAACCCAAGATGTTGATAAAACTTCTAATCTTCCGCCTTTTAATCTCTCTAATCGCATAATAAGCAAACATTTGAAAACACCAAAACTAAAATTTCAAGTCATCTACAAATGTTTTTTGGAGAATCTTTCCAAAATTAGGATCACGTGTATGTAGTTCAATTTTAACATCCTACGCGTGCATGCATATGTGTGTGTGGCCTAAGAAGTGGGGCCGGCCGGATTTGAACCAGCGACCTTTACCCGGAACAGTGCTTAGGCACCGTTCCTACGGGTTTCTCTAACCGCTCCAGAACTTCTTCATCCCAACTGGTCAGCAAACCCGTGCTTTTGCTTCTGGAGCCCGTCGTCATACCTATCTAGACTACGGCCCCTTTTTTAGACATTAGATTAACTGTAAAGGATTAAATATATGCGTTATTCTTGCAATGAAAATGAGGCTTTGCGAACCTTTCCTTTAGAAACAGTTCAACTTCGATTTTTATTAGACTTTTATGACCTGTCCTACGGTTTTATGTCTCAAAACGCCCTAGAAGTGGGTTTTGCATGGAAACTTTAAGCGTAAGATTTATAATATGTTATCGATGATAACTAAACCTTTGTGGTTTAAAATGGAAATGGAAGAAATAGCACGATGGGCGTATACCGCCTTCGTTGTTATAGCAATTGTAGCAGGACTGGCAGTCGGCTATATGGCCTGGGACGGTCAAGCTATTTCAGATGCTAACGCATGGGTCACTTTGATTATGCTAATCTTAGGAATCATTATTGGTATCACAAGCATAACAGCTAAAGAGGTGACTCCGTTTCTCATAGCAACAATTGCTCTGATAGTAGCCGCCAGTGCAAATGTCTGGCTTCCGCTGGGCACTATCCATGATCTGCTATACCAATGGGCTTACTACATCCTACAGTATATCGTAGCGTTCGCAGCTCCAGCCGCCGTCATAATTTCGATCAAATCGGTCCTTGCCATGGCGAAAGACTAGAGAATAATCTCCCCACTCTCCTTTTTTCTGTTCCAAGTTAAGTCTAAACCCATTAGGAAAACATTTGAGGAACACCAGTCTTTTCCAGGGCTTCTTCTGAGAGAAAGACAAGGAAGTTTCTGTTGTCAGAAGCGAAAAGTTAATGAGCATAGACATAACGTGTATTTTGGGGTTTGCCGGTCATAGGGCGCGGGACCCACCTGATCTCATTCCGAACTCAGAAGTTAAACTGCGCTCC
>Ga0209636_10005757_pt1 | contig 12659 bp, 12 predicted proteins | sample DeeMarSWOR152_54_FD_187464 | JGI IMG/M metagenome (GOLD analysis project Ga0209636, IMG submission 187464) | Marine sediment microbial communities from White Oak River estuary, North Carolina - WOR-1-52-54 (SPAdes) (version 2) | ecosystem: Environmental > Aquatic > Marine > Intertidal zone >...
ACACGCGAATTCATAGCGGGTTTTATGTAAAATCCATTCGTCATTTTTTATCTTACCGGGGATTATGTACTTTGGTATTGCCATTCACATCATCTATATAAATCTGACTGACCAAGTTTGAATTGGTAAAATGAATGAGGAATTTATAGGATTGGTAATCACCACATGTATCAGCTTAGGAATCATTGCATTCGGTATATATCGATATCTCAAACCTCGTAAGTAATAAACAACATCGCGCGATATTGACATCTATAATTCCTCAATATGGCTTCTAGTTACGAATTTTGATAGATAGTTTTTAAAGTATGTAATCTGTTTTTTAAATAGCGGTGTCCTTTCTACTATGAATTCTAAGGCCTTTAAGTCTTCTTCAACATAAAACCCTATTTTCAAAAGAACTGTAAAGTAAATTATACTAGCTATAACTACAAAGCCTCCCGCGACCCAAAGATTATGGATGAGTGGTTTCATAAAAAATAAAAATAAAAATGATACTATAATTCCAATCATCACCTTAGCTAAGGTCTTTGTTGGAAGTTTTATAATCAAATATTTTCTAATAGAAAGAAATGTTATAATGAGTAATACGGTGGATGATAATAAATAGGAAATTGCCAAACCACTTGCCGAGAAATAGTAAGCCAGAATTATTGCTGAAAAAAGGTATATTAAAGTGGAAATTATATAACTATCCCTATATTTTTTCGGTTTCCCTATTGCGTATAAACTTGAAAGAAATTGAGTTGCTAATCCAAAGGCCACTGCACCACCCACTAAAAATGGTAAGAAGGTTGCTGCAACCAAATATTCAGGACTCGAAAAGAATAATATAAGATATTTTGAAAAAACTATCATAAAAAGCGCCAGCGGGAAAACAATAAAAATAGTATATCTAAATACCAGTGATATTAAGTAAGATTGTTTTGATTTCGAATTTTTATCTGCAGAAAGTCCGGAAGTTATTGGAAATAGGGCGTTACCAAAGATTGTTGGTATAACCGCAAGTACAGAAATGATTTTTGTTCCAACAGCATAAATACCGGTTATTTCAATAGTTTGTAGCGATGACAAAATTATATACTGGCTGTTGTTTAAGACGACCGAAAAGAAAACTACAACAAAAGCAGGTACAGAATATTTCAATATCATCCCTTTATCGATATGGTCCTTTTTCGAAGTTTTAAGCATATTCATCTTAATTCTAGTCAAAAACATTACAATATGCGAAAGGGCGAACGCCAAAATAGCACTTAAATAATCCAATCCCAGATATAAAAACAACAATGTTAAAAGAACCAGCGACACATCTCCGTATAGTGTTGTCAAAAATATTTTCTTCATATTTTGGAACCCAAAATAGACCCCGGCGAGGATAGTCCCTAAAGTCATTGATATTATAGATATTACAACTAGCCATAAGGCACTGGAATCTAATTCAAGAAAATTAGGGATTTGCATAGAAAAAATAATAAAACCAGCAGAGAATATCAAGGATGCGATAAAAGTCGCTTTTAAAGAAAAAGAGATTAAGTTCTGTATTTTATTGGTTTGCTTATTTTCCTTCATCTCTGAAATTAATTTTTGTGTGGTTAGACCTAGCCCAAATAAACTTAGAGATGATAAAAGTGTTGATATTTGCAAAGCTAGCGCAACTTTACCAGTAAAAGCTGGTGAAAGTACTTTAAAGAGAATTATCCAAAATAACATAAAAAACAGAGTGTTAGATGCCCAATTAAGAGCTAGATATGTTGTATTTGATATTAACTTATCTTTTATTGCCATCTGAACTATCACTATTTGTATAATTTTTTAATTTTGCTTAAAAATACCTTCCCTAGATATCTGAAAAATATGTTTGAAGCTTTAACCACTCTGACCATTTCATTTTTGCTCCTAAGCGCAAGTTTAGTTGTTTTTAGTATATATTTTGGCCTCAAGTAAAATTCTATCTTTGCTTGGTCGCAGAGTTCAAGTATTTCTTCATTCGTTAGACCTGGTCTTGAAATGACACAACCATGCCATCCCTTTGCAGTATTCCATTTTGAAAAATCTCTTGTGATTAAAAAATCGTTTTCCTCTGCCCATTCATACGCCTCGGTACCAGGATACACAATAAGTGGAAAGAACTGCGCATCATCAGGATCAAGTTCTTTTGCAAATTCAATTGTTTGTCTAGCAGTCTTTTTTGTCTCTTCTGGCAGGCCAATTATAAAACACCCGTGAACAAATAATCCGGCTTTTTTTGCATTCTTTGCGAACTCTCTTGATTGTTCTAATTTTATACCTTTCTTAGAATTGTCTAAAAGTTTCTGTACCCCACTTTCGTACCCTGGTATTACAAGTCTACACCCAGCTTGTTTCATTAATTTCATCGTTTCCAAATCAAGGTTGACACGTACGTTTGCATACCATTTGACCTTTTTGTTAATGTCTTTCTCAATTAACAATCTACACATTTTTCGGACACGTTCGATATCCGCTGTCAAGGTGTCGTCTTCTATTCCAATTTCTTTAATTTCAGGCAGATTTTTAACCACATATTCGAACTCGGCCACTACATTTTCTGCACTCCTAAGTCGATATTTATGACCATGAAAAACCTGAGGCCAATTGCACCAAAAACATCTAAACGGACACCCGCGTCCAGTGATTATCATAACCATAGGATATCCGGCAGAAGAATAGAAATAATCTCTCATATTAAGATGTTTTTTATAAACCTCTGAAACAAAAGGGAGGCTATCTAGATTGTCTATCATCGGTCTATCAGGATTTATAATTATCTTCCCATCAGGCTTGCGAAATGCTAGACCTTTCACGTTTTTTAAGTCTTTTTTATGTTCTAAACATTTTGCAAGATCTAAAATTGTATAATCGTACTCGTGTATAGTTACAGCATCTATATTATCATTCAAGTTAAGGGTTTCTATTGGAAGTGCCGAGACATGTGTCCCCACCAAAACTACAAAGGCCTTAGTCATGTCTTTTAGCCTAGAAGCGACTTTGACGTCATCGTATATGCTTGGCGTAGACGTATCTACAACTATCATATTCGGTTCAAAATCAGCGGCAATGTTAACAATATCCTCAATTGATAGTTTTTGCGCTGGAGCGTCAACTATTTTAATTTCAAAACCTTCTCTTTCCAAAACTCCGGCAGCGTAAGAAAGCCAAATTGGATAATAAATTGTACCACCTTTTGTTACAGCCGGTGATCTAGAATTACGAGAATACTTAGGTAAAAATGGAGGGTTAATCATTAAGATTTTCATGTGAATCTCTTTAGCAAATCAGATTTTATATATTTATATTTTTGATTAGGTTAACGATTTTCTATAACCTTTCTATAACATCCTCGAACTTTTTAGCTGACCTATTCCAACTAAATTGTTTGGCGTACTTCTTGCCATTTTTTCCCAATTTCTTTCTTAATTTTTTATCTTTTAGAAGTTTTATTATTGCCTCGGCTAATTTTTTTGAATTTTCCCTAGGTACCACAATACCGGTTTTTCCATCAATTACGGCCCCAGTCTTTTCTAATATATCAGTTGCAACTAGGGGTTTTCCCATAGCACTTGCTTCTATGCATGGTATTCCAAATGTTTCGGATTCAGAATAACTGGCTAAAACAAAAACTTCACATACATCATAATAACTGAAAACATTATCTACTCTGCCAAGAAATTTAACATTGCCTTTAACTTTTAGAGTTTTTGCCAACCTTTTCAAATAATTATAAAAGTTATCGTTTTTACTTGATCCGACTATCCACAACTCGCTATCAAACGCTTTAACCACTTCTGGAAACGCTCCTATGATATATTCTATTCCTTTCTTATGTCCGTAAATGGCTCCTACAAATAAAATTATAGGTTTGTCTGGAGAGTCAAGCTTTTCAAATGGTGGGATCTCCACTCCAGGAGTTATTTTTACTATTTTATGCTTATAACAATCCCCAAAAATTTTATATATATCGTTTTCTAGTTTTTTTCCATTAATGATTATCACGCTGGATGAATTAAATATAATCTTCAAGAGAGAACGACGAATCGATTTTTGTTTTCCCTCGTACATAACATTGTGTATGATTGAAACAAGTGGTTTTCTTTTAACAAAACGGATAAAAAGGGCTGTTATACTACCAACAAGGTCGTTACCAACTATGCAATCGAACTCCATCCGTAAGGATGAAAAGAAGGTATAAATCGAAAATAAAAATGCATTCAAGTATCTTATCCTAGGAAGGTGACAATATTCCATCCTAACATTTTTTGGGTTTTTGATATGTCTCAAAAACGAGAGTTTTGCAAGGTTGGCCAAAACAAGATATTCATTTTTTTTAGTCTTTTTCAGGATTGAATAGATATATACCGCTGCTCCGCCAGATAGTGGGCTATAATCTCTTGAGATGACCAAAATTTTTTTCATATCTACTCACTCCAATTTATTCAAAAAAATTTCAATCTCTTCGCAAACAACGCTTTTAGTTTTTAACTTCTTAATTTTTTTTACCCTCGATATTGCGGTTTCCAATTTTCGTATATCATAAACCGCGATGATTTTTCCCTCCCTTTCCATATTCTTCACAAGATCTATCTGGTGGTCGTTAACGTGTTCGTCAAACTTTTTATATCTGGGTACCGCGATTACCGGTTTCTTATTGACAAGGGCGTTCATGATTGATCCGGCTCCGCCATGGCAGATTACGATATCGGCTTTCTTGTATAAGTCATCTATCGAATCCCGAAATCTGAACCAATCCATGTTTTTTGGTTCGTATGTGGAGTGCCCAATCTGGGCGATTACTTTTTTTCTCGTTTTCTTTGCAATGCTGTCCATTTCTCTCAACAGTCTGTTGAAGCTCTGTGTGTGCGTTCCTACTGTAACAAATATCATACTATCGAACCCCGATAAATCGCCTTTTCACCATATTTCTTTAAAAGGTCCTTCCATTGTACAAAAAACAAGTCAGCAATAGGATAAATTAATCGAGCCGATAAGGATGGTTCCTCTATTCTGCAAAAACTTTCGAAGAAGATTATCTTTGACTTAAAAATAAGTTTTCCGATATAACAGGGGGCGACGGCTATGCCCGCCCCAGTTGACATAATCACACTGGGTCTTTCTTTATTTAGAATTCTAAGGCTCTGGAAGAGAGATCTCAAGAATTTAATGGGCGACCTACTGGGGTCTTCGATAAAGTAAACCTTCTCTCTATCCGCCAAATTCTTGGTGTCAATTCTTTCGAACGTTATAAAAAAATGTGGATATTTGGAATAGCATTTCTTCAAGTGAGATATCTCTGCCAAATGCCCGCCCGCTGAGCATACAAGGCATAGTTTTGGACCTTTCGGTTTCTTCAATGTGTTTTTAATTTCTCTCTTTTTCATTCAGATACCCTCTTAAAATGAAATTCTGCAAAGTTTAATTAATTTACGGTAGTTAAATAAGTAAATAATTGTAGATGATAGAATGGGCTTGAAATACCGCTCGAACTCGATTATAGAGAAAAAGATTGAATTGTTTATATTCCTATTAACTTTGCTTATTTTTTCAATCAATATCTTGGATTTTCCCTTCCAAGGAGAGATTTATTATGCCTATATCGGCCAAGAACTACTAAGGGGCAATCCTGTATTTTCAACTACTATAGCCGTTAAACCCCCGGTGGCTTATTTTTTTGATGCTTTCCTAATGAAGGTTTTTTTCTTCTTACCAAATTACTTAGCCATAAGAGTGGGAATGCTAGTTTTGAGTTCAATTAGCATGGTACTATTCTATAAGGTTCTTAAAGAAATTACAAAAGATGGGATAATTCCCATATTTTCGATACTAATTACTTTGAGCTTCGTCTATTTTGTCCAAGACTCTTTGAACAGCGGCCTAAAACCAATAATACTATTTTTCATATTTTTAGAATTTCTAGCTCTATTTAAAAAGAACTATTTTATTTCAGGCTTCTTCGCTTCTATGTGTTTTATGACCTGGCAACCCAGCGGATTACTTCTCTTGGGACCAATCGTCTATTCGTTTTTGAATAAAGAAAATATAAAAAAGTACATTGATATCCTAATAGGGTTTGGTATTTCCACATCTTTAATAATCCTTTATTTCTTTTTCAATGGACTGTTAACTAAATTCATAGATTATGTATTTATTTTACCTCTTTCATTTAATATTGGTCGTTTTGAATTGCTTAATTGGTTGAAATTTACCGGTCTAGTTGGGTACTACAACACGGAATTGATTTTTATCATGTTTTCTCTTTTCGGTTTTGTTTTAATGTTGATTGAATTAATTAAAACTTTTAATAGTAAGGGGCTTTTGGCATATACACAACGAAACAAAAAGGCGATTTCATTCCTAACTCCATTTTTCTTTTTGTTCTTATATTCAATTTTCGATTTCCAGGGAAGCGATGATGTAATTATATTACTTCCCATGATTTCACTGTTTAGCGCTTTGTTTCTGAGAAAAATAAGTGAAAAGATAACAATATCATTGGCTATAGGGTTTATAGTTCTTTATGGATTTTCACCTTATTTACAAGCAGTTTACCCAGAAAACCCCCTTATAACACAGTCCAAGGAAACAAGTAGTATAAGTGAGTTAATTGACGTTGCTCGAGAATACAAAACGTCAGAATTGATTTATTTCACATTTTTCCATCGCAAAGGTGAAGAAATGACTCTGGGGCAACAAATCCAAATGTCAGAGTACATAAAGGGCAAAACATCAGATGATGAAAAAATATTTTCAATGGGGGCCCCTGAGCTTCTCTTTCTCTCAAACAGGAGAAACATTAATAATTATTTTTATCTGACAACACGGGTCTACACCGAATACATAAAAAAAGAGGGTATTGTGGGCGACCTCAAAAAGAATTTAACCGAAGAAAATCCGAAATTTATAGTATCTCGAAACGTGTGGATGGTCCAAAGGGTTATTAATCTTCTTGATATTGAAAATTATATAAAATACAAGTATGTAAATGTCAGTAATCACCCGGAATATATCATATGGGAGAGATTAGAGGGTTTAAAGGACTAAAATATTAAAACAGGTGGAGAAATGAAAATTTCAATAGTTATCCCTGCTTTTAACGAAGAAAAAAATGTCGGTCTGTTATATGAAGAACTAAAGAATGTATTGGCCCCAATAGGAAAGTATGAAATAATATTTGTAGATGATGGATCCAGAGATGGCACATTTAAGGAGTTAGAAAAAATCCATAAGAAAGGTAATGTGAAAATAATAAAATTCAAAAGGAATTTTGGAAAAGGTGCTGCTATTACTGCAGGGTTGAAAGAGGCGAATGGGAACTACATAATAACAATGGACGCAGACCTTCAGGATAACCCAAAAGAAATTCCACGTTTTCTAGAAAAGATTAAAAATGAAGGTCACGACATGATAGTAGGGTGGAAATACCCTAGATTAGACCCCTTATCAAAGAAGGTACCATCAAAGATATTTAATTTTTTAGTGAGGAGACTAACAGGGGTGAAATTGCACGATTGTGACAACAATTTCAGAATATTCCACAAGGAATTGAAAAATTATTTATCTGTTTATGGAGGGCTTTTTAGGTATATTCCAGTTATCGCCCATTGGAGAGGATTTAGCATTGGTGAGATGAAGGTAGAACATAGAAAAAGAATATACGGAAAGAGTAAATGGGGGGTATCAAGATTGTTTAGGGGATTTTTTGATCTTTTGACAATTAAATACATAACTAGTTTTTCAGATAGTCCCTCGCATCTATTTGCATCCTTAGGCAGCCTTTCACTTGGATTAGGATTTATAACTGGCGTTTACTTACTTTATTTGAAATACTTTTTAGGCGCATTAATAGGCGATAGGCCTCTACTCTTGCTCTCTATACTGATGATAATAACTGGAATCCAATTCATTTCATTTGGTCTTTTAACAGAAATGTTCAGATTTAACTACAAGGTAGAAGAAACTTACATAATTGAAAAGAAGCTGGTATAATGGCCGTTTTAGAAATTATAAAAAAAAGAAGGAGTATAAGAAAATTTACGAGAAAATCAGTTGAAAAGTCTAAAATTAAAAAAATCTTAGAAGCTGGTCAATGGGCACCATCTGCTAGTAATTTACAGGGTTGGCGTTTTATAATAATAGATGGTCCAGAAATAAAGAAAAAAATAATAGAGGCGAATGCCGCATACTTCATCGAACACGCCCCTGTTTTAATTACAGTTGTTTACGATAATAGAACAGAAAATACAGAATATAAAGATCACATACAGAGTGCTTCTGCCGCCATACAAAACATTCTACTGGCATCAGAGGAGCTTGGACTTGGTGCCTGTTGGGTAAACAATATACCGCCAAAACAAATTCTAAGAAAAATACTTAATATACCTAAATGTTTCGATCCTATAGCTATTGTGGCTTTAGGTTATTATGAAAAGAGGCCGACGCCTCTAAAAAGAAAATATAAACTGGACGAAATCATATCGTATAACAGATTTGATTTTATTTATGATAAAGGCGTAAAGAATTTATGTTTAAAAAGATTCCTTAGAAAAGTGTATCTTAACATGCCTAAAATAGTTAAAAAGATTCTAAACGAATTCGTCAAAAAGTATGAGAAAAGGTTTGATACAAAAGATAGATACTAGAGAGATAAAAATGGTATATAAAAAAGTTATAATAAAAGAGACGCCGAGACTTTTGGGATTACTTGACAGGAATCCATTATCGGCGACTTACGGATGTTTTGATAGAAATTATTGGCACTATAAAATTTCGGACTTCCCTTGCGCAAGGTTTCAAGAGGGGGTATTAGTTTTAACCTATTTGTATAATATGAAAGGTACGGAATTTTACAGAAATAAAAAAATATTTTCTTGGATTATTGCTGGGTTAAATTTTTGGAAAAAAATTCAACATACTAATGGAAGTTTTGACGAGTGGTATCCTCATGAAAACAGTTTTGTTGCCACATCATTTTCAACTTGTGCAATAACAGAATCTCTTATTATACTAAAAAAGGAAATAGAAAAATCCACATATTTAGACGCCATAACTAGGGCTGGAAATTGGTTAAAAGATAGGACAGAGAGAAGGGCACAAAATCAGGATGCGGGAGCCATAATGGCTTTATATAATATATACCTTATCACAGGAAACGAGAAATTCAAGAAAATCGCTGAAGATAAGTTAGAAGGTTTATTAAATGAGCAAACCGACGAGGGGTGGTTTTATGAATATGGTGGGCCTGACATAGGTTATTTGTCTTTATGTGTCGATTATCTTGCAAAATATTACAAAAGAACTGGTAATAGAAAGGTTTTACAGGCCTTAAAAAAGGCTTTAGAATTTCTAAAATATTTTCTCCATCCGGATATGACGGTCGGTGGAACTTATGGAAGTAGGAATACTGAATACTTGATTCCAAATGGTTTTGAAATACTTTCTTCAAAGGATAGAAATGCCCAAATAATTGCCAGCCATATGATAAAATCATTGGAGCAGGGTAAAATAATTGGCCCCAATTTCTTAGATGACCGTTATTTGGTTTATAACGGTTATACTTACTTACAAGCGTCTGAAAATTTTTATAAAAACAAAATATATCAGCCCATGTACAAAAAGAACTTTACAAAGGACTTCCCTCGGGCCGGGATATTAATTCATAGCTACAAAGGAAATTATTTAATAGTGAATTACAGAAAGGGTGGGGCCTATAAACAGTTCTACAAAAATAAACTTATTTCTACCGACTCCGGAATAGAGGGGGTTTATAACAAAAAGAAATGTATTGGTGATGTTACAGACAGAATAACCAAGAATGATGGAAAATATATTTTAGAAGGTAGATTCAGAACAATAACCAATCAGACTATCTCCCCAAAGAAAAATGTAATTATTAGAGTTTTCCAGTCCAGTTTCGGAAGAAACGAAAAAATTGGGAAAATATTAAAAGAAAAAATGAGAAATAGATTAATCACAGACCGGGATTTTACTAAACTAAGATTTAAGAGGGAAATAATCTTTGAGAAAAATAAAATAAAGGTTAAAGACTCTATACCAGAGGTTATAGAAATATCGCAAAAAGGTAAACATTCTTATGATTTCATTCCTAGCAGCAAATATTTCCAATATTCAGATTTGGAGTAATAAGTGATTGTTAATTTTTTAATTTGTTCTCCAAATAAATAACATTCCATTTCATAAAGATTTTCCCAAAAAACCCCACGCCTCGCTGGGCTCTTTTATTTTTTAATGTGTGCAAAATTTCGTGTCTTTTTTCCCTCATTTTTTTATTTAATAGTTTACGATTAATTTTCCAATCTATGTTTCTGGAATATTTTTGGTAAAAGATATTTTTCATTTTTTCCACGATTTCTTTGCTAATATAGGGGAATTTTTGCAACATCTCTAAACTTGCCATAAAACACACGATATCTTCCATATAGTGCGTTTCTACCATCTCAAAATCTATTATTTTTATTTTTCTACCATCAAACAAAACGTTCCCTAATTTTAAATCATTAAAACTCTGAGTTATTGTTGGTTTACCTTTTTTCCGTGTAATTTTATGTAAGTTTGCAACTGCTTCTGCGATCTCTTCCAAGATATTTTTAATTTTTGTAAAATGGAATGACCTCACACCCAACAGCAGATATATTGGGAATAGTTTTGATAATTTGGTCCCACTGACACCTTCGACAACTATTGAATTCAAATCTCTATATAAGTCGTATACTCTTGGTATTTTTAATTCATCTCTATATCTATCGAATTCTTTTAATTTTTTTATCCCCCCCAATTTCTTTTTCTTATACTCTGTAAAGTATTTTACGTACAAAACCTTGGGCCGAGTTCCATTTAAGGTACATTTGTAAGTCCTAGTTTCAAGCATGTCTTTATAGAGTTCTGAAACTTTATTAATTTTAATTATTCTTACTTCCTCGTCAGGAAAGTATTTGTTTAGATTCTCTTTTAATTTCCGAAATAGTTTCTTCTCGTAATCCATATAATCGTATAATTTCTCAGACAATAGATTCCATAATTTCCTTCACACAGGCGTCTATGTTTTTCTCCGTATTTATTACTTTAATTCTCTTCTTTTTGGCAAACCTCAAATATAAATTCCGCTTCTTTTTACAGAAATCCATACTTGGATACTCATTACCACGTCTCCTATACAAAGTCTGCGGTTTTGCATCTGTCAAAAATATTCTATCGGGTTTTGGAAAATTTTGGAACATAACCCTGCTTAAAAAATTTAATCGTCCCTGGAGGTCCCAACCTATCATCAAATCATAAACGTACCTATCTGAAACAAAAAATCTATTCCTCTTTGTGATTTTTGACCATAACCAATCAAAAAGAAAATTAGGATAAACAACAAAAAGCCATAATTTATAATAAAACTTTTCCTTCTTGGTTCTTCTTGTAATTTTTTTCCTTTTCCTTATAGTCTTTCCAAGGGTATTAGATAAAAAGTAATTATATTGGTGTCTATATTCGGTCTTATGGCCTCTCTTTTTTAGTTCTTTTATTACCCTTTGGGCAAGAGTGGACTTCCCGCTACCGTCACAACCAATAAATGCTATTTTCATACTAGTTCCCTTATTGTCTTATGGAAATTGCTCCTATCGCCATAAACAACATAACATTTCATTCTCTTTAAAGCCAGTCTCAATATTTTATCTGTATTTTTATCTACAAAATTAGATTCGAAGTTGTTAGAAAAACAATAACTTAGAAATACATATCTTGTAAAGAAATTCTGAAATTCAAAATCAGTAGATGCTTTTATCACGTTTAATATATCTTCTGGCTTCTTTTTTTGTATTTTAGGACTTCCCTTTTTTAAAAGTATAAGTTTTTTTATTTTTTCAGACGTTTTTTGGGTATCGAACTTAAATGATTTTTTTCTACCAAATGGGGGTCTTAGGTTTTTTGGAGTAAAAGCACCGCTCTCAAATATTTTATACGCCGTACCTGAAGTTGAGAAAATGCTAATTTCATCGCTAAGAATCTCAAACCCTTCGTTTGCTAGGTTGTAGCAGGTTGTAGATTTCCCTGTACTAGGCCATGCTGGCAACATTACCCCAATGCCATCCTTAGATAAAGTTGCAGAATGGATTGCGGCGAATCCCTTTTGAAGAAACTTTATTTGAAGCAGAAATCTTATTAAATTTCTTATACTGGGCCAAGCCGGGAATATAACATTGTGAAAGGGTTTATATATCATAGATTCTTTAAAATAAAATTTCGTATGCCCCTCCAAATCCTCAAGTAATATTTTAAGTAATTGCTTCTTAGGAGTAAATTCTATGAAAACTTTTTTATCTTGCTCATAAAATTTTATTGGGAATCTATAGTATGGTTTTAATCCGTTTTTATCGAACTGGAACCCTCCCTCAATTACCTCCAAGTCAGGTGTACCCACTTTAGTTGACTCTAAAAACTCCGGGAAAAAATATATATTCATTCGGACTTTCAATATGTTATGTATGTTATAATTTTTCATTTTTCCCACCGATTTGTTTTTTTTATCAATTAAGATTTTTAGTTATTGAATTAAAGCGCAACATCTTCTACACCCTGGGAAAATGCCATATTGCTTTAATTTTTTCCTAAAAAATATAAATCTTGGGCTGTTCCATAATTCG
>Ga0209636_10005758_pt1 | contig 12657 bp, 7 predicted proteins | sample DeeMarSWOR152_54_FD_187464 | JGI IMG/M metagenome (GOLD analysis project Ga0209636, IMG submission 187464) | Marine sediment microbial communities from White Oak River estuary, North Carolina - WOR-1-52-54 (SPAdes) (version 2) | ecosystem: Environmental > Aquatic > Marine > Intertidal zone >...
CGCTTTAAGCCGCTAATGATTTCTAATTTATTCGTAAGACTATGAATGCGGTTTTACACCTATAACCTTACCAACCACGAGCTTTTCTGAAATCATACCATTCCAAGTCTCATTACCCGCAAAAAAATCTGCGTTCGTACTTCCATCGCCTTTCGTTTTGAAGTATGTCGTTCCATTTTCTGTTGTTTCATTTATTGCTCTGTGAGCTATTAATGTGTCCAAATCATCTGGTTTATGAAATACTATGATGTCACCATCGGGATAAGGAGCTGCCCAGATTTCAAGTGCACTCTTTATTCTCCTTACAAAAATAATATCACCGCCTTCAAGGGTGGGCGCCATACTACTCGATTTTACCTCGAAATGTAAAATCTCTACCGGATTATCTGCTGAAATTTCTGATAGAAGATTGCTTAATTCAGATTGAAGTCCCAATAACTGCGGTTGATATCTAACATAACTTATTTCATAACCTATCCCAATTCCAATAATTAGAGATAAAGTAACTAAGGCAGTTAATTTCCCATTCATAAGAAACACCATTATAGTAGGACTTGAGGTCTCTTAAATATTTAGTGAAGCATCCGTTTTTTGACCGCAATATAGAAAACGAGAAGTATCAACAACGGTTAAAGAACAACGTTTCCTCTGAAGTTTCCTGATTCTGAGAAGTGGTAGCAGGGATTTTTCTTAGTTTTGATTCGCATGCGCTTGAAACTTTTTTCTATTTGATGTGATATAAGTGTTGTAAAGAAAAGGGTAGGTTAGTGGGCTGTTGTGCCGATGAGGCTTTTTACTATTTGGAAGTCTTGGCCATCCACTATGCCGTCATCGTTTAAGTCAGCATTTGGATTCCAGTTGGGATCTCCTCGCATTGATGGCACAGCAATTTTCACTAGTTGGTAGTCTTGGCCGTCGACAATGAAGTCGCCGTTCAAGTCGCCTAGAATGGATATTAAAACGATGCCATCTGTGAACGTGTTATCGGCAGTGTATGTTTCGCCTGGGACTGGATTAGCGTAAGCGCTTATGGTGTAGCTGCCCTTAGCGAAGCCTGCAGTGTCCCATGTGAAGGTGACGGTTATGGAGTTTCTGCTTGTTAAAGTAACGTTTACAGGTGCATCGATGATAGTTGTGTTAGCGTATGCGGCGACATTGAAAGTTTCAGTATTCCAGCCTTGATTTTGGACAGACACGTATACGTGTTGCGTCAATCCTTGGGCAATAACGGTTTTGAAGAGTGAGGCATTTAAAACGGCAATGTTAGTCCATGGTTTCATAAGAGGATAGCGGTCTCGATTGTTGTCGTCAATAATGTACGATGTATCTCCTATCCCATCACTTCCAGTTTCATTCTGATAAGGGCCACTAAACAAATCCGTACCATCGTAATCAATCCAGTAGTTTCCGCCAGAAGGATAACCATCATCCCAAACATTAACAGAAGACTCGGTATAGACTTGATACACGTTGTTTGTGAAGCTGTTGTGGAATATACTGTTGTCCGATGCATAGTAGAGTTCGATCCCATGTTCACTGTTCGCTGATATGTCGTTCGCTGATATTGTGTTGTCCAAGGCATCATATAGCCAGATGCCGTCGTTGTTGTTTGTGATTTTGTTTCCTGTTATGGTGTTGTTGTTTGAATAGTAGATTCCGATTCCGAACCATTCGCTAGTTTCAATATTATTGTCGGCGATTTCGTTGTTGTCTGAGGAAAAATAGATTTCAATGCCGTCATAGCTGTTTGTACTTATGTTGTTTCCATGTATGAAGTTGTAGGATGCTGATTCAAGGTATATGCCGTATTGGAAGTTTCTGATGTTGGCGTTTCTTATCGTAACGTTTGCAACGTTATAGAGGGTGAATCCTTTTCCTGTTCCACTGCCTTCAACAATGTGCCCATTGCAGTCAATTATCGTGTTCGCTTTCTCGACCACAATTTCATCATCAACATTGCCTGTAAACGTGTAAGTTATTTTGTCAACGGTCGAGATTGGAGCGGTATCTGGGTCTATACTTCCATCTGCTCTGATGTAGATGGTCGAACTTGCTATGCTTGGTTGAACCATGAATGGCAGGCAGATCATTGTCATGAGGGTAAATATGAGTGGTAATCCCAGTGTTCTCATTGCACTTTTCTACTCCCTTCGTTCACATTAGAATGGAAAAAACGAGGACATAAGCATATCGCATATTGCCTATGCATATGTTTTCTTAGACGTCTTGATTCATGAAAAAAAGGGGATAATGGGCGTCGTTTTTGAGCGTAGATTCGTTTGCTAGTGTGTCCAATAGTGTATGAATTCGAAAGGCGCGTCATCTACTATGAACAGCATTGTCGTTGAGTATGTGTGTTCGTATCCAGGCTGACTGGCCATTACCAGTACTACTGGGCCTGTCTGCACTGACGCTGTATTGACAACCATTACCAGTTCCTGTCCTTCTTCAGTGGCATCGTTTAATTTCATGGGACTCATGTGATACATCGTTCTTATTGTTCCCTTTTTGATGAGATTCGTTGTCTCTATGACATTAACTCTGAAGTCGTTTTCCAGCACTCCTGAGGTGATGTACCAGCCTGCATTAACGGTCCAGCCATTTGTACCACCTTCCACATCGTCGAAAAAGCCAATTTCAGGTATCTCAATGTCGTCAATATACCACCCGCGTTCGAGAGTGTACCCATCTGTCCAGTAGGTTAAGTACACGTCAATGTCGTGTCCCTCAAAAAATGATAGGTCCATCTGTTCTTGGTACCAGCCGCCGCTGTTTCCCGTGAACCCATTCCATCTTTCGGCAGCAAGATATGCCGTAGGTTCGACTTCATCAGGGCAGTTGGGGTTGTCTTGTTCATTCGGTATTGTTGAGACTGTGTTGATTCCTGGAAGAGTGTACCATTCATCAGTGTCTAGGTCGTGAACTTCTACGTAGCCGTAGTCCCAATCTTCTTCGATAACGTAATTGCTCCAGAACCTGAGTGTTGCACCACCAGCCGGTATGCTAAAGGTCTGTCCCAAGCGGAACCATGACCATGCAGTTCCGTCTGAGTGCCATTGGTACGTGCCACTGTGTGGAAATACGCCCGCGGAATCGTCACCGTCGAAGTACACTTTCAGTTCAGGGGCACCGTTGTACAGTTCCCAGTACCATACAATGTAGGGCAGTCGTTCTGGTAGGAAATATCCAGTCGGGTATGTTTCGTCGTAGGCTCCCCAGTACCATATTGAGTATGGTATGTCCCACCAGCCTGAAGCTGCGCAAGGCAGATCTAGATTATAGTAGCCGTAGATTCCATTGGCAAAAGATGTATCGTCAAGATAGTTGGCGATAGCCCAATCTTGGAAGATTTCGTCAAAGTCCTTCTTTATGCCATGTGCTTCAAGGACATTGTTCCATCCTTCGATTCCGTTGTCTTGTTCATGGACAATGTCCCAGATAAGTTGTTGACCGCCGTAGTGCTCGTACATATAGAGGGTCCACAGGAAGACAGCTCCATAGTTTTCCAGATTGCCTTCCCAGATGACCAGCGACGTGTCCCAGAAGTAGGCTATATAATAAAAGAGGTTTGTTGTGGCTCCGTATCCGCAGATGAACTCCGCTAAGGTTGAGCATCCTTCGTTCACCCAAGACAATTCATTAGGGTCATTATCATAGTGTATGAGATGCTGGAACTCATGTGCAACAGTGCCTTCATACTGATATGGACGCAGCCCGCTGCCTGAATATGGCGGGACTACGTATGGATAACCTGCACCGCCATTGGGGTCCCCTCCCTGTCGTCTGTACCATTGCCATGTGTCGATGTGGATTATGTTAGCATTGTTAAGGTTGCTTACGTAAGACCAGAAGTATCCCATTATGAATCCTGGGGCGGTATCTGGACTATAGAAGAATTCGTCTCTGATGTTGAATATCAATATCTGAATCTTTCCGTCTCCGAGGGGCCCTGTCCGAGAATGGTCGTAATCACCGAAGAATGTTGTGTCTTTTTCATGTATCCAGTTGTCAAATTCATCCATAACAGCTCTTAGTTGCGCTCCAGTTATGTAGTCACGGTATCCCGGCAGGAAGCTGCGACCTTCCGGATACCAGCCTACAGAGGTCCATGGGTAGGCAAAATACCAAGTATCTTCGTCGAATGTTGCTCCGGGGACATATTCGTCCATATATCCGTCCCAGTCAGTATCGTTCAATCCAATCCAAATGTTGCATTGGACACCTTGCAGTACACATTCGAAGTCTTGGTCATAGAATCCGCCATAATAATCGTCAAAGACTACAACGGTCCATGTGTTCCCAGTGTCCGGTTGCGCCCAACTACACACTACGCCTTCCAGACGTGGTGTGCCATCCATTGGTTCTGGGTCGGTGCCACCTACACGTGGAGACTGCGCACTTGCGTTGCTTGTTGGCATGTAGACTGTGCCTAGTGCACTAAACAGTAGAACTGCGATAAACACCGCTCCGAAAATTTTTGTTTTCATCTCTCTCTTCTCCTTTCTTTTTTGCGCGTCTTATGGGTATCGTTGTTTCTGAGATTTGAATTTTGTGGAACTTAATTCTATGTGTCCATTAGCACTCGAAAGAAAGTGATGTGGACCGGGGTAGGACTAAAACCCATAAGGGTTGTAAAAGATAATTAGACAGATAGGTGGTTATTTTTGCCCGATCAGCGTGGCACCTGAAAATGCTATTGTCGGAAGTATAATATCACCTACGATTTTTACATCGTTTCCAACGCCGACAACGTTTTTTAGATGCTCGTACATGTTTCCAGTCAACAAGGCGTGTTTAACATGCTTTGTCAGTTGACCTCCCTCAATGAACGTCGCGTTTCTAACCTCACAGCCGAACCCGCCAGTTATCGGATTGACCTCTGGTGAAGCGAATCTTTCAACCAGAACCCCCTTATCTATCTGTGAAATTATTTCTTCTCGACTTTTGTTTCCTGGTTTTATGGTCATGTTGGAATAGGCGCAATTGACTGGTGAGGCGAAGGCTCCTTCAATACTTCTTGTTCCTCTTCGGAAACCGTTTCCAGTTGCTTTGACTCCCATGATGTTTGCGTTGTAGGAGTCGTAGATATACGATCTAAGAATTCCATTGCTGATTATCGGTTTTTTGGTTGTTTTTACTCCTTCGTCGTCAGCTACTGCGCTTTTAATACCGCCGGGATAGGTTCCGTCATCTATTACTGTAAATTCTTGGCTCGCCACTTTTGTTCCGATTTTTTTGCTCCAAGGGCTTCTGCCCTTATTTACTTGTTCAGAGCTGGTTGCGAACTTTACTGAATTAAGTAACCCCGCAGTCTCAACTGGATTTATTACTGCAGTTCCTTTTAGTTCCCTTCGGAAGGCGTCAGCTTCTAGGGTTTTTAGAGCTTTTTCAGCGATGGAGTTTCCTATGCTCTCAAAGTCAATAGACGAAATCTTCGTAGACCACACTTTTTCTACGCCTTCTCCAACCTTCTCTCCTTGTGTCGCCTTTGCCGTGAAATGTAAGAATATCATTGTACCTCTATGATGGAAGCGAACGCCTAGTGAATTAGAAACATGTAGAGAATATTTAGCTAAACGAAGTAATCCTAAGGGCACCTTTACTCCTTCATTCTTTTCAGCAGCCCTCACGGCTATCATAGCTCCTGCCACAATCTCTTCAGTCGTAATTCCAGCAGTTTCCTCACAAAACACATCCTTAATCTCTCCAGAGACTTCTCCACCACTTGGAAAAGAGTGAAAATCAGAATCTTCCTTCGTGGTTTTAGCTATGCTTAACGCCTCATTAACAATTTCTTCCGCAGATCTTACGTTGCTTATAACTCCTGAAGAGAAACCAATTCGCTTTCGGATACATGCTTTAAGACCTAAGCCTCTCTCTAGTTTGTCGTCTGCAAGGCGTGGGGCGCCATCTTCTATGTAGACGCTACGAATATGGCTGTCTAGAATAAAAGCTTCAGCCTGACTCGCCCCTCCTTTTTCAGTTTTTGCCAGAACTGAGGATGCCAACGAATCGAGCGTTAGCAACTTATCCACCTCCTACAATAATGTTTGCTCTCATGTAGGGTCCCCCAGTGCTCACTGGCACCCAGTCTTCCTCTCCTTTGCCACAGTTGCCGCCTGACAGACGGAAGTCTTTGCTAACTGCATCAACAGTTTTTAAAATGTCTAGGGCTTTGCCGGTTAAGGTAAAACTTCGAACTAATTCCTTCTTCTCACCGTTTTTTATGGTGTACCCTTTTAGTGCTCTTACTTGGAATCCGCCACCGACAGGATCTTCCATTCCAGATATTACCTTCAAGGCTAGTAGACCATTTTTTGTATTGGAAATCATCTCCTCCAGCTTCCAATCTCGCGGTTCAAAGGAAGTGTTTGTCATACGAACCCACACACGTCTGTTATAGTCTTGGGCCCTTCCGTTTCCTGTGGGTTCTGAATCAAGTGCTGCTGCTGTTTCAATAGAGTGCATGAAGCCTTTGTAAATTCCGTCTTCTATTATTATGGTACGCGAACTTTGGGTGCCTTCAGAATCGCATGGTATCGATCCGTTCGCTTTGGCTACTGTTCCATCGTCAACCATGGTCACAAGACTACTTCCAACCTTCTTTCCAACCGCCTCGCAAAGAAATGATCTTCTTCGAATCACTTCATCAGCTTCGGAGGCGTGTCCCATAACTTCATGTGCAAGTACCCCAGCTATGCTTGGGTCACCTATAACGTTCATTAGTCCACTTGGAGGCTCAACTGCTGAAAGCATTTCAACAGCTTCCTTGGCTACATTACCTGCAAACTCGTTGGGGTCTGTTTCTTCGACAAGTTCGTAACCCACGGTTCCGCTCTTGAAGTCAATTCCCAATTCTCGTCTACCTGCTTCGAGAGCCACACTGAAAGCTGAAAAAGAGGTTCGAATCTCCTCCCAACTCAACTCACGACCAAAACTGTTCGCCAACTCGAATTTTTGAGAGGTTTCAGCGTAGTTAGAAGTTCTACTTGAGATTCGCCTGTCAGCTTCCTTCTGAGCCTTGTCGAGGGCAAAAACAAATTTCAGCTTTTCTTCGGTGTCGACATCCTCTGAGTTGATCTTAACCTTTGTCTTTGACGCTTTTTTAACGGGTTTTATTTCTGGAATTTCTATTTTCCCTTTGGAGTAAACACTAGATGTTTTTGCTAATTTGAACGCTCTTTTTGCTGCGTCCTTCAATGAATCTGAGGTAAGCACGTTTGTTGACGCCAGACCCCATGCGCTCTTGAGTTTAACTCTTACAGCTACTCCACTACGCGCGGATGAGGTAAAATTTCGAACCACCCCATTTACCACACTGATCCACTTTACCTTACGCCTTTCAAATCTTACATCAACGAATTCACTGCCTAACTTCTGAGTAAAATCTACCACGTTCTCCAGCTCTCTCATCATTGTAACCCTCTTATACTTGCTGTCATGTAGAATATTAAACTTTACGAAGGTTTATCAGCAGCGATACCTCACGCATTCCTTTTTCTCAATAAGTTATTAGGTTCTAACCTAGAAGCAAAACGTGGAGGGATGTTAAAATCTGAACATAGCAATGGCGTTTTAATAGCGAAAATGGGCATGAAAACGCTTAAAATCTCAATTTTGAATGGTGGACCGGGCTAGCTTTAAGTCCTCGTTTAAACCCTCGGTTGGGATTCGACCCTTTGATATTCCTCATAAACTCCCCTATTTTTCGGATGTACATGAAGTAGGGTTAAATAGTATTCGACAAATCATAATCAAACTACAGAATAAAGCGAACACCTGGTGAAGTAGGAATGTTGACGTTGCAATGGAGGAAAAGACGTTACTCTAACTATTTATGGTGGCCTGAATGGGACCCCACGGGTCAGAGAATCGCCGCATCTTTTGTGAATGGCGTTAGCTCAATTTTCATGTTGGATAAAGAAGGCAACATGCTGCGTCGGTTGAAAGGACACCGAAGGGGGATTAATTGTGTTGCTTGGAACAATGATGGCGCTAGAATTGCAACGGCTTCGTGGGACAGAAGCGTGAAGATATGGGGTCTAGAAGGAAACGTTGTTTTCGAGTTGAAAGGATTTGATGACTCAGCGGAATCTGTTGACTGGGCGCCGAACGGAGAATTTCTAGTCACCGCTTCTAGAGACAAGAAAGTCAAGCTTTGGAAACATAATGGAAGGCTAGATCGCGTTATTTTTGATCACGAAGCTGTCGTCTACCGTGCGCTATGGAATCCTGTGTACGACAAGATCGCAATAGCTTCTGAAGACAATACTGTTTATGTTATTGATACGGAAAATGGAACTAAACTTCATCTTGTCCATCCTGGATCGGTGTTTTCCCTTGATTGGAGTAGCGACGGACAATGCCTTGCCACTGGTTGTCAGGACAGTGTTCTTCGTTTGTGGAATGCTAAAGGAGAGTTGTTAAAAGAATTTCCAAAATTCGAATTGAAAGAAAAGGAAAATTGGTTGATTCCGATAGCTTGGTCTCCAAATGGGAGCCTTATCGCAACAGGCTACAGAGATGGAAACGTAAGAATATGGAAACGCGCTGGGGAACTGTTACAAGTAATTGGCCATGACAGACCAGTTATCGCGCTGGCTTGGTGCCCAAGATCACCTCTCTTGACATGCGGATGTAGTAGGGGTGTTCTAGAGACCTGGAACTTACAAGCTATGTACAGATAAAGCCTCTCTTCTCGGAGCAACATATACGCACGCTTTAAAAATAATCTGCCTAAATTAAGCTTAATCCCACGTGAGACCCATAAAAGTTGCTTGTTCTTTAAAAATAAGCTTTGTGGACCGGGCGGGATTTGAACCCGCGACCTCCGCCTTGCGAAGGCGGCGTTCATACCAAACTGAACTACCGGCCCTCTGGTGAGTATTTTCAAGAAAGTTTATTGGATGGCTGAATTTAGGCTTTCTGGATCAGTTGTCCGAACTTCTTTGCGGATTATAGATACATAAAGGCGGCTTATAGTGTCTGTGACGAAGTCTTCTGAAGCTGTTAAAGTAAGGCTGAATATTTCGTCATAAGATGGAGGTTGTAGAGGCATTATTACGTTAGGTATGATTTGTACGGATCAGTCCGATTCTGAGTGGTTCCCCATCGACCTTGTAGTTTGCAACATGCGCCTCTTCGGGTGGTTCAGACTTATGTGCCGATATTGACAGGGTCTCTGAGGCGATGTAGTCCCCATGGGTGATGAAGACCTCGGTGAGTCTTGGTTCTGCTTCATAATATATCTTAATTTGATCAGCTATGTCGAAACCAGCGTCTTTACGTTGATTCTGTATGCGACGCACGATCTCACGGGCCAAACCTTCTTTTTTCAGTTCTTCAGTAACTACTGTGTACACTCCAACAATTATGCCTTGTTCTTCTTCCATGATGTAGCCTTCTTTTGGTTGAGTGCGAACTTCAACTTCTTTTGGCAGCAAAGTAATGGCATGATCATCCACTTCAACTTTAATGCTCTGGTCTTTCCGCAGTGTTTGGAGTAGAGCATCAGCGTCCATACTGGCTACGGTTGCACATAACTTGGGGAATAGCTTTCCATACTTTTTGCCGAGCAAATCTGGTAACAGCAATATCTCATAATTAACCAGTTCCCTTTCTTGGGTGATTAAAACTAACTCCTTTACGTTGAGTTCATCCTTGACTAAATCTGTTAAACCTTTCAGTCGCTTGAGCATAGCTTGTTCTGCTACAACCTTTACCTCTTTCAACGGCTGCCTTAGCTTTATTCCCGCCTTGTTACGCGCTGAACGGCCTAGACTACAGATTTTGACAGCCAAATCCATGTCTACCATTAGTTTTTCATCGATAAGAGATATGTCGGCTAGTGGCCAATCGTTATGATGCACACTTTTCGGAGCGTTAGGTTTTACACTGTATACTAGGTTCTGATACATTTCTTCTGCGAGAAAGGGAAGGAATGGTGCTAGAAGTTTGACAATCGTTGTCAAACAAGTGTATAATGTCGTGTAGCCAGTTTTCTTATCCACATCTGCTTCGCTCTTCCAGAATCTTCGACGTGAACGACGAACATACCATTTAGAAAGTTCATCTACAAATTGCTCTAACTTTGCAGCGGCACTAAGCGCATCATATTTTTCTAGACAATCAGTGACGTCTTTAACAAGCACCTGAAGCTTTGAGTGTATCCAACGATCCAAAAGCGAGTATTGGGTTGTAACATCCTTTGGAGTCCACTTATCCAAGTTAGCGTATGTGACAAAGAAGCTATAAACATTCCACAACGGAATCAAAAATCGTCGCTTAACTTCCTCTGCTAAGGTATAGCCGAAAAGCAGGTTCCTTTCAGGTCTACTCCTGCAGTAAATCCATCGCATAACATCAGCCCCTTTAGTTTCTGCAGCGTCGTCAAACTCGATCATGTTGCCTGAAGACTTGTGCATTTCTTGTCCCTTTTCATCCTGCACCTGGCCGTGACCGAAGCAAGTGCGGAAAGGTGGACGACGCTCTAGGATTGTGCTCATGGCTAGCATGGAGTAGAACCAGTTTCGAAACTGGCCTGGTAAGGATTCGCAGATGAGATCGGCTGGAAACCATTTTGCCCAGTAATCCCGATCATGTCGATAATTTAGTGTCGAATAGGCAACAATACCAGCGTCTAGCCACGGATTGCCAACGTCTGGAATACGGGAAATAACCGCTCCACACTTCGAACATTTAATTTTAACCGCATCTATCCAGGGTCGATGAGGCGTATGCCCTTCGAAATCCTTCCAACCCTCGACAGCTCGCAACTTTAACTCTTCCTTGCTGCCGACGACGTCGAAGTTTCCACATCTTGGGCACTTCCATATTGGCAATGCTAAACCCCAATATCTCTTCTTTGAGATCATCCAGTCTTCCATGTTCCGTAGCCAATCCAACTCTTGTTGTAGACCAAAATCCGGAATCCAACGAACTTGTTTGGCAACTTCCATGATTTGATAGCGGAGATTTTTTTCCTTTTCTTGTTCAGTGATTTGTTCAAGTGGCTTGTCAAGTTTCTTTCCCATAGAAATGAACCACTCGTCCACAAGTCGGAACACCAACTCACTGTCGCAACGCCAGCAAACAGGGTAGCGATGAGTGTAATCTTCTACCTTGAAAAGCAAGTTTTTCTCTTTTAAGTTCTTTATGATTGGCTGAGCCGACTCGTAAACGTGGGTTCCTGTGAGCCAACCGAACCCGTCAACGAAGACCCCGAACTCGTTTAGCGGGGCTACAGCAGGCAGGTCATATTGTTTACCAAGCTCCAAGTCTTCTTTTCCGCAGCCAGGCGCGATGTGGACAATGCCAGTTCCCTCGACCTCACTCACTTCTTTCCAAGGGATGATGCGGTGGGCGTTAACTGCGCCTAGCTTTTGCTCAGCCGGAAGCTTGTCGAACGGGCCGATGTAGGTCCAGTCAAGCATATCCGCTCCCGTAAGTTCTTCAATTATCTCGTAGTTTTCTTTCGTAAAAACGCGATTTAGAGCTGCCTTAGCTAGATACAATATTTCATTTTTGTAGCGAACTTTTACGTAGGACATGCTCGGATTGACCGCTGCCGCAACATTGGAGGAGAGGGTCCACGGGGTTGTTGTCCAAACTAATAAAGATTCGTTTGGTCGTCCACGAAGGGGAAACCTGAGGGTAACTCCGAGGTGCGTGATTTCCCGATAGCCCTCGGTAACGATTTCGTGTTGGGATAGTGCTGTTGAGCAACGGGGGCACCAAGGCATCACGTCTCTTCCTTTGTATATCCATCCGTGCTCGTGGCACTTCTTGAGGACGGTCCAGATGGTGTAGTTGTTCTCGTCGGAGAATGTGAAGTAGGAGCCGCCCAATTTAGGCGTACCCAGTCTGCTGATGAGGCTCTCCGCAGTGTCAGATACTGGGCCTGTGGAACCTTGAATTGTTATGACTTCTTGTTGGTTTTCTAGGTGGTCAGCTAACTGACGTAAGAGTTCTGGATTATCCCAGTTCATCCAGTATCCTAGTCGAATGGACTGTTCGACTTGCATGGCGGCGTAACGTAGAGCTCGCTGTTTGCATCTTTTAACGAACTCAGCGATTCCGTAGGATTCGATGTCGCGTTTAGATTTGAAGCCAAGTTCTCGCTCTACTTCAACCTCTATCCAGAGCCCTTGACAGTCGAAGCCGTTCTGGTACCGAAGTTCAAATCCATTCATAGCCCGATACCGCTGAAACACATCTTTGTATGTGCGCCCCCAGGCATGGTGGACACCCATTGGATTATTTGCGGTGATCGGGCCGTCTATGAATGACCAGCGCTTCTTGCCTTGGTTTAGGGCTACACGTTTCTCAAAGGCATCTGTGTTCTTCCAGAATTTTAGGATTCGATGCTCCAGCTTTGGAAAATTAACTGTAGACTTTACTTCTTTGAACATTCTTCATCCTCCAGATGATCAAAATGCATATAAGTCTTATTTTGCATTTTTCTAAAAGTGTTGTGTCCTTTTACGATTTTGGAGTGCCATAGTCTGAACGTCGTCAAAAGTTTTGAATTAACCTTGAATTTGACGGTCACCTTTCATCTCAGACACTCGCCAATACACGAAAATAACAAAAGAGACATATATACGTTATTGTTCAAGACTTCTGCCACCGTGTTTTTATCATTTGCTTTCTCTGAAA
>Ga0209636_10005759_pt1 | contig 12654 bp, 5 predicted proteins | sample DeeMarSWOR152_54_FD_187464 | JGI IMG/M metagenome (GOLD analysis project Ga0209636, IMG submission 187464) | Marine sediment microbial communities from White Oak River estuary, North Carolina - WOR-1-52-54 (SPAdes) (version 2) | ecosystem: Environmental > Aquatic > Marine > Intertidal zone >...
CCAACTGCCGATAGACGCTAACTTGAATAGAATAGACGAGGAGGATACAGAGAATGGCTAATGTTACCAAACAAGATGTCGTTGAATTCATTTCCAGTATGTCCGTACTTGAGCTTTCCGAATTGGTGAAGGAACTGGAAGAAAAATTCGGGGTGTCGGCAGCAGCCCCGGTTGCCGTGTCTGGTGCACCTGCTGGGCAGGCCGCCCAGGCCGAGGCTGAGGAGAAGACCGAATTTGATGTTATCCTAAGTCAAGTAGGGGACAAGAAGATTCAGGTCATCAAGGCGATCAGGGCAATTACCGGCCTTGGTCTAAAGGAGGCCAAGGCTTTGGTGGATGAGGCTCCTAAGGCGGTGCAAGAAGGGGTCTCGAAAGAGGAAATTGAAAATATCAAGAAACAGCTCGAAGAGGCGGGTGCAACCGTTGAAATTAAGTAATCGTGTAATCGCAGGGCGCAGAGCGCATAGAGCAAGAAAACGCTATGCACCATGCGCTATGCCCTCTGCGCCACTAAATAACCAATAACCAACAGGGAGATCTTATGTTGAACAGACTCTTGGCAAGTAAACAGATAAGAAGAAACTTTGGGAAGATTCCAAGGATTACCGCATTTCCCGATTTGGTCGAGATGCAAAAGGAATCCTATGCCCGGTTTTTGCAAAAGGATGTTCCGCCGGAGAAGAGAAAAAACGAAGGTCTTCAGGGTACCTTCAAGAGTGTTTTTCCCATAAAAGATTTTACGGGTACTGCCTCTTTAGGGTTTGTTTCTTATAGCTTTGGAGATGTCAAGTATGACGAGCACGAATGTATGGACAAAGGGATGACCTATGAGATTCCGATTCGTATCACGGTTCGGCTTGTGGTCTATGAGACGGACAGAGAGACCGGAGTCCAGAATATTCGGGACATTAAGGAACAGGAGATCTATTTTGGTACCATCCCGCTCATGACTAAAAGGGGTACATTCATCATCAACGGGACTGAGCGGGTTGTCGTAAGTCAACTTCACAGGTCACCCGGGGTGTTCTTTGACCATGACAAGGGCAAGACGCATTCGAGTGGCAAAGTGATTTATACGGCCAGGGTTATCCCAGTACGGGGATCCTGGATCGATTTGGAAATCGATCCCAAGGATGTGGTTTATGTTCGTATAGACCGCCGCCGCAAATTCCCCGCCACTTTACTTCTGAAGGCTTTTGGGTATTTAGGAGAGGAGATTTTATCCCATTTTTACCGTACAGAAAGGATCCAGGTAGAGGGCAAGTATTTGTACAAAGCGGTTGACAAGGATCTCCTGGAGGGGCAGGGCTTGTCAAAATCTGTAAAACACCCACAGACCGGTGAGATAATTGTCAAAAAGGGGCACCGTTTTTCGAAAAAGACCCTCAAACACCTTTTGGACGCACAAGTTGAACGTGTACCTATTGGGTTTGAAGATATCGAAGGCAAGATCTTGGCTCATACCTTGCTAGACCCAAAGAGTGGAGAGGTAGTCGCTACTTATAATGAGGTGATTGATGAAAAGGTGTTTGAGAAGATCTTGGCTGCGCAGGTATCTACTTTTGACATACTCTATATAGATAACGTCACGACCAGTGATTCCATTAGCAAGACCCTGCTCCTTGACAAGGTGGAAACTCAGGAGGATGCACTGCTGGAAATCTATCGAAGGCTCCGACCAAGTAACCCGCCCACCCTGGAGGTGGCCCAGCAACTTTGTCATCAGCTCTTTTTTGAACCATCTCATTATGACCTTTCGCCAGTAGGGCGTTTGAGAACTAATTTTCGGTTGGGGTTGCTCCCGGACGAGGTGCCCATAGATGTACGTACGCTCCGAAAAGAGGACGTCCTGCTTACTACCAAGATCCTGGTCGATTTAAAAGAGAGCCAAGGCCCGGTTGACGATATCGATCATCTGGGTAACCGGCGGGTGCGGGCGGTGGGGGAGCTTTTGGAAAACCAGTACCGTATAGGGCTGGTGAGGATGGAACGTGCCATCAAGGAACGGATGAGCCTTCAGGAGGTTGAGGCCTTGATGCCCCATGACCTGATCAATTCCAAGCCGGTTTCTGCAGTCCTCAAAGAATTCTTCGGCACCAGCCAGCTTTCCCAGTTTATGGACCAAACTAACCCGCTTTCCGAAATCACCCATAAACGGCGCTTAAGTGCCTTGGGCCCTGGCGGACTTACGCGGGAACGTGCAGGCTTTGAGGTCCGGGATGTTCATCCCACACACTACGGACGTATCTGTCCCATTGAGACTCCAGAGGGGCCTAACATTGGCTTAATTGTCTCACTGAGCACCTATGCCCGCGTGAACAAGTTTGGCTTCATTGAGACGCCTTACCGAGTGGTTGAGAATGGCCAGGTCACAGACAGGGTCAAATGTTTGAGCGCTTTGGACGAAGAGAAACATCCCATTGCTCAAGCCAATGCGGCCTTGGACCAAAAAGGGCAATTTGTGAATCCCTTGGTGTCAGCGCGCGTTACTGGTGAATTCTCGATGGTCAAGCGTGAGGAAATTGAATTCATGGACATCTCCCCTGATCAGTTGGTGAGTGTCGCGGCATCACTGATTCCCTTTCTGGAAAATGACGACGCCAACAGGGCTCTCATGGGCTCCAACATGCAGCGCCAGGTCGTACCGCTGCTTGTGAGCAGCTCTCCGCTCGTCGCTACAGGCGTGGAAGACGTGGTGGCTAGAGATTCAGGGGTTACCGTTGTAGCTGACTGTGACGGTGAAGTGGTGCATGTGGATGCAAAGCGCATCGTGGTCAAGCACATAGGGAACGGTGATGGCTCTGGCCTCCGGCCCGGAGGGACCTACGCCCCGGAGGGCAGGCAGGTAACCATCTATAATTTGACAAAGTTCTCTCGTTCTAACCAGAATACCTGTTTTAATCATCGGCCTATTGTGAAAAAAGGCGACCGTGTCAAGAGAGGGGACGTGATCGCAGACGGCCCAGCTACAAGAAGAGGAGAGCTTGCGCTGGGCAAGAATGTGATGGTCGCCTTTATGCCTTGGGGGGGGTATAACTTTGAGGATTCTATTCTGGTGAGTGAGCGTCTGGTACGAGACGGGGTTTTCACGTCGGTTCATATCGAACAATTTGATACGGTGGCTCGTGATACCAAACTGGGTAAAGAGGAGATTACCCGTGATATACCGAATGTAGGAGAAGAGGCATTAAAGAACCTGGACAAAAGCGGCATTATTCGGCTTGGGGCTGAAGTCAAGCCGGGAGACATCCTGGTAGGCAAGATTACCCCTAAAGGTGAGGCCCAGCTATCCCCGGAGGAAAAGCTGCTCAGAGCCATTTTTGGAGAGAAAGCAGGCGATGTGAAGGATACTTCTCTTCGGGTTCCACCTGGTGTAAACGGTGTTGTGATTGATGCCAAGGTTTTTTCTAGGAAGGGGGTGGACAAGGCTGCCCGAGCGCTGAGCATTGAAAAACTTAAGATTGAGGCCTTGGAGAGGGATCGAGATGATGAGCTTGCCATCATTGAGGAAGTTACCAGGGAAAGGCTCACGGGGCTTATGGTGGGCAAAACTTGCGCGGCTCCTTTCAAGAAAGGAAGGGTTCAACTTATCAAGAAGGGCGACCGTGTTTCGGCCGAGGTCCTCTCGAAGATTCCTTTATCTCAAATGGCCGGGCTGGAGCTGAAGAATGCCACGGTGGCTGCCCAGATGAGAGAAATACTGGAACGGTATCGGCAGCAGTGCGATTCTGTCCGTAAACGCTTTGAGGATCGGGTGAGTCGATACGAAAGGGGCGATGAACTCCTGCCCGGGATCATCAAGATGGTCAAGGTGTATGTGGCCATGAAACGAAGGCTTTCGGTGGGCGACAAGATGGCAGGGCGACATGGCAACAAAGGGGTGGTTTCGTGCATTTTGCCTCAGGAGGATATGCCCTATTTTGAAGATGGTACACCGGTAGATATTGTACTGAACCCCCTGGGCGTGCCATCCCGTATGAACGTTGGACAGATTCTGGAAACCCATTTGGGTTGGGCAGCGAAAGGACTGGGGGACCAAATCAATGAACTGATCCGTTCCGAGAATTACAAGGCCTTAAGGAAGAAACTAGAATCGGTTTTTCCTTCCACCGGGCAGAGGGAACAAATCGAGGAGTTGAACGAGCAAGAGCTGAGAGATTTTGCTAAGCGTTACCGGGAGGGGGCCTATATGGTTACTCCTGTCTTTGACGGAGCCAAGGAGACAGAGATCAAGGGTTTACTATCTGAGGCCGGCTATCCCGCAAAGGGCCAGGCCACACTCTACGACGGACGTAGTGGGGACCCCTTTGCCACCAAAGTTACGGTTGGTATCATGTACATGCTGAAACTTCACCATCTGGTGGACGACAAGATCCACGCCCGTTCCATTGGGCCTTATTCCCTGGTAACCCAACAGCCCCTGGGAGGAAAGGCCCAGTTTGGCGGGCAGCGACTTGGCGAGATGGAAGTCTGGGCCATGGAGGCCTATGGTGCGGCCTATGCCCTCCAGGAGTTCTTGACGGTCAAGTCAGATGACATGGCTGGCAGGACTCGGATGTACGAGAAAATCGTTAAGGGAGAGAATGTGCTTGAGGCCGGGCTTCCAGAATCGTTCAATGTGCTGGTTAAGGAATTGCAGGGTTTGGGTTTAGATGTCGAACTTCTGGAAAGGAAAAAAGAAACGTGAGTTTATTGAAAGGAGAACGCCTTGGAAGACTTATACAGTTTCTTTGCTAGACCCAAGGACCCGCTGAACTACACGGCGGTTCGCATCTCGCTGGCATCGCCTGAAAAGATCAGAGAGTGGTCCTACGGGGAGATCAAGAAGCCTGAGACGATAAACTACCGAACCTTCAAGCCGGAGCGGGACGGGCTTTTTTGTGCGAAAATCTTCGGCCCTACCAAGGATTATGAATGCAACTGCGGCAAATACAAAAGGATGAAACACAGGGGTGTAGTTTGTGAAAAGTGCGGGGTCGAGGTCATTCAGTCCAAAGTTCGCCGAGAACGGATGGGCCACATTAAACTGGCCACACCTGTAGCCCACATATGGTTTTTGAGAAGCCTGCCGAGCAAGATTGGTAACCTGCTGGATCTCACCCTGAAGGAGCTTGAAAAGGTCCTCTACTTTGATGCTTATATTGTTATAGATCCTATGGAGACTGACCTTGCACCACATCAGCTTCTTCGTGAGGACGAATACCGGGAAGCATTAGAAAAATACGGCCATACGTTTGAGGTTGGCATCGGAGCGGAAGCAATAAAGGCCTTTCTCGAAAAGCTCGATTTGGACGAGGAATACAAGAGGCTGCGGGCTGAGATCCTAAGTACGGGTTCAGATACAAAACGCAAAAAACTATCCAAGCAGGTCAAAATCGTTGAGGCGTTCAGGAACTCTGGGAATCGGCCCGAGTGGATGATTATGGACGTGGTTCCTGTGCTGCCCCCGGACGTGCGACCGCTGGTTCCCTTGGAAGGGGGTCGATTTGCCACTTCTGATCTAAATGATCTCTATCGGAGGGTGATCAATCGGAACAACCGCTTGAAGCGGCTTCAAGAATTGCGGGCCCCTGACATCATCATACGGAATGAAAGGAGGATGCTGCAAGAGGCCGTAGATGTGCTGTTTGACAATGGCCGATACGGCAGGGTTGTTACAGGGCCAAACCGTCGTCCGCTCAAGTCTTTGAGTGATGCGTTGAGGGGAAAACAGGGCCGTTTCCGCCAAAACCTGCTGGGAAAGCGGGTTGATTATTCAGGGCGCACCGTCATTGTTATAGGGCCGGAATTGCGTCTCCATCAATGTGGCCTCCCCAAGAAGATGGCTTTGGAACTCTTCAAGCCTTTTGTCTTTTACAGACTCGAAGAAAAGGGGTTGGTCACCACGGTCAAGGGCGCCAAAAAGCTTGTCGAACGGGAAACCCCGGAAGTATGGGATACCCTGGATGAGGTGGTGAAGGAATATCCGGTAATCCTGAACCGAGCTCCAACATTGCATCGGCTGGGGATGCAGGCCTTTGAACCGATCCTGATTGAAGGCAAGGCGATCCAACTTCATCCGTTGGTCTGTACGGCTTTCAACGCTGATTTTGATGGGGACCAAATGGCGGTTCATATCCCTCTTTCAATAGAATCTCAAATCGAGGCGCGGGTACTCATGTTGTCCTCCAACAACATCCTGTCCCCGGCCAATGGTGATCCTATCATTGTACCTACTCAGGATATCGTATTGGGGGTTTATTACATGACCCGGGCGGTTTTTGGCTCAAGGGGAGAAGGCAAAGTTTTTGCCAATCCCGAAGAAGTGCGCTCTGCTTACGATGGGGACGAGGTAGGCCTTCATGCCGGAATCGTAGTTCGCATTGATGGCCAGCGGGTGGAGACTACGGTGGGGCGTGTGATCCTTCGAGAAATCCTTTCTCACGAACCGGTTGTGCAGTTATGTCATATAATGGTCTCTTCGGAGAAGGAGGCCGCAGGAGCCCTTGCTGATCTCAGAGAGGGGGAGGATTTCGTCCATATGGTACAAGGGATCTCAAAGAGCAGGGATCGTGCCCAGGATGGTGACATGGGATTTGTGCAGCGCGAGCAACTTGAAGAAGTATACGCGATAAGTCCGTCCGATACGGAGGCAATATTTGCCCTTGACGTTGGTGAGCTCAGTGATGTCGTTAAGGCTAATGGGAGCTATCACATATTCAAAGCCATAGCAAAGAGCGTAGGGCTTCCCTTTGAGCTTATCAACAAGGTGATGGATAAAAAGGCCCTGAGCCAACTGATCAACTACTGCTATCGAACCTTAGGGGGTAAGGCCACGGTCATCCTTTCAGACCGCCTGAAGGACATTGGCTATCGATATGCTACTCGGGGAGGTATTTCCATATGCGTGGATGACATGGTCATTCCTGATAAGAAAGGGGACATCATCAAGGAGGCCGAACAAATAGTTGCCGAGATCAACGAGCAGTACACCGAGGGCTTGATAACCCGCGGGGAGAAGTATAATAAGGTTGTTGACATTTGGGCAAAGGCGACCACTGATGTGGCCAATGAGATGATGGAAGAGATGAAGGTTGTTCCTCTTGTAGACAAGGAAGGTCAGCCGGTGTTGGACGAAAAGGACCAGCCGATCAAGGAAGAGAGCTTTAACGCTATCTATATGATGGCCGATTCAGGATCAAGGGGCAGCAAGGACCAGATGCGACAGCTGGCAGGGATGCGGGGTCTGATGGCCAAACCCTCTGGTGAGATCATTGAGACCCCCATTACGGCCAACTTTCGGGAGGGGCTCACCGTGCTTCAGTACTTTAGCTCAACGCACGGTGCGCGGAAAGGCCTGGCGGATACAGCCCTCAAGACAGCAAACTCAGGATACCTGACTCGTCGGCTGGTAGATGTTGCTCAAGATTGTGTGACCACCGAAGCGGACTGTGGAACGCTGACGGGAATTAATGTGGAGCCTCTTGTAGAGGGAGGTGAAATTATCAAAAAGATTGGTGAACGAGTACTCGGAAGGGTGGCCTTAGAGGATATTCGGGATCCTTACACGGATGAGGTGCTGGTCCGTGCCAACGAAGAGATTGACGAAGAGAAAGTCGCCAAGATCGACAATGCAGGCCTTACCAAGGTTAGAATCCGTTCGGTACTAACATGTAAAACCGAAGATGGCGCATGTTGCAAGTGTTATGGCCGTAATTTGGCTTATGGCCAGCCCGTAGAGATTGGCACGCCGATCGGAATCTTGGCAGCGCAGTCTATCGGGGAGCCCGGCACACAGCTCACTATGCGGACATTCCATATTGGCGGGACAGCCCGTCGCGCAGCAGAGGAGGCCGATTTCAGAGCTGTAAATGGTGGTTTGGTTAAATACATCGGCATGAATACGGTTGAGAATGCCGATGGGGAATTTGTGGTTATGAACCGCCAGGGGGGAGAGTTTGCCATTGTGGATGATCAGGGCCGAGAGCGTGAGCGATATCCGATCATCTACGGTGCCCACTTTATGGCCAGAGACGGCCAGAAGGTCAAGCCTGGTGACCTGCTCGTCACGTGGGACCCTTACACGACCCCGATTCTTACCGAGACAGGCGGTGTTGTAAAGTATGGGGATATCTTGCCGGGGACGACCATGCAGGAGAAGGTTGACCCTGTGACAGGCAAGGCGAGTCAAGTGATAGTCCAACACAAGGACACAGACGTTCGTCCGAGGATTTCCATAAAGGATGAGAAGGGTAAGACTGCCAAACTCCCCTCCGGGGGCGATGCCCGTTATTTTCTGCCGGTCGGGGCGATTCTGATGGTATCTGAAGGGGATGCGGTCAGTGCCGGAGGTGTTATTGCCAAGCTTCCCCGGGAGACCACCAAAACCAAGGATATTACAGGTGGCCTTCCTCGTGTGGCAGAGCTGTTTGAGTGTCGAAAACCAAAAATGGCTGCGATTCTAAGCGAGATTGATGGGTACGTGAGTATTTCCAAAGGAGCCAAGGGCAGGCAGAAGATCACCATAACGCCCCCTGATGTTGGTGAGAAAAAGGAATACCTGATTCCGAGAGGAAAACACGTTAGCGTGTTGGAGGGGGATTACCTCAAGGCGGGCGATTCCTTGATGGGGGGATCGGCCAACCCCCATGACATCTTGAATATCCAAGGGGATCTTCGCCTGGCCCGATATCTGGTAGACGAAGTCCAAGAGGTCTATCGTCTACAGGGTGTTCGAATCAATGATAAGCATATCGAGGTCATCGTGCGCCAGATGTTAAGGCGGGTAAAGATAGTTGATCCGGGGGATGCAGACTTTATTCTGGAAGAACATGTCGAAAAGACGCGTTTTGAAGAGGTCAACCAAGAGGTGGTAGCCAGGGGTGGCAAGCCTGCGGTCGCCAAACCTCTGCTTTTGGGAATTACCAAAGCGTCGCTCAGCACTGAGAGCTTTATCTCTGCAGCATCATTTCAAGAAACTACGAAGGTGCTCACGGAAGCAAGCATTGCGGGCAAGGTCGACCACTTAAAGGGCCTGAAAGAGAACGTGATCATGGGGCGTATAATACCAGCCGGTACAGGAATGACCCAATATAGAGGGGCCCGTGTTGTGTTGGAACCTGAGGAGACGGTTGGAGAATCGGAGGTCGCGGACGACTCAGGAGTGGATCAGGCGGATGGGGTGGCCCAGGCTTGAGGAAATGGGAGAAAAAATCGTTGACAGTAAAAAACGTTGGTGTTAGAAGAAAAATTTTTTGTCTTCGCGTTCCAGAACGCCGTGGGCCACAAATAGTTCATTGTGTTTGTTGAGTTTCTTGTGTTCATTGATTTTCTTAGGGCGTTAGTTGTGAAATTCGTGTTTTTTCTGACAGAAAGTTCTTTCATATGTTGAAAAATTTAAATTCGAAATCCGAAATCCGAAACAATATCGAAAAACACTATTATAAGGTAGAACCATGCCGACTATCAATCAGTTGATAAGAAAGGGCCGAGAGCGCGTGAGGAAAAAGGCTCACACGCCGGCCCTTCAACGATGTCCCCAAAAACGGGGTGTGTGTACGCGGGTATATACTGCCACGCCTAAGAAACCGAATTCAGCTTTGAGAAAGGTGGCCAGGGTTCGTTTGACCAACGGTATTGAGGTGACTACCTATATTCCTGGCGTGGGGCACAACCTTCAGGAGCATTCGGTTGTACTCGTTCGAGGGGGACGGGTCAAAGATTTGCCTGGGGTCCGCTATCATATAGTCCGAGGAACGCTCGATTCTGCGGGTGTTCAGGACCGAAAACAGGGTCGATCAAGATATGGCGCCAAAAGGCCAAAGTTAGTCAAATAACGAATAAGGAAACAGCAGGGGTTATATATGCCAAGAAGACGAGAGATCCCCAAACGGGTTATTATGCCTGACCCGAAGTATAAGAGTAAGTTGGTATCGAAGTTTATCAGCTGTCTGATGAAAGGTGGTAAGAAGAGTGTGGCAGAATCGATATTGTACGATGCCTTTGGGATTATCGAACGGAGAATCAAGGAGCCGCCACTGAAGACCTTTGAAAGGGCTATGGGGAATGTTAAACCCCGCGTTGAGGTCAAGTCGCGCCGGGTGGGCGGCTCGACTTATCAGGTGCCGGTAGAGGTTCGAGCGACCCGCCAGACCGCACTGGGAATTAGGTGGCTGATTTCCTTTGCACGAAAGCGTTCAGAAAAAAATATGTCGGAAAAGTTGGCTGCTGAGTTGATAGATGCTGCCAATCAGCGGGGTGCCACCATTAAGAGAAGGGAAGACACTCACAGAATGGCTGAGGCCAACAAGGCCTTTGCTCACTACAGATGGTAATTGGGTTTGTTGGATTTATTGGGTTTGTTGGATTTATTGAGTTCATAGGGTTCATAGGCTTTATAGCACAACAAACACAATAGATACAAGGAACACAAGGAACATAAAGATGCCACGATTGGTTCCAATACATAAGGCCAGAAACATTGGCATTGCTGCCCATATTGATGCTGGGAAGACTACAACCACCGAAAGGATCCTGTATTATACGGGCGTGTCCCACAAGATGGGCGAGGTGGATCAGGGATCTGCCGTGATGGACTGGATGGAACAGGAGCAAGAGCGGGGAATCACCATCACCTCGGCTGCCACGACCTGTTTCTGGAAGGGTCATCGCGTCAACATCATTGACACGCCTGGGCATGTGGATTTTACAATAGAAGTGGAAAGGTGCCTCCGGGTCCTGGATGGCGTCATCGCAGTTTTCTGTGCAGTTGGAGGGGTGGAACCACAGTCGGAAACAGTCTGGCGCCAAGCCGATCGGTACGGGGTTCCACGGATTGCCTTCATCAACAAGATGGACAGGGTAGGAGCCGACATGGACCGCTGTGTGGAGATGATGCGGGCTAGGCTGAAGGCTGAACCCATCGTTCTCCAGATACCCATAGGGCGTGAGGGGGATTTTGTAGGCATTGTTGATTTGATTTCGATGAGAGCTCTACTTTATGATGACCTGGACCCGGGCGTCGATTTTAAAGATACCGAGATTCCGCCATGGCTTCGAAAGAAGGCCGAAAGGCGCCGCGTCGAGTTTGTAGAGTCAATGGCGGATGTTGATGAATCGATCATGGAACGCTACGTTGATGGGGAATCGATTTCATCTGATCAATTGATAGGAGCGATCCGAAAGGCAACCCTTTCCCTGGAGCGAATACCAGTCTTGTGCGGAGCTGCCTTCAAGAATAAGGGGGTGCAACCCCTGCTGGATGCCGTAGTCAGATACCTCCCATCTCCTGCGGATATTCCACCTGTGTCCGGCATGGACCTGAAGGGCAAAAAGGCGCTGCGGCCGGCAGATGATTCTGCGCCGTTTTCGGCCTTGGCCTTTAAGTTGATGACCGATCCGTACGTGGGACATTTAACTTTTTTGCGCATATATTCCGGGCAGTTAAATTCCGGGGATATAGTACTTAATGCGACTAAAGGAACAAGGGAAAAGATCGGAAGGCTTTTGAAAATGCATGCCAACAAGCGGGAGGAGATCAGGGAAGTCTATGCAGGAGATAATGTTGCAGCAATAGGCCTCAGGAATACGACGACGGGTGACACGCTCTGTGAGCCGAGCAGCCCAATCCTACTGGAATCAATGGCCATGCCGAAACCTGTCATGTCAGTAGCCATTGAGCCAAAGACAAAGGATGACCAGGAGAAACTGAGCACAGGCCTCAGCAAGGTTGCTATGGAGGATCCATCTTTTAAGGTTTCCTTTGATGACGAGACTGGCCAGACCTTGATTTCAGGTATGGGGGAACTTCATCTGGAGATCATTGTGGATCGTCTACTGAGAGAGTTCAAGGTTGACGCCGTCGTTGGTAAACCCCATGTGGCTTACCGAGAGACCATCTCTGGCAGATCGGAGGGGGAAGGAAGGTTTGTGCGCCAGTCGGGTGGCCGCGGCCAGTACGGCCATGTTAAGCTTCGGGTGGAGCCTGGAGAGCGTGGCCAAGGCGTTGTATTTGAGAATAAAGTCGTGGGGGGAGCAATCCCCAAGGAGTATATAGCGTCGGTTGAGAGGGGAGTTAGGGACGCGGCCGCCGGCGGGGTACTTGCGGGGTATTCCATGGTGGACGTAAAGATTACGATATTTGACGGATCATATCATGAGGTTGACTCTTCGGAAAGGGCCTTCCATATTGCAGGGTCCATTGGGTTTAAATCAGCAGCCGAAAAGGCAGGACCTCTATTTCTGGAACCCTTCATGGCATTGGACATAGTGGCTCCGGAAGGTTTTATCGGAGATGTGATCTCTGACCTGAACGGCCGACGTGCTAAGATTCGGGGGGTAGATAGCCAAAACGGGGTTCGGACAGTGAACGCCCGGGTGCCCTTAGCTGAGATGTTCGGCTATGCCACAGATCTGAGGTCCATGACTCAAGGGCGGGCAACTTATACGATGCAGTTTTCTGGTTATGAGCCAGTTCCCCAATCGATTGCCCGGACCATTCAGGAAAAAGGGGTTTAGAGATTTTCTAAGAATTGGCTATGATTATCCTATTAACTATAACCGCTGGGAGGGCAGCAAGATGGCGAAGAAGAAGTTTGAGCGTGTGAAGCCGCATGTGAATGTAGGCACAGTTGGTCATATTGATCATGGGAAGACGACGTTAACATCGGCGATCAC
>Ga0209636_10005760_pt1 | contig 12654 bp, 13 predicted proteins | sample DeeMarSWOR152_54_FD_187464 | JGI IMG/M metagenome (GOLD analysis project Ga0209636, IMG submission 187464) | Marine sediment microbial communities from White Oak River estuary, North Carolina - WOR-1-52-54 (SPAdes) (version 2) | ecosystem: Environmental > Aquatic > Marine > Intertidal zone >...
CAATACAGGATGAAACTGCAGAAATCCGTGTGGTTTTGTGGAATGAAAAAGCAGATGTAATTGACAGTCTCGTCAAGGGCATGCCAGTTTTAATTGATAATGGGTATGCCAAGGAAGGAATGGAAGGGTTGGAATTGCACATTTCATCACTGGGGCAGGTTACAGTGCACGAAGAATTTGAGCCAGAAGTAAAGATCTTCAACCTGAAGAAGGGACCAGTGGACATCAAAGGAAGATACTACCAGGGGGAGTTGATTGATGAATCGGGAAGAGTACAGATAACAACAGATGATAGTGAAGATGGTCAGTTGATCAGGGTAAAGGGTGTGTACGAAACTGAGATTACACCTGAAACTGTAGAGAAAATTGAGGAGGAGTTCCCTTCTCTGGAATCTTTGCTGCATCCTTCTCGGAAAGTTCTGGCAAACGCAAAAGAAGGAGAATACGTGGAATTGTATGCTTTGGTGAAGAAGGTTTTGGACTGTGGCGAGTACAAGAGGGTTAACATTGACGACGGTACTGCAGAGGTCATGGGCATTGTCTTTGCAGACATACAAGAGGGGGAGGAATACTGCTTCTACGCAAGAGTTTATAAAGGGACAACGGGAAAAGAATTTATCTGCTACCAGTATCAGGTGGTGGAAGCAGAAAAGGAAGCCTTCGACGTGATAAGAGAACTCGAAGGGTTGATGGAGGTTTAGAATGCCAGACATTGAGGATTTGCCTGGAATCGGTCCTAAAACGGCTGAAAAATTACGAGAAGGTGGATACAAAACAGTAGAGAAAATTGCGGTTGCCTCTCCTAAAGATTTGTCTGAATTGGGTGACATTGGAGAGACTATTGCTGCCAAGATCATTGAGGCAGCCAAAGAAATGGCAGAAATAGGTGGGTTCATCACTGCAGAAGAGTTGGCGGAAAGGAGAAAGAGCATTGGCTACATCACTACGGGGAGTATTGATGTGGATGAGCTGCTGGGCGGAGGCATTGAGACCCAGGCAATCATTGAAGTATTTGGGGAATTTGGTTCAGGGAAATCGCAGTTGGCCCACCAATTGTGTGTGAATGTTCAGTTACCGTTAGAGAAAAAAGGGTTAGATGCGGGAGCCGTATTCATTGATACAGAGAACACGTTCAGACCCCAGAGGATTATCCAGATGGCCCAAGGGTTGGAATTGGATTCTAGTGAAGTGATGAAGAAGATCAGGGTGGCTCGAGCGTTCAATTCGTCTCACCAGATTTTGCTGGCTGAAAAATCAGAGGAGTTGTTGCGACAGGGGGGGATCAAGTTATTGGTGATAGATTCATTAACATCCTCTTTCAGGGCGGAATACATTGGGAGGGGGACGTTAGCTGAGAGGCAGCAGTTGTTGAACAAACATTTGAGGAAATTACATGAGCTGGCAGATTTGTATGATGTAGCAGTCTTTGTGACCAACCAGGTGTCTGCGAGACCGGATGCATTCTTTGGAGATCCTAACAAACCCATAGGAGGGCACGTGTTGGGACACTCTGCTACGTTGCGGATTTATTTGAGGAAATCAAAGAAGGGGCAGAGAATTGCCCGGTTGGTGGATTCACCGAACTTACCTGAGGGGGAAGCTATCTTTGTGGTGACTGAAGAGGGTATTGTGGATAAGTAGCTTTTTAAAGCTCTCATAGATATTTCTGTTACCTTTTTCCGTGGAGGTATAATACAACACAAATAGAAAATCTTATTAATACTTCATTTATGCTGTATTAAGGTGATGTTAATGGTTCAAGCCATAATAGATATCTCTGAACATGCCAATAGAATCATCTCCATAGATAAGGCTAAATATGGTCTCAAAAACAAGAGCGAGGCCATAAACCTCATGGCAGAGCAGTATGCAGAAGAAATTCTGAAGCTGAAGCTCAGGCCCGAATATGTGGAGAAGACGAAGAAAAGACAAAAAGAACCTATTGCCAAGGTTGAAGATTTCAAAGAGCATTTTAACCTGAAATAATGTATTCCTGTGAAATGAGAAAGAGTGTGGAAAGGACTTTTCATGTACCTCTGAAATTGTCTATTTTTATTGAATCATTAAAATTCATGATAATTTCCCTGTTACACGTGTAACACATTACCCTCCAAAGACGTGACAACTCCGCGGGTACTGTGGAATTAATAAAATGTAAGACAACCCAAACATATTTGGAACAAGTTTTATGCCTACAGATGAAAATGTGGAACCATGGTATCAGTAATCATAGGCTCCCAGTGGGGAGATGAAGGAAAAGGAAAAGTCACAGACTACTACTCTGAAAAAGCAGACTACATCGTGCGATTCCAGGGAGGGAATAATGCAGGACATACTGTCATTGTCGGTGATGAAACCTTCAAATTTCGGTTGATTCCTTCGGGTGCAGTTTCAGGAAAGCACGTCGTCATCGGGAACGGGACAGTGGTGGATCCAGAAATTTTACTAGAGGAAATATCAGAACTAGAACAAAAAGGAATACCTGTGAATCTTCATCTATCAGAGCGTGCTCACGTGATCATGCCCTACCATAAACTGCAGGATGCATTAGAAGAGAAACTAAAAGGAAAGCTAAAAGCGGGAACCACCAAGAGAGGGATAGGGCCCTGCTACCAGGATAAGGTGGGACGGTTCGGCATCCGATTCGTAGATTTGATGGACAAACAGGTCTTTAGAGAAAAACTGGAGCTGTTCATAACGATGAAGCAAAAGCTCTTCAACGCACACAACGAACCTTTTGATTTAGAAGTAAATGAAGTATTTGATGTGTATAATGGCTATGCAGAAAAGCTGGAGAAGTACATTGCAGATACGTCTTTACTTGTTAATACTGCAGTAATCCAGGGAAAGAACATTTTGATGGAAGGAGCCCAGGGAACCCATTTGGGCATTGACCACGGGATATACCCGTACGGGACCTCTTCCAACTGTGTGGCAGGGGCAGCGTGCACAGGAGCTGGTATCCCACCAGTATACATCAAAAAGGTTTTAGGCATTGTCAAAGCGTACACCACCAGGGTGGGGACAGGCCCTGTACCCACAGAGTTAGTAGATGAAACTGGTGCGTACCTCCAGAAAAAAGGTGGAGAATACGGTACAGTCACGGGGAGACCGCGGAGATGCGGCTGGCTGGACCTGGTGCTGCTCAGGTACTCCCACAGAGTTAACGGATTTACCGGAATTGCTCTGACGAAACTGGATGTTTTGAACGGGCTAGACACAGTCAAGATATGTACACACTACCAGTACAATGGTGAGAAAGTGTATGACTTTCCCGCTTCCATGAAAAAGCTGGAAAAATGCCGACCAGTATACAAGGAATTTCCGGGCTGGGACTTTGACCCTGAAGACATAGTCAAAAAAGGGTACAATGTGCTCCCTGCTGCTGCCAGAGACTACATACAATTCGTCTCAGACCATTTAGCTGTCCCCGTGTACATGGTATCTGTGGGACCTGCACGACATCAAACCCTGGTACTCGCAGAACTGTTCTAGACTGCCACTTGAAAAAAGTTGTTACATCCCCTGACAGGGGATACCTTTTTAACGTGACGCACCAAACACGTATCATGGAAATCGGGCCAATAGACATGCTCATGTCGCTGGTCTTCACACGGGAAATAGATCCGTGGAACATTGATATTGTTGAACTTACGGGGAAATACCTAGAGCAGATTAGAAAGGCGGAAGAACTGGATTTGCGCCTTTCTGGTAAGACATACTTAGTAGCCACAATCCTCTTGAGAATGCAGTCTGAATCCTTCTTTATTGAAGAAAAAGAGGAAGATGAAGAAGAACTTGAAGAGTTAGATTTTGAACCATCACCTATATTGCCCCCATTACGCCGGAAAAGTGGAAAAATTACTCTCCCCGAGTTATTAAATGCATTATTAATCGTTTTAGAAGAGCAAGAAAAAAGGAAGAAAAAACAAATAAAACCACCTGAACGCCACATTATCAGGGTGGACATCTACCGCGTGGATGTCAAAAAATACGTGGAAGAGTTGTACATGAAAATCATGGTCATCAGCAATGGAGAGATCATTACCTTCTCCCAATTACTGATCGACAAATCGCCCTTATTCATCGCACGAACCTTTTTATACTTATTATTTTTAGAGATGAGTCACAGAGTAGAAATCTGGCAGGAAGTAGAATTCGGTGAAATTTACATCAAGGTGATAACGTGAAAGACCCCTATATCCTGGTGAGAGCCGACAACTCCCGTAAGGCAATGACAGCCTTGGCAGACTTGGAACGGCATGCAGACATCCGAATCTTCGAGCCCAGGTTAATGCCCAAACACATGGCAGAGGACTTGGTGTCGGAATTCCTCAACCTAAAGAGCGAGAAAAAGGTAAACTTCGTAGTTCAGGTGCGCATGAATCCGGGGGAAGTGATCAAGAGAGTATCAAAGATCAGACCTCCCGCGCACATTGTGGTGATCTCAGACCGATACAAATCCTACGAGATCATGGAAGCGAACTACAGAGAATTTCCGAAAATTGAAGGATTCACGCCGCCAAAGCCCTTACCACCCGGAAAGAAAAGAATGAAGAAGAGGAGACCGCCGAGAAGAGAATACAAGAGACGTTATTAAAACATGTCCGGCTGAACGTTGGAAAGTTAACAGGTAGTGTATAAAAGGAAGTACATTTTTCGTTGGTACTATCTTCATGGTTCTATTTCTTTTCTGATTGTTGGTGGTTGTCTATTTTGTTACACGTGTAACATTGGTCTTTTAATTTTTACAGTAGAGCGAATGACCTCAAACCACTGTTACCTGGTTAACTTTTCCTGATTTCTTCCAGCATCTTACAGGTCTTGCATAGCCTGTCAACGCACGGTTCGCCGCACCGTTCACACACAGGTGTATCACGGGTTAACTCTTTCTGTAATACGGGGAGCAGCCTGTCATAGCTTCTTAACAGAGAGTACTTGGTGGTGGGTCTCTTGGACTCCATATAATCCAGAAAATTCCTGATATCCCCTCTGAAAGCTTCTGATGCGTAAGGGCATACTGAGTGGTCTACTGGTATCTGGTTCACCACAGCGTACAGCATGATCTCTTTTTCTGAGATTTCTCTCAACGGTTTAATCCTGGGAACGAAGTGCGGCTTTTCAGTGTAGTATGGGCCTGTTCTTCCAAACCGGAACAAATCTCCTCGCAGCAAATTCATTAAAATGGACTGGACTTCATCATCCAGGTTTAATCCTACTGCTAATTTTTGAAAGTTGAGTTCTCTGGACTTCTTGTTGAGCAAATACCTTCTGAAGACGCCGCAGTACGAACAGTGGGTTAATTCTGGTTCAATCTCATCTAATGTAATGTTAAATTCTTCTTCAAAAGAAAAAATGTGGTACCTAATCCCCAGTGTATTGCAGGTTTCTACTGCTCTTTTTATAGTCTTGGACCTGTATCCTTTAATACCTTCATCAATGATAATGGCAGCCAATTTAAAGGGGCGTCTTTCTTGAAGGTTGTGCAGCAAATGGAGTAAAACAGTGCTATCCTTTCCTCCTGACAAGCCTACTGCTATGTTGTCTCCTTTGTTCACCAGGGAGTGCTTTCTTATGGTTGCCCTGAATTTGCGGTCAATACTCTTGGAAAAGCACTGCTCGCACAGATACTGTCCGGACTGTCTCCTGTAGTAGACCGCTTTTCTCCCACACCTGCATCTCATTCAACCACCAGATGCTACAGGCAGTAATTCAATAGTATCGTTGTCTGAAACCTCTTCTTCCAGAACGACTCTACCTTCCTTTAGCAGTATAACACTTTCGATGGTGTATCCACACTTTTCAAGGATTTCTTGTACAGTTTCACCTTCTTTGGTTACTGTGGTTTTGTTCAGAAAGACATTCACTCTCATGTCATCACGTTGGTTAACAAGTTGATGAGTAAGATACCCACAGCCAGCATGGCAAAGACAGTGCCCAGCTTTTTTGAGGTCGCTTCACTGAAGAAATGGTTCAATAATTCATCAGTAATCTTTCCACCATCTAACACGCGGGAGATAGGAAACAAGTTAAAGAGTGCCACACTCAAGTTCAGCATAAAAATCCAGGAAAGTATTTCTATAGCCAGAAAATGGGTGACGTGCTGTACTGGTCTGATCCCCATGTATCCCTGGCCTGGAATGTCAGGATGCTCTGCTAACACCATCTGAACTGTTCCTTCGCTGGTTTCCAAGAGGAGGGTATCTCCTTTTTTGTATACACTCAATTCTTGAGAAAAGGTTTCGTAGGCGGGAACGTCCACACCGTTGATCTGATGAATGATGCTCCCTTCTGCGAGGATATCTGCTGCAGGTGTCCCGGGGATCGTGTCATAGATGAGGATGCCGTCAGGTACTTGGGGAATCCACAGTAAAAGGATGAAGACTAAAGCTGCCACCAAGAAATTTGCCAGACTGCCTGCAGAATACACTTTTATGCGGGTGAGGCGGGAAGCTTTCTTCATTTCTTCTTCATCAGGTTCCACGAAAGCACCGGGGATGATCACCAAAAGGATGAACCCCATGGATTTGAGGCTGATGCCTTCCCTTCTTGCCACAATCCCGTGGGAGAATTCGTGGACGAAAAAGAGGATAATAATACCAATGATTAACCCCCAGGAGATCTTAATTGTCACCCCGGGTATGATGGGTACCACAGGGACAGCCTCTGTTGGTGCAGATAATACTTTGTACGCGTTCCATGCAAAATACCCTAACGAGAAGGGGATACCTGCTACAGATACAGCAACGCCCACCGAAGCGTAGGTATTCCAGAATGATTTCATTTTTTCGCTGAGCGTATTAACAGTAGTAAGGAATTTCTGGGTTCTCACCATTAAGAGCACCAAGGGGACAAGGGTAACACCTTTAGCTTCTAGGTTGAACCGTCGTGAGATACCGGTAAGTATCAGCCAGAATGTGGCAATTGTAAGTAGTATATATTCTATCATGGGTGGTAGATTCAGCGGGTGCTGCTTTATATACGTTTCTGTAGTCGGTTGTCCAAGGGTTGATGGTTCTCTTATTTGTTACACGTGTAACAGATTTTGTCATTTCCTAATTTTTGCAGAACTTTTGATAATGAAGGATTCCTGTGTGAGGTTACATCCTGTTGGTGTTATGCACGGCTTGGTAGGCTATTTAGAGGGTTACACAACTTTACTTTTCTCAATACTCACAGTTTACACTTTTCACTGTTATTGATTGATCAGTACTTTTCTCTTTCAAAAATTGAGCCAAAAAGAAAGAAAGAAAAAGAGTTATAATCCTAAAGTTCCAGTGCCTTTGTATCTCAGTTTAGCTCCCACCGAGCTGTAGCCTTTTGCCACTACCTGGCAGACGCTCAATCCGTTGATGCACAGGTCGTGGAAGTTCTCTTCTGCAGCGTTGTCACCGTCCACTACCAGAACGGACTTTGTCCATCCCATGTAAGCTCCTGCACCTGCTCCAAGCCATGCATCGGCCATGGTGGAGTTCTTTAATCCTTCACAGGACTCCATATAAATCAATGAGTTGGGCAAGTTGGAGTAGTAGTTACTGATTAACCCCGGCGTGTAGGTGAAGAAGTCGTAGTATTGACCGTAATGTAATATCCACGCTCTGATAACCCATCCCTGGCTCTGTTCGTACTGGTACTTGCTGTCACTCCATCTTTCTCCCGAGCAAATGATGACATTCCCTGTGCTGGAGTCGTAGCCGCCGTGTCCTCTGTTAAAGACGACGCCTTTGTTTAATTTTGTCTCAATTAACGAGATGGTCACTTGGGAGTTCTTGTAGTACGTGGTAGAATATCCTGCAGACTGCAGATCGCTCTTGATAGCATCGAAGAGGTCTGGATTGTGGAAGACACCGCCCTGCCAGTCAAAGGGATCTAAAAGAACGGCTGAACTGCTGGTGGGCCAGGTATCAGGTGAGCCGCACTGGGGTGGTTTTCCAAAGAGGATGGTCCCTGATTCAGCAGAACCTAAGGTGTCAGGTTCTCCCAGCAGCAGAACAGATTTACCGCCGTATCCAATGACAGCCATATCAGAATTGTCCAGGTAAACCTGCATTCCAGCTCCCAGATAGAACTGTTTCAGAAGACCCAGTGCTCTGCCGTGCTCTAACCCTTGTGCTTTCCATGCGTTGAAGTGCTGTAACCCCTCAGTGATAACCTGTGTGTGGTCTGGCGCTGCAGCAAAAGATACAAAAGAGAATACCAGAATTCCTGTCAGTATACCGGCATAGATCTTTCTCATATTTTTCACCTCCCTAAGGTTCCTCTCTTTCTGCTAAGAAAGAGTGATCTCTCTCACTTCCTTGAAGTTTTTAAGCTTTTCGGTAAACTGGGGTTGTCACGTTTAGAGGTCAATGTGTTACACGTGTAACATTTCAGATAAATTATCATTTCAACAACAATTCAATTATAAAGGGAAAAATCGTGAACCAGGAGGTTCTATCCACCGAATATTTGACAACTTCGGCAAACTTTCCACTATGGAAGAATTCTTATCTAAATTTACTGTTATATATTTTTATTGATATAAGAACTAAATATTTAGAGAACGATGATAATATTAAAGCTTTTGGAGTGTTTTGGCTACATATCAGAAATAGAGTGTCCATCTTTCATCACATACAAGATCTATCGCAGAAAACTAAAAGAGCATAGTCTTCTTTTTCACCTTGCAGAAATACTTGTGCAAAAACGTTATGAAAAAATACTTTCAGAGATACTGATATTCAGTCTTTGGTTGAAATAGTGCAGCTTTATTGAAGATTTCCGCCAATTAATTGTTGTGGGTTAATCTGTATGTATGGATAGCGGCCATTACCCAGAGGGGCAGATGTACTGGTAATATCTGTCACGTTGTTGAGAATGTCATAAAGGTTACCTGAGAACATGAGGCCTCCTACTGGTTCCGACAGCTCACCTCTGCAAATAGTTACTGCATTCTTGGTCACAAGAGAAAATTCTCCAGTCAAAATGTCAGGTGATCCGCTCAGCCTGCTGATCATCACTCCATGACGAATATCAGAGAGTAATTCATCAATCGTATGGTTCCCAGTGTGAATTAAAAGGTTGGTGGGCTCAATCTCAGGTCTGGAGCGATATCCACCTGCAGCATGCCCTGTGCTCTTCAGCTCTGCTGAAGATGCAGTGGTGACATCATGCAAAAAAGAGGTGAGCACGCCCCTTTCTATTACAGGAACAGTATGGTGAGGGACTCCTTCACGATCAAAGGATGATGATGCCAACCCATCTGGCAAGAGCGCATCATCGCAGAGCGTAACGTGAGGAGATGCTACTTCTGTGTGCAGTTTGTCTTTGAGAGCACTGACTCCTTTCTGGACCAAATAGGCATTTGCTGCCTCCGCAATGTGTGATGCAAGAGTGGAAACTGCTCCTGGAGCAAGTATGACCTCTCCATGAAAGTTCTTGCAGGTATGTGCTTTCAAAGCTGGTATAGTGGCATCTGTGAGTCTTTGCGCTGCTTCTTCCACATGTATTTTGTTCTGCCAGTGAGTGCCCTCACATTGATAGTCAAAGTCTGAGACATGGACACCATCCCTGGCTGCACCCAGAAGCTCCCATACAGCAGTAGAGGAGACCTCTTTGGCTTCTATCCCCTTTGAGGTGGCAATCGCTTTCTTGTGTATGTTGACTAAAACCATGCCGCTCTCCACGTGCATCCGCTTGTCACACATCTTTACAGACTCAACAAGGCACTGTGCATATTCTCCAACTTCCTCAAGCTGCATGTGAAACAGGGCAGGATCATACAGATCGATCTCAGGGAAGTCAGCTTGATCAGGGAGGATACCATGATAGGGAGATCTGGATGCCAGTTGTATGGATTCTTCAATGACTGACTTCAATCTGTGTCCTGTGAGAGCGTTTACTGATGCAAAAGCCATTTTCTCCTTAATAAACACGCGGATGCCCATACCTCTTCGCTCAAGCTGCTGGACGCTGCTAATGCTATTAGACGCTGAAGATACCCTTTTCTGTTCAATAGTCTCAGCATACACTTCTACATCTTCTGCCCCTTTATTAAGGGCATACCCCAATGCATCAGAACAAAATCCTAGTAAATCGTTTTCGTCTACTTCTCTTTCTTTCTTTATTTCTTTCTTTATTTCTTTCTTTATTTCTTTCTTTATTTCTTTCTTTATTTCTTTCTTTATTTCTCTTTCTTTTTCTTCTTCTCTTTCTTTTCTACCAGCCATCATCTCCCCCCCAGGAGAGCCGTACATCGCACATGGGGGCCTCCACCATCCACTCTGGCAGCCTGCCCTTTCCAGCAGTACAGCGATGGGAGAGCGCACATAACCTCTTTTCCCACAGCATCCACACTATGCAGTACTTCAAAAGCATTACCTGTTATACTGGTACCTTTCATAGGGTCGCCCACATCGCCCTTGTGCACTGGGTAAATTTCTCTCACCTGGAACATGAATGTTCCGCTGGTGTCAGCTTCTCCTTCTCCTGATCCCACCAGAAGGTAGCCTGTACTATCTGCTGTTATTTCCTCCAGGGTCCAGTCACCTGGTTCAACAATAGTGGTTCGCATTCTGATTAAGGGCTCACAATCAAATTCAAAGGCGCGTGCATTGCCTGTAGGTTCTACTCCAAAGATGGAGGCCGTTTTTCTGTCGTGGAGAAATCCTGTCAGTACCCCTTTTTTGATAAGATGGATGGAGCGTGCTGGAACTCCCTCATCATCTACCAGGGTGGTGCCACATGAATGTGGAAAAGTGTCCCCTGTGTCTGCAATAGTCACCAATGGGCTGGCTACATGGGTGTGGAGCATATCTTTGGTTACTGCACCTCCTAAAACAAAATCTGCCTCACATAAGTGCCCCACAGCTTCATGAGCCAGAAGACCCACGAGACTCGGATCCAAAATTACAGTGTATTCACCTGCTTTACAGTATCTAGCTTTTGAAAGCCGTTCAGCCCTCTGTACCGCCTTCATGGCCAGATTTTCAGGGCTATCTCCTGCAAAAAGGTCACCCCATCCCCCTGTAGCACCAACAGAAGCTGCCCCCTGCACATCATCAATATAAGCACCCAAAGAAAATTCCAGTTTATTATCATAAATTTCTGCCCGGGCTCCATCAGATGTTACAATGATTTTGTGATCACAGATTTCAGAATATCCACATACGCTTACCCTCATGCGAGGGTGCTCCAGTAGGTTCTGGCTGTCAGTAACTAACTGCACTTTCTCTTCTATAGTGTGGTTTTTGACAGGATCGTGTTCATCCACACAGAATGCGCCGCACGCCAGGTCAGTTTCCTGTAATACTGCATGGGTTTTGACTGTTCTGGATGCTTTAACAGCTCTTTTTACTGCATCTTTTATGCTGCGTGTGGTTACTTCATTGCTGCTGCTGAACCCTAAAGATCCGTCCACAAGTACTCTGACACCAACGCCTTCATGTGAGGTAATATCAGATTCAAGAGATCCATTAACTGCATGCAGGGTGAGCATTTTCCGGTGGCAGTACCTGAGTTCAGTATGTACTGGTGATTTTTCAACAATAGATTCCAGAACACTCATGACATCCATATTCCAACCTCAAGCTTTAACGATGTGCAGCGTCTTCAGATGTGCACGATGGATCTGATTTTCTGACCACTTTTTTGTATGCTCTTGGGTTGAGCAATGGGTCGCCTGAGCATGTACAGCTTTGTGGAGTGGATTCTCTCTTCTCAGCGCCTTCCAGTAAAAGGACCTGAACACCCACATACACTGGTTTTGAATTTTCTTGTTCTTCCATGAACACGCCTCATTTCTGTATTATTATAACTTTCGGGCTTTGATGAGAGCGCTGTACACATATTTTACAATTTCTGTCTTGGTGGTTTCTATGTTAGTGGCATCTTTTGGGCGATTTAAATACCACGGGTCTACTGGTGCAATCTCTTCGACAGTAACATGGGAGAATCCAGCTCGGGTTAGCAATGATGTGTATTCCTTTTCCGTGACAGCTCCTGCAATGCAGCCTCCCCACATGGATAAGTTGTTCTTTATGTGGCGAGGCATGTCTCCTCGTGCAACTTTGTCAGAAACCACCAGACGACCTCCTTTTTTGAGCACTCTGAAAGCCTCGTGGGCCACTTTGTCCTTGTCCGTGGATAAGTTGATGACACAGTTGGATATGATGACATCCACGCTGAAGTCATCTACAGGCATGTCCTCTAATTCGCCCTGGTTGAACTCCACATTTTTCAAACCGATTTTCTCTGCATTTTCTCGTGCTTTCTTGACCATTTCTTCAGAAAAATCAATTCCAATAGCTTTTCCTGTTGGACCTACCTTGTGAGCAGCCAGGAACACATCAATGCCTCCTCCACTTCCCAAATCCAGGACTACCTCACCTTCACTCAGACAGGCTTCTTTTACAGGATTGCCGCACCCTAAAGATAGAGCAGCCGCTGATTGGGGAAGGGTTTTCACATCTTCTGGTGAGTAAGCAGTTGTCCTACAAGCTGAAAGGTCACTCCCTTCACAGCAGGTGCTCTGCTGTTTGGCAGCAGAGGAATATACCTTTTTGACATGTTCTTTGATTGTATCTTCCTTCGACATTGTACCACCTCACTAACTTCCAAGAGCATTAAAGATGAAGCCAATAGCTACAATGGCTACATAGATTAGCCCCACATAGA
>Ga0209636_10005761_pt1 | contig 12653 bp, 16 predicted proteins | sample DeeMarSWOR152_54_FD_187464 | JGI IMG/M metagenome (GOLD analysis project Ga0209636, IMG submission 187464) | Marine sediment microbial communities from White Oak River estuary, North Carolina - WOR-1-52-54 (SPAdes) (version 2) | ecosystem: Environmental > Aquatic > Marine > Intertidal zone >...
CTTTGAGCGTAAGAGAGATATGCTTCTTCGGCTTTGGCTGAAAACGGGCTGGCCAAACTGCGTACTGAAATGAGTCTTTGCTTGGAGACCGCCCCTTCGAGCCATGATTGGAGATAAGGATCGAGTTCACCCTCGGCATGCATGGCTAATCCTTCATCTAGCCAAGTGGGCAGGATAGCTCCATAGGGGCTGAAAGTCATCTGGTGGGTTACACAATGGCCTAGTTCATGAGCCAAGGCTCTTTTTCCCCAGTCTAGCTGTTTCTCGGAAACGCCAATGGCGATAATGCCGTATTCAGTGAAGGCAACGCCACCCGTCCATTCTCGTGGGAAAATCATGGCCCCTCGCAGGTCTTCGCTGTCTGCATAAATGTAGACGTTGATCGGTTTTTCGGGATGAACACCGGTATCCTCCGCTAGCCTCTCCAGAGCTTCTTGAGCGGCAGCCATCAACTCCTCTGCAAAAGAGCGGCTACCTTCATACCAGAACAGGTTCATTTGCCCTTCACTCAAAGTCTGCCATGAGTACCTAAGGTCCTCGAAGCGAACCACATCGACAGGCGTTATCAGCCTGTTACCGGCCTTGTCTTCGATTGTCCACCAGTATCGGACGGTTGCTCCGGATGGTAGACTACCCCTTCTCATATCCCATATCCATTGTGTTTCCACTTTGGGGGACGGAGCGAAATCAGGCCAAGCTTCACTAATAACCTGGGCATAGTTCATTTTATCAACTTGGTAATGAAGGCGAACTTTGGTAATATCGCTCGAACTCTCAGCTTCGATATTGAAGACTAAGGCAGAGGGAAAGAATACCTCAGCAGTGCTGTCAAGTAGTGAAATCTTCTCCTGAGCGTAGGTAACGGTTGGAGTAACAAGCAAAAAAGCAATCAGGATCGTCAGGAGAAACCGCTTAATCATTCTTCTTCTCCCACTTTTGACCGCAGATAGGCAGTAATAAACTCGTCCAGCTCTCCATCCAGGACAGCAGTAGCATTGCTGGTTTCATAATTGGTACGGTGGTCTTTAACCATTCTGTAGGGGTGGAGGACGTAGCTTCTAATTTGGTTACCCCAGCCGGCTTCAATTCGTTCGCCTTTGAGCTTGGCTTTTTCTGTCTCCCTTTTGTCGCGCTCTAACTGAAGGAGACGAGCATAAAGCACTTTCATAGCGCTCTCTTTATTCTGTAACTGTGAGCGCTGGCTTTGGCAGGCGACCACCAGGCCGGTGGGGATGTGAGTTATTCTAACTGCACTGCTCGTTTTCTGCATGTGCTGCCCACCAGGCCCGCTTGACCTGAAAGTATCAATTCTCAAATCGTCAGGACCTATGTGTATGTCTGTCTCTTCTTTAGCTTCAGGAAGGACTTCAACTAAAACAAAGGAGGTATGCCGAGCGTGGTCGGCGTCGAACGGAGACAAACGAACCAGGCGGTGGACCCCACGCTCGGATTTCAAATATCCATATGTATAATCACCCCTGACTTCCACGGTGGCACTCTTGATTCCAGCTTCCTCGCCTGGTGAGGTGTCCAGTACTTCGGCTTGATACTCGTGCTGCTCTGCCCATCGCAAGTACATCCGCAGGAGCATTTCTGCCCAATCCTGAGACTCGGTACCACCAGCACCAGCGTGGAGAGCCAAAATGGCATCTCTGGCATCGTATTTATTACTCAGGATCAAGCGGATTTCCAGCTCGTCCAGTTGGGAGGTTATCTTCTCAGTCTCGCGTTGGATCTCTTCTTGGAGGGACTGATCGTTTTCCTCAATAGCCAAGGTTGCCACATCACGAAGTTCGGTGACTTTTTTCTCTAGCTGGCGCCAAGTCTGAACCACGTCTTGAGCGGCTCTTAAGTTTCGCATAGTGGATTGTGCCGTAGATGGATTGAGCCAAAAGTCGGGCTTGGCGGTTTCAGCCTCTAATTTGGCGATCTCCTTTTCCTTGCTAGGAATGTCAAAGATGCACCATTATGTCTGAGATGCGGTGGTGCAAAGCTTCTAGCTTGTCTTTTTCCTCTTGCATATTAACTCCTGTTTCTCACAATTCAGGTCGGAGACTCAAGGAACAGTCTTTGTTGGGTATCGCGACGTGTCGTTATCAATTTACCGCCGGCGGCGAGATGAGCCAATCGGGAGGGCTCAGGAAGCCGATAGCCGCGGCAGCATTCTATTGTCCAGTACATGGCTGTGGGCAGGTCAGTTCTATGACCGATAGACACGTAAACTGGGCTTGCCTGAGTTTTAGTTCTTAGAGCGACCCCGATAACCTCACCATTGTCGGTAAGCTCAGCGTAAGCGCCAGCTTCAATGGCTGGTGGTTCGTGCCTGCCGCAGAGGCGGGACTTAGCGCAGCCTATAGTGGGTGTATCAAGAAGAAGACCCAGATGTGAGGCAAGCCCAAAGCGTCTGGGATGTGCAATTCCTTGGCCATCTACTAGAATGAGGTCGGGGGTGGTGGATAGCTTTTGGCAAGCAGCTAGTACTAACGGGGCTTCCCTGAAAGACAGAAGGCCGGGTATATAAGGAAAACCTAGTCTGTCTTCAGCTATCCCAACTTCAACGATTTCGAACTGAGGGTAACTAAGGACAACAGTTGCCGCACGGGCAATCCCCGTGGAATCCGGTGCTGATATATCAACACCGGCAATGAAGCGAGGGTTAGTGAGTTCGCTCTCCTGTGAAACTTGGCTTGCCAGCTTCCGTTGAATCTCTTGAGCTTGGGCAACGCTCATTTGCCAGCTGTGCAATTGTCGGGCTTTCATATCTCTGATTATAATAGTTGTGTCCTCCTGTGGCAACATTGATAGGTTTGCACAAAACAGAGCCGTTTGTTGCTGAGCTTGGTTAAGGCCAGCGCTATTGACAGGTACGGTGACTTGGTGCATAATACCCAGTAAAATTCATGAAGGGGGCTTAACCCAAGCGGGGAATTATGGTAAAGATAAGGCTGAGACGGGTAGGTGCCAAGAACAGGCCGATGTATCGAGTGGTGGTAGCTGATGCTCGGTCGCCGCGTGATGGTGCCTTTATCGAGATTATCGGGCATTATAATCCGTTAACTGATCCGGAGGCCTTTGCGATAGATGAGGAAAAAGCGCTAGGATGGCTCAGGCGCGGAGCCCAGCCGACGGATACTGTAGCTAGGTTGCTGTCTAAGTCGGGGGTTATGCAAAAGTTCAAACCAAGCCCCGCTAGGAGGTCAAAGTCAGCCAAATCGAAAACCACAACCAAAGCCAAAACCAAATCTACTACTGAGGAGACATCGTGATGAAGGACTTGATAGAGTATATCGCCAAAGCCATTGTTAGGGCGCCTGATGAGGTGAAGGTTACTGAAGAGGCTGATGATGACCAGGTGGTAGTGAAGCTAGAGGTTGCCGCAGATGACAAGGGGAGGGTTATTGGCAGACAAGGCCGCGTTGCTGAGGCGATGCGCACTTTGCTTCGCGTAACAGCTACAAAGGAAGGTGTTCGGGTTAGACTCGAAATAGTGTAGGTGGGATGTAAGGCCCGCGACAAACTTGTAGTACAACCGCTGCAGACTTCTCCAGTTTAGACAGAAAGTCACTTGTTGGTAAGTTGCGCCATAATTACGGCCCCGGTTTCGGTCTTCGGCGTCTTCTTTCAGCCACTCTAAGGCGGATGAGCGAACGACGAAGAGCAGCTTCGGCCCTGGCGCTATCTAGCTTCGGAGGACGGCCTTGGAGCAGTTCTTCAGCACGGGATTTGGCTGCTTCAGCGCGGGACACATCGATTTCTTCGACACGCTCACAGGTATCAGCGAGGATTATGGCTTTGTCAGGGCGTACTTCGAGGAAACCACCGGTAAGAGCCATGTATGTCTCTTCGTTATCTTTCCTGATGAGCAGCTCTCCTGATTGGAGTATGGTCATTAGGGGAGCATGGTGAGGCAGGATGCCTAGTTGCCCCTCGATGCCCGGAGCGACTACCGCATTAACATCATCGGCGAAAACGTGACGCTCAGCAGTTATAATCTCCAGTCTGAGAGTTGCCATTATCCTTCCTCAAGCTGCTTGGCTTTCTCAACCGCTTCATCGATAGTTCCTACCATATAGAAAGCTGTTTCCGGAAGGTGATCATGTTTTCCTTCCAGAATCTCTTTGAAGCCATGCACTGTCTCTTTGACAGGAACATATTTGCCTTCTCTGCCGGTGAAGGCTTCAGCGACAGACATCGGCTGGGAAAGAAATCTCTGAATACGGCGGGCTCTAGCTACGGTGAGTTTGTCCTCATCGCTTAGTTCCTCCATACCTAGTATGGCGATTATATCTTGGAGGTCTTTGTAACGCTGCAATACTTTTTGTACTCCTCGGGCTACCTCGTAGTGTTCTTCGCCGACGATTTGGGGGTCAAGAATGCGTGAGGTGGAGGTCAGTGGGTCAACAGCTGGGTAAATAGCGAGTTCAGCGATAGAGCGTTCCAGCGAAATGACGGCATCAAGGTGACCAAAAGTGGTTACGATTCCTGGGTCTGTATAGTCATCGGCCGGGACATAAATGGCTTGAAAAGATGTAATGGAACCTCTCTTGGTGGAAGTAATCCTTTCTTCCAACTCACCAACATCGGTAGCTAATGTAGGCTGGTAACCCACAGCTGAAGGCATACGGCCCAAAAGCGCCGAGACTTCCATATTCGCAAGGATGTAGCGATAGATGTTGTCAATGAAGAGGAGCACATCTTGTCCTTCAGTCTCTCGGAAGTGTTCTGCCATGGTTACCCCGGTTAAGCCTACCCTGGCTCGCACTCCCGGTGGCTCGTTCATCTGTCCAAAAACCATCATGGTTTTTTTCATAACTCCAGACCTTTTCATTTCGAGCCACAGGTCATTGCCTTCTCGTGACCTTTCTCCGACACCGGCAAATACAGAAAAGCCACCGTGCTCGGTAGCAATGTTATGAATCAATTCCATTATGATGACTGTCTTGCCTACCCCGGCGCCGCCATACGCGCCAATCTTCCCACCTTTAGTGAAGGGGGTAATCAGGTCTATTACCTTCAGCCCTGTTTCCAGCATCTGGGTAGTCGTTTCTTGTTCCTCCAGTGGGGGAGGGGGGCGGTGTATTGGGAGACTTTCCTCAGTTTCTACTGCGCCAAGGTTGTCCAAAGGTTCACCTAATGCATTGAATAGCCGACCCAAAGTGCCCTTTCCTACCGGCACAGTAACCGGTGCTCCTGTGTCAATCGCCTCGGCTCCTCTTGTCAGTCCGTCGGTGGGACATAGAGCCAGGCAGCGCACCCAATTGTTGCCTATGTGGTGTTGGGCTTCGAGAATCATCTTGTTATCATCTTGATTAATCTCGATGGCATTGAAAATCGTTGGTAGTTCCTCTTGGGGGAATTCGACATCAACTACTGTCCCAATTACTTGTACGACTTTGCCCTTTGCCAAAATCTCACCTCCTCTAGCGTATAGCTTCAGCTCCTCCGGCAATGTCAAGGAGTTCTGTGGTAATCATCTCTTGACGGGCTTTGTTTAACGTCAGAGTCAATTCTTCGAGAACTTCATTGGCGTTTTCGGTAGCATTGCGCATAGCTACCATTCGGGCTGACTGCTCACTGGCAATGGCCTCCAGGATAGCGTGGTAGATTCTCATTTCCACGAAGCGAGGCAGAAGCTCGCCTAGAACGAATCTAGGGTCAGGTTCATAGATGTACTCCGTGGTTTCAGTCTTAGGTATTACCGCCGGCTCTATCGGAAGTAAAGGCTCTAGCGTTGGGGTTTGAACCATCGCGGTGACGAAGCGAGAGTAGGCTAGATATACGCGGTCGATATGACCGGTGGTGTAGTCATCAATAACAATATGGGAGATGGGTAGTGTCTCCAGCAGAGTAGGACGGTCGCTAAGTTTGGTGAACTCAGCCCGAATGTTACGGTGGTGGCGGTGCATGAAGTCCAGCCCCTTACGCCCGACGGTGATCAGGACAACTGGCGTACTTTGTTCTAGAATAAAGCTAGCTATAAGACGATTCATATTGGCGTTTAGGCCACCACACAGCCCTCTGTCTGAAGTGATGTGAACCACACCTACTTTGTCTACCTCCTTTTTCTCCAATAAAGGGTGTAAGGCACCATTTCTGCTGGACTCAACGGCGAGGTCGGCAATCACTTGGCTTATTTTGTCATTATAGGGGCGCCCATGTAGAGCTTGCTCTTGGGCTCGTTTCATCTTGGCAGCAGCAATCATCTCCATTGCCTTGGTGATTTTTGCAGTGCTCTGGATGCTGCGAATGCGTCGACGAAGAAGGCGTGGGTTAAGCATTGGCTTCCTTTAATAGGTTACGCTTTGTTTGAAGTCCGCTATTGCTGACTTTAGGGCCTCTTCTGTTTCCGGCTTGAGTTCTTTCTCAGTAGCGATGTGCTGCCCTATATCAGCGTGGTTGGTTTCCATGAAACGGTGGAAATCCTGCTCAAACGCAGTAATTCTTTCCACCGGCACATCGTCTAGATAGCCATTAATGGCGGCATAGAGAATGGTTACTTCCTTCTCCAAGGGCATTGGAGTATATTGAGGCTGCTTCAGTATTTCGGTAACGCGTCGCCCACGCTCCAGTTGATCCCGGGTAGCTTTGTCCAAGTCTGTGGTGCCGAACTGAGCGAAAGTAGCTAGTTCACGGAATTGAGCCATGTCCAACCTTAGTCTAGCGGCTACTTGTCTCATGGCTCTCGTTTGGGCATTGCCACCGACTCGAGATACCGACAGACCAGCATTTAACGCCGGGCGAATCCCGCTATTGAATAAGTCTGTCTCGAGGTAAATCTGTCCGTCAGTTATGGATATGACGTTGGTCGGAATATAGGCGGCTAGGTCTCCAGCTTGGATTTCTATAATGGGTAGAGCGGTAAGGGAACCACCACCGTATTCGGAATCCAACTTAGCAGCCCGTTCCAAAAGTCGGCTGTGTAGGTAGAAAACGTCACCGGGGTAAGCCTCTCGACCTGGCGGGCGTCGGAGTATTAGAGACATCTGCCGGTAAGCCCAAGCATGCTTGGACAAGTCATCATAGACAACGAGCGCGTCCTTACCTTGTTCCATGAATTCTTCGCCGATGGCGCAACCGGCATAAGGAGCCAAATACTGCAAAGGAGCCGGGTCAGACGCATTTGCTACAACCACTACCGTATGTTCCATGGCCTCATACTTCTTGAGTACGTTTATTACTTGTGCCACTTTGGATGTTTTCTGCCCGATGGCTACATAGATACAGATGAGGTCGCCGCCTTTCTGGCTGATGACAGTGTCGATGGCGATGGCTGATTTACCTATGGAGCGGTCACCGATGATAAGCTCTCGCTGGCCTCGCCCGATTGGGATCAAGCTATCTACCATCTTTACGCCGGTATGGACTGGCGTGTTTACGGGCTGTCTCATTACGACGTTGGCCGCGACTCGTTCTACAGGCCTGGTCCTCGTCGTTTTGATTGGCCCCATATCGTCTAGGGGGGTGCCTAATGGGTCGACCACACGTCCTATGAGCTCATTACCTACAGGCACTTCAACTACCCTCCCGGTGCAATGGACTTCATCCCCTTCCTTAACACGGCTATAATCACCAAGGACAACAGCGGCAACATTGTCCTCTTCTAGGTTTAACGCCAACCCCATAATGTCGTCAGGGAAGTCTAATAGTTCGTTATATTTGGCACCGCGCAGCCCGTGAATCCGAGCAACCCCGTCGCCTACCTCGACTACTGTTCCCACATCCACCATGGTTACGGTACTGCCAAAGTGCTCGATCTGCTCTTTGATTACTGAGACTATATCCCGTCCTCCGGTTGTCATGACTGTTCACCCCCTTGTGGGTAGTTACTTTCTGATTTCAACTAGACTTCTCCTTAGGTTTCGCAGCCTGTTACGAACGCTGCAATCAATAAGGCTATCGTCGATTCTGGCGATAAAGCCACCTAAGATATTGGGGTCGACCTGAAGTCTAACGCTGACTTTCTTCCCAACCACTATTTCAAGACGTTGGTTGAGCCTCTCCCTATCTGCTCTCTCAAGCGGAATGGCAGTAGTTACTTCGGCACGCCCAATTCCGTAGTAGTCGTCTAAAAAGCGTTCATATTCATCAGCAACCTGCCCGGCGCTCTTGAGCCTGCTCTTAGCGATTAGAAGATAGGCAAAATTCAGAGCTAAAGGACTTATTTTGTCTAATCTTTCTTGCGCAAGCTTCATTTTCAGTTCGAACGGTAGTTTGGGGTTTTCTAGCAAAGATGCAATTTCGGAATCCTGAGCTAGCTCAGCAATCCTTCTCAGGTCAGGCCGCCACTCCTCTAGCGTATTATTTTCTTGGGCAATCTGAAAGGCAGCCTGAGCATATCGTTTACTCGAAACTGTAGCTGGCATTGACCGTTGGCCCTCTAATCTTGTTTAAACGTGGTGCTCTCTTGTAGTGCCTCATTGATAAGCTTACGATGTTTTTCCCTGTCTAGCGTTTCGTTAATCACCTTTTCTGCAGCTAAGATGGCTATATCCGCAAATTCTTTGCGTAGCTCCTCAATGGCTTTGTCTCGTTCTTGCTCTATTTCGGCGTGTGCTCTGGCAATCAGAGCCTCGGCTTCTTGACGTGCTCCTTCTTTGGCTTCTTCTTTTAGCCGCTCTCCTATTTGACCTGCCTGGGCTATTATGGCTTGCCCCTCTTTACGGGCCGCTTCCAAATGAGCCTTGATTTGTTCCTCGCTGTGTGCTGTTTGTTCCTTGATCCGTTCAGCTTCTTCTATACTCTCCTTTATCCTAGCTTGCCGCTCATCAAGCATCTTGAGCACTGGTTTGTACAAGACTATACTGAGTAATGCGAACAGAATGATAAAGTTTATGACAAAGGCCACCAGCAACGGTAGGTTAATTCCAAGATCTTCCATGTTACTCCGTCAGTTTTATTCTAGCTCAGTTCCAGGCTGCTACTGATGGGGCAAAGAAACCAGACCAATGGTAAATGCGGGGATGATAAACCTGGAAAATACAATGGCACTGATTACAATTGCTCCAACAATAACACTCAACGAAGTTAGCAGATTGCCATTTTCCATCAACTATTTCTTCGTCACAAGCTGTCTATGCCACCATAGCTAGAATTATGGCTACTATCAAGGCATAAATTCCAATGGCTTCGGCTAGGGCACCGATCAAAATCATGTTGGTCAAGATCGATCCTCTGGCTTCAGGGTTGCGTCCTAAGGCTTGCATTGCTGAAAACCCGATAAGCCCTAGGCCTAGCGCTGGACCGAAGAGTCCTAGACCTGCGCTTAATCCCACTGCTAGCCACTTGATTGCTTCTGGTTCCATTCATCTCCTCCTTTCAAGTTTGTTCTTCCTCAGCATGGGGAGTTAAAGCAATAATGCCAAATATTAGTGTTAATCCAGCAAAGATGAGCGCCTGTATAAGACCGATAAGCAGCTCTAACCCGTAGAATGGGATGGTGGCTATTAGCGGGACCAGAAAGCAGACAACCAATAGTAGTATTTCACCAGCAGTCATATTGCCAAAGAGACGGAAGGTGAAGCTAACAATGCGTATGAAGTGGCTGAATACTTCCAGCATACCTACAAATAAGCTAATGAACCCGAACATAATTCCGGTGATCGCGGGCCGAATCTTTCCTTTGAACAAACTTACGATACCATCACGCAATTGACCAAAGTTGAAAAAGCTGTTGAGGTAACGGAAGGCGCCTAATGAGCGTAGCCCCCAATACTCAATGAAGACAAAGGACGCCAGGGCAATAGACAGGGGCACGTTGATATCGGTGTTAGCTGCCCTAAATAGTGGTACGAGAGTGCCATCGCTTTCCGTAACACCTATGGTGCCGTAAAAAGGCAAAAGAGCTAGGTAAGCATTGGTTATAACATAAAGAAAGATAGTAGCCACTGCTGGAAAAAGAATGCGAGCCTGTTTTTCCCCGGCTGCGCCTTCAACAAACTTCAGCAGCATCTCTATGACTATCTCGCCTATGCTCTGGAGCCTTCCCGGGATAAGCTTCATTTTGCGGGTAGACGCATAAAACAAGCCAACTAGTACGGCGATAGAAAACCAAGAAGCAATGAGGGTGTTGGTGATGTTGAAGCCGGCAATGTGGAATACTCCTTGCGAGGGGAGCTGGACATGAGGTTTGGAGACGGTTAGCATGCTAGGCGTTTCGATACCCAATATGTTCGAGCCTAGCGGGCCAACAACTAGACCGGTCAAAAGAAGGGCCAAAATGAAAATGCTTACCAAAACCAGGATTTTGATGGAGCAGCCGCAGCCCATATTGGTAGGCATTATTCTGGCTCCTTGCTCTTCTCTCGTTCTTTTTGCTCAGTGTAGAACTGGCGAAGCATACGGTAGAGACCGTAAAAGGCAGCCACCGTTCCTAAACCGAATCCAATGAGGGTTAATAAGGGATGGCTGTCAAGTTGTTCTGGGCGATCAAGCCAGTAACCAATCCCGGTTGGTATGGCAACACTCAAAGCTACATACCAGCCGACAGTAAAAAGAAACCAGAGAGGCCGCACCCATTCTCTGGATGTTGGTTTCTTGGGTTCGATCGGCTGCACTCTTGCCGGCTCTTTCCTTTTGAATCGAGGCGATGCCTAGTTCAGATAGCCTTCTTCTTAGAGAGACGACTTCCAAAAGACGGTATTCTTAACTAGCTATTCATAGACAGAGGTTTTCCGTCTCACCATCTCACTCCTGGCTGAAGAGCCTGGCGAAATCTCCGTCGAAGTAACCGAGGAAAGTGTGTAAATCTAAAACGTCGTCAGCACTGATTGTGCCAGCTTGTGCAAACTCGGCTGATTCAGCTTTGGTAAGGTCAGTAATGGCCTTTGAGGGTATACTCCCCTTGATAGTAGCGGCAACCAAAGCTCGACTGCGGCAAGCCGGGCAGGAGACATTTAGAAACCACACGTCATCTTGGTGTCCTAGGACCTTGATGTCGTTTACCTCGTAACGCTCTCCACAAACACTACACTTGATTGTGGACATTAACTTCTTGATAAACCGTTCATTCATCGTTTTGGTGTGCCTGCTTACGATTTGTGCTTGCCGAGATCATCTAAGTCAAGGGTCTTAATGAAATCATAGAAAGCCGATAGTTTCTTCAGTTCTTCCTCGTCAACCTTACCTTTGCCTTTGGTGTGCTCGGCGTCCTTGTCCACAGGGATAGGTTTTCCTGTTTCGCGGTCGAGTATGATGCCAGCCTTATCCAAGACCGATTCCTCAACAAATATAGGTGCCATTACTCTTACTGCCAAGGCAATTGCATCGCTGGGACGGGAGTCGATTTCCAGTTTCGTGCCATTCGTATTGAGAACTATCTTGGCATAGAAGGTATCGTTATGAAGGTCGTTGACCACGATAAGGTTGACTGAAGCTCCCAAAGTGGCAATTACAGAATTCAGCAAATCATGAGTTAAAGGTCGAGCCATGTCCATATTCTGCAATTTCACCGATATGGCGTCTGCCTCTGCGGGGCCAATCCAGATCGGTAAGTAGCGGTCTGACTCTTTCTCTTTCAAGATAACCACGTGCTGATAATTGACCATGCTCACTCGAATGCTGTCAATCGTCATCTCAATCATGATTGTCCCTCCGCGTTTGTCACCGCGAAAGCCATTCTACTCTATTCAGTTTTGGCTGTCAATTTGTTTTTGAGGAGATTGCTTCGTAGAATATCTGGGAAAGGTTTGCCTGGTACGGCAAAGGATTGGAGACGTTTTGAAAGTATTGCTGCAGCGGGTCACACAGGCATCGGTGAGTGTAGGAGGTGAAGTAGTTGGGAAGATCTCTCAGGGTTTGGTCGTCTTCGTTGGGGTAGCTCGAGAAGATACTGAGAGAGATGTCAATTATCTAGCTGACAAGATAGTTGGCCTTCGTATCTTTGCCGACGAAGCTAGCAAGTTCAATCTCTCGGCGCTGGAAACCGGAGGTGAGTTCTTGCTCGTTAGCCAGTTTACCCTTCTCGCCGATACGCGCAAGGGACGGCGGCCTAGTTTTGTGGATGCAGCGCCACTGGAGCAGGCCGAATCTCTGTTTAACCTTCTTGTCGACCGAGTGTGTAGTAGCGGACTCAGAGTGGAGACGGGACGCTTCCAACAGCACATGCTGGTCGAGATCTACAATGATGGCCCGGTTACCATAGGTTTGGATAGCAAAGAGAAACTCGCCTGATTCCTCAATTAATTTCATTTGCAACTTGTTGCAATTAGGAGAAGGCTATGCTATACTCTTGAGGTAATGAGTTGTGCTCAGGCACTTCAGGCACAGGGCTATCGCTTAACGCCGCAGCGGATGATGGTGGTCGAAGCCCTTCATAGTGTTGACCAGCATATCAGTGCTGAGGAGATTTACGCTCAAGTTCGGGCTAAGTATCCTTATGCGAATATTTCTACAATTTACCGGACACTGGAATTATTGAAGGAACTGGAGTTGGTCACTGAAATTGCGCTGGGCGACGGGCGTGTGCGCTATCACCCGGCAGAAAAGGGGCATCACCATCATCTTGTGTGTCACAACTGCGGCAAGATTATCGACCTGCCTGAGTCCGCGCTGCTTCCTTTGGAAGAGACGTTATTTGGTGATTGCCAGTTTAAGGCTGACCTAAGACATCTGGCTATTTTTGGTCTGTGTGCTGATTGCCAAAAATAGACTTGCAG
>Ga0209636_10005762_pt1 | contig 12653 bp, 11 predicted proteins | sample DeeMarSWOR152_54_FD_187464 | JGI IMG/M metagenome (GOLD analysis project Ga0209636, IMG submission 187464) | Marine sediment microbial communities from White Oak River estuary, North Carolina - WOR-1-52-54 (SPAdes) (version 2) | ecosystem: Environmental > Aquatic > Marine > Intertidal zone >...
CCCTTACTGATCCCGCAGCACAACATCGCCAGGTGATTTCCATCTGTGCCGGAGCTCAAACCCACAGTATATCCCGCTCCAAGGATATGAGAAAAAGCGGCCTCAAATTCTTGCACTTCTTTTCCGCAGACAAAGGCTGTGTTTTCTATGATTCCAGAAAAACGTTCTTCGATCTCTGTTCTTATCTGCGGCAGCTGAGCTTTTAAATCCAGAAAGGGAACATTCATATTTTTTCTCCAGAAAAACGGCGGTTATTGTTCTTTTTTCTCAATGCGACAGCCGGGTTTCCGGCTACGATGGTCGAAGGCGCGACGTCTTTGGTAACCACGGCACCCGCTCCAACGATGGCGTCTTCTCCGATGGTCACTCCTGCCAGAATTGTCGAACTGGAGCCAATCGAAGCTCCTTTCTTGACATAAGTGGGAATCACCTCCCAATCTTCGTCTGTCTGCATTTTTCCTTCTGATGTCGTAGCCTGCGGGTATAAATCATTAATAAAAGTCACATTGTGCCCGACAAAAACATTGTCTTCAATATGGACTCCTTCACAGATAAAGGTATGAGAGGAAATCTTACAGTTGCGGCCAACAACAGCCTTCTTCTGGATCTCTACAAAGGCTCCGATCTTGGTATTATCTCCGATTTCGCAACCGTATAAATTCACAAAAGAAAATATTTTTACGTTTTTTCCCAACTTGACATCAGGAGCAATAATACAATATTTCATCGCTGACTCCCTATAATTTTATTTTTTCATTATTGTTCTTTAAAGATTTATCCGCAGCCTCCAACATCTTCACAACCTTTAAACCTGCTTCACCATCATTGAAAGGCTTTTGGTTTTTTTCTATGCACTCTACAAAATAATCCACTTCCAACTTCAGTGCCTCTGTATTGTCTAACTTAGGAACATACATATCACCGGAGCGATAACTCACCAGCAGTTTATGGATTCCTTCGCTGTTTTTTAATTCAACGCCTCGGTCATAGATTTTAATTTTTTCATCGGAAGACAGGTCATCCCAGATCAACATCTTTCTATCCCCGCTTATCAAGGTTCTTCTCACCTTAACAGGACTTAACCAGTTGCAGTGAAAATGAGCAATGAAACCATCATCAAAGTACACGGCTATGTAGGCAACTTCCTCAAATCCCAATCCAAAATGCTCTGTCCCGAAGGCGGAGACAGATGTTGGTTCTTTATCTATCAAATAATTCATGATCGAAAAATCATGAGGAGCTAAGTCCCAGATGACATTGATATCATGTTGGAACAAACCTAAATTCACCCTCACCGAATCATAAAAGAATAAGGAACCCAATTCTCCTGAATCGATGATTTCGCGCATCTTCCTCACCGCACCTGTAAACAAAAATGTATGGTCCACCATGACTTTTAGATCTTTTTTCTCAGCCAGATCGATCAAGTCTTCTGCTTGGACGGCATTCGTGGTAAAAGGTTTTTCCACAAAGATATGCTTACCGTTTTCCAAGGCAAGTCTTGCCAATTCATGATGAGTAAAAACCGGCGTGACCACAGCAACGACATCGATTTTGTTTGAATTGATCAAATCTTTTGGATCAGAAAAAGTCTCTATGAATGGATAATGCGATCTGGCCAGACTCAAACGCTTCTCACTCAAATCGCATATCGATACCAATTCCGCACCTTCACAAGCGTTAAAATTTCTTGCCACGTTCGGTCCCCAATATCCATATCCGATAATACCTACTTTTATCATTTTAACCCTCCTGTTGATTTTTGATTCATCCTTTTGACTCCAAGTGATCCCCGTTCCTCCCTACACGCCATTGTTATGAAAAAAAGTATGATAAAGAGTAAATCAGCCAAAAATGACTTCTCCTTCTTTGAGTCTTAGGGTACCAAGACTTGCCCCTTCCAACGGAGGAGAAATTTGCCATTTATCATCTTTCCTTTTCAGAATGCATTTGGCCCGGCGGCTCCACCACTCGGCAACCTCTTTGGGCAAGGCATGCCAGTAGTCGGGCATCTTCTTTAGCTTCAACAGAAATTCTCTATAGGTATTCAACAGGTTCTTCTTGATCAGGTAATCTGGATGAGTGATCATCAGAGCCATCCCCTGGAACTGTCTGATGACTTTCATTTTATTTTCCCAAATTTTATCGTCCTTTTCCTCGAGCAAAATGAATAACGTGTGATCTTGCGGTAAAGTATAGGGCAGCTCGACAAATTTTCCGAGCAGGAACGGATGAAAACTCAAGGTTCCTCCTGCCTGCCCTTCAAAAATGTCGCTGTCAAAAAAAGAGAGGTCATATTTTATCTCCAGGCTCTGCATGTATTCATAATTGCGCCAGGTCATAGGCGACCTGAATCCATAACAATCATATTTTTTCAGGTAATGATTAATCCTTGGCGCTCTTTCCTGGAAGATTTGTTGATTTTTAAAAAGCTTTCCGTCGTGTTTTAGCCCATGGATACCGATCTCAAAACCACTCTCCCTCAGCTCTCTGACAAGCCGGTCATCTATTCGGTATCTCTCAGGGACAAAATTCCATGAAGAACGAAACCCTAATTCCTCCTCTATTTCTTTGACATTCCAGATGTTTTTTTGCCCCTCCGCTGTCTCGACGTCATGAGTTAACACCAGGGCAAATTTTTTTCCTTTTGGCCAGAAGTTGATAAAAGGAAGCTCCGTAAGACCTGTGAGCGTCAAAATTTCTTGTATTCCTTTTTTATAAGTGTCATACAGGCTCAAATCTGTCGGCCAAGATGGAAAATCGGTCTTTTTTTGAAAAAACAGGTATTTCTTCCTCAGTCCAATCTGAATAAACCTGGGAACTAACGGCTTTACCGCATAAAATGTATCTTTCAAAAGGGATTTAAGACGAGAATGAGAATTTTCCCTGGTGTATTGCTCGGACAAATAGTAAGCAATTTTTCTGTTTAAGGCATCGAGTTTTTCAGCCCCTAATTTTTCTTCAAACAATTCACCAGGAGTTTTCAGAAAATTTGTGAGATTGTTATCGGTCTTTATCTTTTCTTGCAATCCGTTCGACATGATACAAACTTGAGCTTTTGAAGAATCAGGGGCGTTCGAACAGAACACCATACCGGGTAAAGAATTCCCGCAGCACCTCACCCACTCCATCGAGCCTGGCGCTGCACTGGTGTCCTTCGTAGGAAAACCAGGTCACTTTTTGCTGGTCCATAATTTTTTGGATATCCGGGTCAATCTTTTTATAGACAATATAGATTTGACCCGGCTCTGGGTGCAGAGAAGAACCCAAAGCCTCAAGAAGAATAACCGTAACCCTCCGGCTCCCCTGCTCAATCGACAGGCGGGTCTCATCAAGCATCTCAGTCTTAGCTTGATAAAAGTGCTCAAGATAGATCTTGAATTCCTGGAGAATTTCCTTCAACATCGCCAACTGCTGCTCCGGCGTGTAATCGACGACAAATTCTTCTTTATTTTTTACCAATTTCGCTGGTTGTCCCAAAACCAAAGCCCCATCCTGAAAAGACTGGGTCACCACTGAGCCTGTGCCGACGACCACATCGTCCCCTAGGGTTATGCCGGGCATGATAAAAATCCGGCAGGGAAGCCAGACAGATTTTCCCAGCTTCACTTCACCATGTGTAACCGGATAGCCTGCCAGTTTGTCTTTGTAGACTCCATGGGTGAAAATGTATGTGGAAAAACCGACGGAAGTTTCCGGTCCAATATCAACCGGCCGTGAGGGGTCGATAATGGAAAAAGGGAAAATATGGACCCGGTCTCCGATGGTGATGCTCGAATCCGGGAAGGGGTGCTGAGCGCGGATGATGCTCGTTTCACTGATCACCACATCCGTACCGATGACAATGCGAGGCACGATGAATATAGTGAATGAGCGTATCTTGCACCGTTTCCCGATTCGAAGATTTTCAGCCGAAAAAATACTGAAATTTCCTATGCGGGTGCCTTCTCCGATCTCGCAGGACCCCGAAACAGCAAGCACAGAGCCCCAACCAAGAGTTACGCGGCTGCCGAACTTGTATCCTTTGAGCCTGTAATAGAGCTTTTTCAGAGGCGAAGGAAGAAGACCCACAGTCAGGATCTTCGAAAAAGGAAGGCGAATATCTTTTATTTTCATGGTGAGTTTAATTTTTCCCTGCTGAGCTATGTTTCAGGAGCCTCTTCTTGTTCTTATTATCCATTTTGAAAATTTCTATCAGAATAATTCATAGACCGGCCACCAACTCAAGGAAATGTTGCCGCTGCAACCCCCATCGATGTTTTTGGTAAACAGCGATTCCCCTTTCCAGTCTCGTCTGACACTCCTCCGGATTGCTGTATATTTCAAAAATCACCTCAGCCAGATTCTCTTCATTCCCAGCCTCATGAAAGTAAAGAGACTCATCATTAAAATAATCCAGGATCCCTCTGGTTCGAGGAGCGATGACAGGTTTGCCGAGAGATAAGAACTCAAAGATTCTGGTTGGCAAATTGACTTCGGTAAAGACATTCCGCCTGTTGGGAATCAGGCCGAGATCACACCTGGATATTTCTTCTGCTATTGACTCAGGTTGAACATAGCCATGGTAAACAACTGTATCAGACAATTCCAGTTGTTCAATGCCCGTCAAAAACTCATTCACATAATCGCCGTCTCCGTACACCTGAAACACAAGATTGGGTATCTTCCCTCTCAAACGAGATAGGGCCTTGAGGGCGACATCCAGACCGTGTCTTTCGACTATGGTCCCATGATACATAAGAACGAACCTTTCAGGGGAGTTTTTTTCATGGCTCTCTCTATCTTTATTTTTTAGAGAAAAGACCGCTTCGTCAGGCGAATTCATGACGATTTGAATTTTATCCTTGGGACAGCTTCGAGAAGTAAAGATATCGCGAAAGGCAATGTTCGGAGTGAGTACCAAGTTGGCCAACCTAATGCTCTGTTTTTCGAGAAAGAGTAAAAGTTTAATGAATGAATGGGATTCTCTCAGGGAATATTTCGCCCTATAGACTTCAGGCATCGGGTCATGAAGATCTAATATGATTTTAGTACCGGTCAGCCAGGGTATAAAGGCTGCAAATACTAACACATCTGGCATATTGTGAACATGGACCAAGTGATATCGACGATGCAAATGAAACCAAGACAGCTTGAAAAAAGCTAAAAGCAAGAAAAATGCATATTCCCAAAAATAGCTGAGCTTCCCGCCACGGGTGCGCTGCACCGGAAGACGGTGTAAATTTACCTTGTTAATCGTTTCCTTAGGCAACTGGTTTTCGCCCTTCAGACAAATAATATCCACCGCATCACCTTCGCCAACTAAAGCTTCGGCTGCCCGCCGGACCCGGACATCAGCAGGATAATAGGAAAAGACAACCATGGCGATTCGCCTGGCCTTAGGAGAATTTTTTTTCATGAGTATTTTCTACGTCTTACCCAGCAGGACTCAAGCCTCTCTTGTATATTCGGCGGTTGCCTGGTCGCTCCAGCCCAGGGATTTTTTGATAAATTCATTGCTGTAGCCTAAATCACGGGTTGAACAGGCTACCGCATATTTAACATCCCCTCTGCTCTCTCTGCCCAAGATCTTTTTGAGAATCTTAACGGCAAAGGCTGCCAAACGGACCAGAGCTCCGGGGACGAAAACAGGCTTCAGCCGAATCCCGTGAACTCTTCCCCAATTCCTGTACCAAACTCTATGCTTTAAACATCTTGTGGGTGTCACATTCAAAACCAGATTGCCTTTGTCGCTCTTCAGCCATTTTATGACCGCTGAGGCCGTATCATCGGCATGGATGTAAGCCATCCGGTTCCGTCCGTTTCCGATGCCTATTCCCAAGGAAAGTGCGCCAATAGTTATGATCTTTTTTATCAGGCCTCTCTCTTCGTCAAAAATAGGACCGGAACGGAATATTCCTGTCCTTATCTTTTTTTTGTTGAAGGAATTCAGGATTTCCTCGACCTTTCGCTTCTCAGAAGGATAAATGAAATCCCCTTCCTCTCTCTCTGCCACGGACGAAGATTCAACTATGGGATTAGCCGAAGATTTCATTCCATAGACAGCCACCGAGCTTATAAAGGCCAAGTTCTTAACTCCGGCACGAGCGCTCTCCTTGAGAAGCAACTCGGTTCCTGTCTCGTTAACAGTCGGCCTTGGAGCCAGAGGAGGACTGAATCCCCAAGCGCTGTGGACAACGACCTGAACACCCTTGACCGCTCTTCTGACAACCTCCTTATCATCGAGAGAGCCCCAGACCACTTCATGGGCCTCTTTAACAAAATCCTGCCTGGCCACAGTTCGGCGGTGCAAAAGCACGCGAATATAATAATCCTCCTTCATCAAAGCACGAGCCAGATGGCGGCCGAGCAAACCGGCATATCCGGTAAGCAGGACTTTTAACTCCTTTCCTTCGCTCGACAATTCAGGCCACCTTATATCCCACTTCGTTCCAGACATCCTCAAGAAGCCCAATCACAGCCGTCACAGTCTCCTTTTTGACCAGTAAATCTTCTTCTGAGGAAACGGCTTTGTAAAAATTCCGGATCATGCTGATCAGACCGGGTTCTTTCTTCAACCTGCCGGTCATCACCTGAAGAGTATTCTTGATGGTTCCACCCGCTAAAAAATACCCTTCCTTAATTCCCGACAAGGCCCTTTTAAGGAAATTCTGAGGGCCTTTACCCCTGGTATAACTTATCAGCATCCTCCGCATATCGATGAATATCGAGCCTCCTTCAAGGAGAAAATGCGACTTGATATCCGTGTTTCCATGGCCCAGGCTGAGAGTAAAGGAACCCATTTGGTCTTTATTCCGCACCATCACCTGCAGCAGGTCAGGACAGTCGTAAGGGAGGATACTGCGGGAAGAAAAGAATATCTTGTGGTCTTCAACGGCGTCCATAAAATCAAGAACCAGGCTTGCCGGGTGGTCAGCCCAGTTCTGCAAAACACCCCCTTTAAGAAAATAAGACCAGTGGTTGGGATCTCCGTAGGGGATTGTATTACCAGGCCAGGAAGCACCATACTCGCAGTGAACGGCTATGAGCCGACCAAATTTTCCTGAACTGATCAACTCCTTGGCTTTCCTCACCACTGGCATGCCGAGCGTGCTATAGTTGGCGAATAGAATCTTTTTCTTTTTCCCGGCTAAGACAGAGAGCTTGTTGAACTCCGCCAGAGTTTCTGTCACTGGCTTCTCCACCAACACATGGCAGCCGGCTGAAATGGCTTTTTCAGCTAACTCGGCATGGGTGGAAGGAGGAGTCAGGATATGAGCCGTATCCGGAGCTTCTCTTGAGAGAAGCTCATCCATATCCGTGTAGATTTGCTGTGCTCCAAATTTATCGGCCAGCATTTCCGCATTGTTCCTGTTCACATCACACAAGTATAAAGAGGCATCTTTCAGAAACTGCCGGATTATTCTGGCATGAGAGAGGGCAATCATGCCGCATCCGACCATGGCAATTTTCACGGTCTTTCCTTCCTATAATTCCCTGAAGCTAACATGGCTTGGTCAATCTCTGAGGTGGTGTTAAACGTCAGCTCTATTTTTTTCTCCTTCACGCAAAAAAACGAACTTCCTTCGGCCTTCTTTAGCGACCTGCTAATTCTTGATAGATAGCTCCGAGTTGCTCGACGATGACATTGACTTCAAACAGACTCCGCACCTTCTCATAAGCCTTCTGCCCCATCTTTTTCCGCAATTCCGGGTGATTCATCAGCTCTGTCATCCGTTTCGACATAGCTTCCACATCTCCAGGCTTAACCAAATATCCGCTCAGACCATCCTCTATAACCTCAGAAATTCCCCCTACTGAGGTGGCGATAATGGGCAAACTGAAACTGGCGGCTTCCAGCAGAGAAACGGGAAGCGTTTCACTATAGGAAGGCAGAATAAAAACGTCAGCTTTAGAGTAATAGAAGGCTTTATCTGTTACCCAACCAGGCATGGCAAAATAGTGCTCCCATCCTCTTTCCGCAACCATTGAACTGAGCTTGTCGATTTCCCCATCCCCGGCTAAAACAAAACGAAGGTAGGAAAAATGCGGAATCAATTTCTCCGCCAATCTTATCAGGTCATAAACTCCCTTTCTTTCTGTAATCCGTCCCATAAATAATACAGTAAAGACTTCATTATCATCTGGTTTGAATTCTTTCTCGGGAAAAGGAATCCCGTTATAGAGGACGCGTATGTCCTTCTCAATCCCGACAATCTTCTCCAAATCGCTTTTCCATTGGCTCGATAAGGTGATCAAAACATCCGAGAGGCCAAGCATCTTTTTTATATAATACTTCTTAAATCTTCCGCTTTCTTGATGAAAAAAAATATTGAATTCAGACCCATGGAGATGAAAAATGACTTTTTTCCGGAACAGTTTAGACAGCAAGACAAAAACGCTCTTTCGATAAAAGCTCCTCCGGGAAGCACTATGAAGATGAACGATATCGACTTTGCGAAAAATTAAAAAAAAGATAAAAGTCCATAAGGCTTTGATGAATCTAAACAGGACATTTTTGCCAGTAGAGGTAGGGATATGAACCACATGATGCTCTTTGATCAAATCAGAGGAGAAATAGTTGTCGATAACCGAGGCGATCCCGCCTTTGGCCCCTCTGTCCTGGCCGAGCATCAGCACGTTCAATTTCATCAACATTCTCAAAGAAACGACGGCTGCTTGCCCCTCAAGCTACCGTGACGCAAGTACTTGAAATAAAGAAAGAAGCCATTAATCTGGACACTCAATACATTGATGGAGGCATCATCCTCGACACACATGGCTCTTAACCTGTAGGAATCAGAGTGGATGCTGTTCCTGCCCAGGTCCAAGGTTCTGGCTGATTTATAGCCGGAGTTTTTCACCAGCTCAATTTCCCTCCCGGAATAATCTCCATTAGGATAACTGTAATGCTCGATTTTTTTATTGAGTAATTTTTCCAAATTTTCCTTCGAGCCTCCTATCTCTTCTTGACATTCCTGATCAGGACAAGTGGTTAAAACTGGATGAAATTTTGAATGAGATTGAAAATCGACATAAGGCGACATTTCTCTTAACTCAGCAAGATCCAGGGTCTGCCTGGTCGAATATTCCTTCCTTGGCTCGTAATCCGTCGTATCTCTCAATACTTCCAAGCGCTTTTGGCTGTCATGCTTCTTCAGGCTTTGAAAATTGCGGTATCCCGTTCTAAACCATAACTTCCGATTGGTGTTCACAATATCACTGCAAAGGTATATAGTTGGCTTTATGTTGTCTGTCTTAAATATCTCGAGCAGCCGGTAATTCTCTCTGTATCCGTCATCGATAGTTACAACCAGGCCCTTGGGCGGAATGTCTGACCAATCTTTGCTGTCTATAGCCTCCACCAATCGACCTAAGGAAATAAAGTTATATTTCTTGGCCAAATATTCAATATGTCTCTTGAATATTTGCGGTTGGGGATTGTGATAAACAATGATGGTGACTTTCTTTCGATAAAACACCTCTCTGATGAGGAAGAATATGCCCGAGAATCTAAACAGGAATCCTGTGATTTCCTTGATCAGTTTTTTCATCCCAAGGACTCTATCTTGGCCATCAGGAAATCAAATCTATCTTCCCAGGTATTCTTGGTGGCAAAATCAACCAACTTCTCTCTCAATCTTTTTTTATTCACCAGTTCTCTAATCAAATTCAGGTATTCGTTTCTGTTACGATAAAGAAAAGCGTATCCATCATAATTTCTCAATTCCAGCATATCGGAAGCCACGACAGGTAATCCATACCCCACATATTCAAAAAATTTAACGGGATTTATCTCATTCGTCATGGAATTCACTTGAAAGGGAATGACCCCTAAATCAGAACGATACAAGTAATCTTTTAATTCCTCATGTTTCTTGGGACCCAGATAATGAAAGTTTGGGTAGCGCTCAGTAAACTGCTGAAGCCTCAGGTAATGATTCCCCTTGCTTGGCCCGATCATGACGAAGGAGATATCCCTTAATTGTGATAATCCGTACTCATAAGAACCGAAATCAAAGTGGTCTCCTATGGCTCCTATGTAGAGAACAATCGGCTTTTTTATTGGCTCCATCTCCTTGGGGCAGAGATAATCTCTGCCCTTTTTGACAATGAAATCTCTGTCTATTCCGTTGGGCACATAAAAAACGTTCTTATTGTTTCTTCTCGTCTCTTCCTCTAAATTTCTGGAAGTGACAATAACGACATCTGACTTCTTTGAGATTTCCTCCTTGAGAAGTCCAAAGGTTTTTGGCACATTCTTAAATCGCTCTATCCTGTCAGAGATCCTCAGGATTATCTTTTTCGGCTCCAACAATTTTAAGATTGAGACCAGCTTGACATTATTTATGAACAGCATATCCACTTCAGTAAAACTCTCCATTTCGAGCAAGCCTTTCAGGTTGGGATAGCAAAATCTTAAGCAATTATGCGCTAAACTGAGATTATCAAAAAAAGGAAACCTCAAATAAGGCAAGAAGCAAAAAGGCGTATAATAGAAGATGCCCTCTTCACTTGTTTTGATTCCTCTGCGCCAATACTCCATCAATTCCTTATCTCTAGGATTTCTTCTGATAAAGCTAAGCGGATGCAAAAAGTCTGAAAGATAAAAAACCTGGTATCCGTTCTTCCTGAAGAGCTGCGCATATTTCTGCTCTCCCACCTGAATGATTGAATCATAGAACAGCCCACCAAGAAACATTATCTTTTTCATCTTATCCTCAAGCGATGATTAAGAGGAAAAGTGTTACGCTCGTCCTCCCAGGCCGACTTAGAATTTTCCGCAGGTTGAAAAAGAACATCTCCAGAAACCTGTTTTTTCTTGAAAAAAATTATAGCAGCAATGATGAAGTAGAGGTTGAAAAAGAACATCTCAGTCAAGACATTGGATTGAGCCAGAGGAAGGAAAAGCAATATCGAAATAGCAAAGGCCAATATGATTTCCTTCACATCGAAAATTCTTAGGGAAATAAATAAATTTTCCAAAGCACCGAACAATATTCCTACAAGAAAAGGAATCAAAATAATGCCGAAATATCCAAAATTTATAAAACCTTCTCCTATAATCCCGACCCTGATGCCCGCATAGGTATTGAATATTTTGCTCATGATATAGGCAGAATTCATATCACTCAATTCATCCTTATCGATGCCAAAGACAGCCCATATCTGCTTAGGGAACAAAGGGGCGAGAGTGCTGATAAACGTCTTGCCGTACAACAACTCTCTCTCAGGATACTCCTGGATGGCGTAAGCATAAGAATGAAACTCAGAGAAGGTATGAGAAATGACTTTGTTAAAAATATTTTCCCTGAAAGCACTGGCTTTACGATAATAAAAAATGAAATTGGCCACTAAAATGGCAGCCAGCAGCAGAGAAATGAAATGAGTCAAATTTATCTTCTTCACGGCTTTATTCAACATAATAATGCTAAAAAAGAACATGACAAAATGATGAAATCTATCACCGTAAATTCCGTCGAGAAAAAAAGAGAGAAACAAAAGAAAAATTAAGGGCAAATTCCGGCGAAGGCGAAAGCCTTTATCTATCCTGATATTGCTTAATAATTTCATAAAAGCAAACAAATAGACCAACAGCCATAATCTCGCCAGTTTAAGGGTCCATTCTCCGGTCCTAAGATAATAAGAAAATCTTTCAACACTGATATTTCCTTTAAAAATGGGGATATAGCCGATTCTCCAGATAACAGCAATGGAAGCGATGAAAGAAATTCCTGCCAGGGCGAACAACAGGAACCGAAATCCTTTCCAATTCCAGGACAGGTAACTCTTCAGCTCTGAGGCAGATTTTCTGTTTTTCTGAAAATATTTCCAGACGATGTGCACTAGAAATATTCCTAACATGAAGAAGAACAGACCTTGCAGCCATATATCAAGAGCAAGGCTCATGTTCAGCTGAACCCCTAAATAATCTGGATACAGTTTCCTGTATCCATAGTGATACCCTATAATTCCTAAGACTGGAATCAGAGAAAAAAACAAAAACATATAGAATGAAGGAAAATAAAATGATTTCTGATGCTGTATTTTATACATGATGAACAAGGATAGCGAATAGAACAGGATATATTTTAATAAGTAATAAGAATTCATGAATGAAATAACGACTGAGAAGTATATGATCAAGAATCCCAGGGCTAGGGCGACAACCACAGAAATCAACTGGGGTAAGCTTTTGGTATCCGAATACCTTTCCATGATTCCTCTGAATTTACCTAACTAAGCTGATATTCTTAAAAATCTTTTTATTTCGTTTTTTTCTGATGCCTGAAACTCCTGCAACAGGAAAAGCAACAAAAAATAAATGAATATTCCCAATAATATACTCAATACGAGCTTTATCAGTACCGAAAAAGCCAAACTGTTACTCACATAATAGACGACTACGCCCATTATTGCTGCAGCAAGAGCTACTTTGATCAATGATTTGAAGGGGAATTTCCAGATGAAAAAGCGCCTGGAAAAAATGATCATCAAAAATAAAAGAAAGGAATAAGAAATTAGGGTAGTGATAGCTGCAGCAAAATAACCATATCTTGGAATGAATATAAAATTTAAGAGCAGATTCAATAAACCAGAAGCAACAATCGAGAAAGTTATATACCCTGTCTTTTTGTGAAACAGGAATCCGGACTGAAATTTTTGCTGCAGGC
>Ga0209636_10005764_pt1 | contig 12652 bp, 13 predicted proteins | sample DeeMarSWOR152_54_FD_187464 | JGI IMG/M metagenome (GOLD analysis project Ga0209636, IMG submission 187464) | Marine sediment microbial communities from White Oak River estuary, North Carolina - WOR-1-52-54 (SPAdes) (version 2) | ecosystem: Environmental > Aquatic > Marine > Intertidal zone >...
CTCAGAGGAGGGTTAAGTCTTATTAGACTGGGCTCATATCTCTGGTGGAGGGCCCGTGGCCAAGTTAGGACAAGGCACCGTGCCGGCGCCTCTCGGGACGTCGGCGTGCAGGCCTTCTAAGCCGGAGATCGAGGGTTCAAATCCCCCCGGGCCCGCCATAACTAATTAAAAGAAGCCATGGTCGAGGTTTTTTGTTTCGCGCACAAGACTATAATTTGAAGATGAAGCAGAGAAGGGGTTTTTGGATAGTGAAAGAAATCCCCGAAATAGAGAAATCAGCTGTCGCGCGCGCACGAGGTGGGGGAAGTAATTCCTCTCTCAATAGCTCGCGCGTGATATAGGAGACGAAGGAGAACTCCCACTTTCAGTTGAGGAGCATGTCGTGGGCGATGACGATGACGAGCCTTTTCAGAGTCGTCGGCTCACGGGTACAGAGGTTAACTATGCGCGTGTCGTCTGTCAATAATTCCTCCGTGTCTTCTGCGGAGTGCCCGATCGAATAACAAAAACACTTACAATGAAAACCATTAACTTTTTTTTCTTTATCATTTTTTAAAAAAGAGGGGATTCTATTTGAATTTAGGTATGACCTTCTCTCCAAATGGTTTTATCACTTTTTCTACATTGATTGAGGATCTTGGCGCAGAGAAAGGTCTAATCCAAATAGTATTTATTCCAAGATTTTGAATCTCTTCGACTTTTTTAACACAATCTTCAGTTGTGCCAGCCATGGAAAACTTGGATAGATCATCATAGCTCATGATCTCATTTATAACGTTCCAGTCGAATCTATATTTCTTCCTTCTACACTCTAAGAAATATTCTACTACCCTATCGCTTATGCCGAATTTTTCGTACATCTCAGGGGCAGTGTTAAACATAGCGCTGACAGTGAAAGGTTTTACGCTCTCTAGAGCCTTCTCTCTGTTGTCCGATATGGCGGTATATAGCCAAGATATTAGTTTTATATCCTTCAAATTTCTACCTGACTTCTTAGCACCTTTCTTAACCAATTCTAATGCATAACTAATATTTTCCTCAGCGGCATAACTAGCAATTATAACCCCATCGGCCAGTTCGCCTGCCAATTTTAGGTTCATTGAGCTTCGACTAGCAATGAAAACTGGTATATCAGGTCTAGGACGCGGTTTCCAGCCCCTCTCCCAATTTAGCTTGTGGTTTACGCATTTATAGATTCTTCCCTCGTAATTTACCGTTTCCCCCGAGAACAGCTTTTTGGCTATTATGAAAGCTTCTTTAAGCGCTCGAGAAGGTGATATCCTTTCAATCCCCAGTGAATCAAATTCACTACCGCCTACTCCAAGCGTCCAGAAAGCCCTTCCATTCGTTAATTCATCTAGAGAAGCTATCGCGCGAGCTGTTAAAGCTGGGTGCCTAACATAAGGGTCGGTTATAATGGGTCCGATATTGATTTTCTTAGTATTCCATGCTGCTGATGTAAGTACAATGTACGCATCATGCTCACCTCCACTCCTTTGGTCGGCACATCCATACCAATCATATCCTAGATCTTCAGCTAACTTCGCATTTCGTATAGCAATCTTACGAATCGGATCGACTGGAGCCATCCCAGTACCGAAGCTCATTGTATCACTAATTTCAATAACCTCCAACCTTTAATACACATATTTTTGATAAAACTTATCATTATCGCTCGCGCGCGCGAGCCAGGATATACTACCATTCCATTTACATTTATCTTCTGGTCTGTGGTTTTCTCTTGACAACATCCAACATTTGTTATAACGTCACCTTCAATCGCAACATCAGCTTTGAACCAAGGATTTCCCCTACCATAAACAACACATCCATTTGATAATAGTGTTTTAGACATAGCATAGTTAGCATTTTAAAATAACCATTTACAATTTCTGTTTTAACGTTAGAAATCTTAAACATAAATATTATTATATAGAAGCAGGTTTATTTGATGTGGTAAATATTATGGATTATAATATAGTTGAGAGTGATGTTCTTATTATAGGTAGTGGCGCAGCAGGCTTGAGATCGGCTATCGAGGCGAAGAAGAGAGCCGCGAATGTTATACTCGTAACAAAGAGAACTTTGGGAAGCGGATCAACCGCGGTTTCCGGAGGAGGTCACGCTTGTGTTTTCCCTCCTAAGTATGGTGGAGATCCTGAAGACAGTCCTGAGGTTCACTTCAGGGACACCATTGAGGGCGGTTACTCGATAAACAACCAACAAATGGTGAAGCTAATGACTGAGAATGAAGCAAAGTTAATTCTACAGCTACAGGATCTCGGAGTCGCGCTGAGTTATCAACCATTCAGCGAAGCGGGAAGAAGACCCCCGGGAGAGGGTCACAGCTATAGGCGCAGTATAGGCATAAAGAATGGGAGTAGCGGATTAATTCGCCAATTATCGAACACAGCGAAGAATATTGGTGTTATTACACAGACTAACTTCATGATTACGGATCTTCTAAGTTCGAATAGAAGGGTCTTGGGAGCTTTAGGGTTTAACACGAAAACGGGTAAATTCGCCTATTTCAAATCCAAGGCCATTGTGCTTGCTACAGGGTCGGCTGGACAAATCTATCCTCTTACTAGCTGTATGATCGATGCGACAGGAGACGGTTACGCTATGGGTTATCATGCCGGATGCTATCTTCAAGACTTAGAGTTCGTTCAATTTTACCCTTGGCGGTTGATAAGCCCGTCTCTTTATCCTGAATCTGCTTCATACACTCGGGTTCCCATACAGCATAGCATTTTCTATCGAGGTGGGAAGCTATTAAACTTAAAAGGCGAACGATTTATGGAGAAAATCGACCCTGTGCGTAAAGAGTTGACGACACGAGATTTAGCTGCAAGAGCGATATTTACTGAGATCAAACAGGGGAGGGATGTAGATGGAGGGGTTCTCTTAGATGTTTCAGAGATCTCTGATGAGGATTTTTTAAGATCAGATCGAAGATATGTCCTTTTCAAAACAAGAGGTATAGATATAAGACAATCTAAATTGATCATAGCTCCCGAAGCACACTACTTCATGGGCGGGGTTCGAATTGACAATAAATGCGAGACAGACGCAAAAGGACTATTCGGCGCAGGCGAGGTAATCGGAGGAATTGATGGAGCAAACCGGCTCTCGGCCAATGCTCTCACGATGTGTCAAGTGACTGGTGCAATAGCTGGCGTTCAGGCTGCTAGAAGAGCAAATGAATCAATTGAAGCTCATGAAATCTCAGAAGAAGAGGTTGTCACTAAGATCAATGAGACGAGGTCTTATCTTAGAAGAGGAAAATCGTCTGACTATCTTAGAAAAGAATTGCAACAACTAATTGGGGAGAACGTGGGCATAGTTAGAATAGGAAACGAATTGGAGCGAGCCTTTAAAAAAATAAACGAATTGAGAGACAAAATGGACGAGGTCGGGGGCTCATCCTACAAAGATTTAATGAAAATAGTGGAGTTGAGGAACATGTTTGACATTGCAGAGATGGTGACAAGGGCCGCTTTATATAGAAAAGAGAGTAGAGGTGCGCACTACAGACGGGATTATCCGAACCAAAACGACGAAGATTGGAGAGTCAATATAATTATTAAAAAGAAGCGGGGAAAAATGGCCCTATCAAAGGCCTCTATCATATCAATCTAATTACACGGATATCGGACGAAGGAGATGGTGTTAAAAAGATGTGAAAGACCCATATAAAATTCTTGAAGGAGCTATTGATATTCATGTGCATGGGTTACCAGATCCATTTATTAGACCACTCACAGGGTTTCAGATAGCCCCGCGTACGCCTACTGCGCGCTAGGGCGTCGCTAAGTTAGTGTAAAATGGGTTTTATTCATATTTTACGTGCAAATTCCCACACTTAAACTGTATATCAGGCATGTCTTCTGGTCGTTACTGGATATTAAAAGGGGAATTAATTCCATTATAAACCGCGCGCGAAGCTATAAACCATCGCGTGCTCTTTGAATACTCACTTTTATTTTTAGAATAGTGCCATACCTGTTTTCTTGTCAAATATTAAAATTCTTTGCAAATCCAGATCTATGCCAACTACTTCCCCTTCTGTTATCATCGTGTCTATCGGTACTAATGCACGACATACATCGTTGCCAAGTTTTAAATGTACTAAAATCTCCGATCCTAGGGGCTCGAGTATATCTACCTCGGCTTTTCCAATTGCTTTACCTTCCTTCACTATTTTCACTATCTGCGGCCTAAAACCTATAACGACTTCTTGAGACTTGAGGTTATCCTTTAATGACTGACATATATTTGTGGGCAATGATATGTTCCCCCATTCCAATTCTAGAATCATCTTCTCTTTTTTCTCTATTATACTTCCTTCATAGAAATTTATTTTTGGACTGCCGACGAAGGATCCGACCCACTTGTTGCTTGGATGATTATATATTTCCATAGGCGGACCAATCTGTTGAACCTTACCGTCGCGCATAACTAGGATTCTATCAGATATGGTCATCGCCTCCTCTTGGTCGTGGGTGACATATATTGTTGTGGTGCCTATCTTTCTCTGTAACCTTTTTATCTCTGTTCTAATCTCTCTTCGGACAAGCGCGTCGAGATTGCTTAAAGGTTCATCCATGAGAAATAGCTTTGGCTTTCTTACTATGGCTCTGGCCAAAGCAACTCTTTGTTGCTGTCCTCCGGACATTTGATCTGGCTTTCTATAGAGGAGTTCCTCTATTTGCAACATTTTAGCCGCATCTAGGACTCTTTCATGTCTCTCGCTTTTGGGTATACCTCTCATCTTCAGGCTGAAAGCCATGTTATCGAATGCTTTCATATGGGGGTATAATGCTATGTTTTGGAAAACCATCGCTATATCTCTATCTTTAGGTTCTAGATCGTTAACTCTAAGATCACCTATGAATATGTCTCCTTCTTCAGGAGTTTCAAGCCCAGCTATACATCGAAGAGTGGTTGTTTTACCGCATCCACTTGGCCCTAGCAGTGCTAGAAATTCGCCGTCCTTTACATCTATGTCTATATGATCGCATGCAATAACATTACCGAAATACTTAGTGAGATTTCTTATCTTAACAACCGACATCTCTTTACACTCTCTTTGATTAACTCCTCAGTCCAGCTACCACATATTTTTGGAGCGCTACATAAATTAAGATCGTGGGAATTGATCCTAAAAGTGTAGCCGCCATCATACCGCTATAATCGTTCAATCCTAGAACTATCATATGATACAATTTAGGAGCGACAGGCATAGTTTTGGGTGTTGATAAAATCGATGTAAACATGAAGTTCCTCCATCCGCTCAAGAAGGATAATACCGCAATTGCACCGATGGCAGGTCTAGATATAGGCAAAACAACCCTTAGAAATGCGCCAAGATGTGTACAGCCATCAACCATAGCGGCCTCCTCAATGTTCTTTGGTAATCTGGTGAAGAAGTCCTTCAAAATCCATATTACATAGGGGAGTTCATAGCTGCAGATAGCTATTACCTGACCGATATATGAGCCGTAGAGCCCTAGTGCGGTAAGATTTATATATACGGATACCAGGATTGCAGCGCTTGGATATGAAAACCCTACAATTATAGCTATAACGAAGATGAATTTTCCTGGGAAATTTAATCTGCCAAGAAGATAGGCGCCGAAAATTCCTGCTAATATGGCGATGATGCATGTAAGAGATGCTATTATTAGGCTATTTACAAAGTTTTGCGCCATATGCCATCTAGTGAATACGGATATGAAACCTTCTAAAGTAGGTTGTTCAGGTAGAAAGCCTCCCCTTAATATTTCTGCATTTGGTTTGAATGAAAGTATTATCATATATATTATGGGAGACAAATTGAATACTATCAAGACGAAAAGCACAAGATAAGCCGTGAAAGTATAGGATAGATCTCTCTTCATTTTACTCCTTCCTCGTTACAAATAGGTAAAAGATAACGCCTATCAAAATAAATAGAAATAGGATAACTCCCACTGCGTTAGCTTTACCATAATCGCGCGCTTCGAAGGCAAGCCTATAAATAAATGCGCTGAGTAAAGTTGTCGACCAAGCGGGACCGCCGAAGGTTATGCTGAATGGCTGGTCGAAGTGTTGTAGTACAAATGTGGTTCTAAGTGTTATCATGAGGGCTAATACGAATTTAAGGCTCGGCAAAGTAATGTATCTAAATTTTTTAATAATACCCGCTCCATCAACTTCAGCCATCTCATAGAGTACCTTGGGTATACCTTGTAGAGCAGCTAGAAAGAGTATGGTAGCTAACGCATGCCATTTCCAAACCTCGGCGATCGTTATAGTTAAAAAGGCAAGATTTTTATCTGATATAAAGGGAAATCTACCAAATCCCATTGCTCCTAGAAGATTATTTAATGTACCCTCAGGCCCATAGGAAAAGAGCTGTCTAAAAACGATTCCTGTAGCTACAGAAGGCATAGAGTATCCGATGAGGAATAGCCCTCTAATAGCTGCTCTCTTCTTAAAGAGCCATGAATTCAACAATAATGCAGTGGCTAGACCTAGGAGGATCTGAGCTGAAACGGAAATTATTGTATACGCTAATGTTATATATAATGAGTAATTTAAATCGTGCCTATTAAACATATATATATAATTATGTAATCCAACGAACTTTATATTTATAAACGGTTCCATCAAGTTGTAAAAACTATATGTTATGGATTGAGCCATAGGTATATAGGTTGTAATCGATAAAAATATCGCTGTTGGTATGAAATAATAAAATATATGCTTATATTTTTTCAGATTTTTTCTTAGATTCATTCTCCATCTCGTCCTTTAACTTCCGAGTTTCATTAAAAAAAGGTAGGGGAGAGTTGTCATGCTAGTCCTAACTCCTCGAATCTGGCTGTGATCTCTTCATGGATCTTTGCACAGGCTTCTTCGGGTGTAATTTCGCCGTTTAATGCCTCCATTACGTATTTCTCAATGATATCTAGCTCTATGTAATCTCTGGAGGGTATGGGCTCCATGGCCCTTGCTCTGGGAAGCTGTTCGACAAAAATCGTTAGTATTGGATCCCCCGACGCCCTTCCCCACTCTATCGTACTTGGCATCACGGTTAGCTGTCCACCTGCGGTTACCTTTGTAAATTCTAAACCGTCATCACACCAGAATTTAAACTGGAATTTAACAGCCTCCTCAGCCGTTTCAGGGTTGAAGAACATATGTCCATGGGTGTAATGGAATATTGCCTCTGATTCGTTCATTGGGAACCTCATCCATCCAATATCCTCCCTCATCTCAGGCGGTGCAACTTCTAGGATCGTTCCAACATCCCAAGCCATAACAAAAGCAAATGCGGTTTGACCTGCAGCGAATCTTGTGACTATATCTTCGCCGCTAAACACATTTGCATCCGGCGGGCAGACCTCATATTTTCTATAAAGGTCTACATAGAATTGTAAGGCTCTTACCATGTCTGGGCTGTCAAAGTTAGACTTGTATTTTCCAGTGCTTGCATCATATTCCCAATAAATTGTTCCAGCAGTTAAAACGTAATTTATGAAGATTTCTCCAGTATCTTCCCTTGCACCGGTAACTGTCCATCCATATCTATCGCCTTCTGTTAACGCCTTCGTAACCGTGACAAGTTCATCCCATGTAGTCGGTGGCTCAAGCCCCTTCTCAACGAGCCAGCTCTTCCTGTATGCTACTATTGGGCCTGATGCCTTCGTTGGTGTAGCATAGTATTCTCCTTTCCATTGCTGTGGTTTTAAAACTAGATCTGGCAGTTCATTGAGCCGTGGATATGCCTTGACATACTCATCAACGTTGACGGCGTCTCCAGACAAGACGTAGCTCATATCGGCTGAGCCGACGCATGCCATGTCTGGTGGGTTTCCTCCTTTAACTCTTGTGAACAGTATATCACCGATTTTGCTCCACGATGACTGTTCATAAACTATCTCAACGTTTGGATGTTCTTCGTTATATTTCTCTACGTAATTCCTTATGTAATCTTCAGCGGCTTGACTGCTTGTTCCAAAGGCAGTGAGCCAAACTATCTTCTTCCTAGTGGGCGTCGGAGACGGGCTCGGAGACGGGCTCGGACTCGGGCTCGGAGACGGGCTCGGACTCGGGCTCGGACTCGGGCTCGGAGACGGGCTCGGACTCGGGCTAGGCTTTGGTGTAGGACCAGTCATAGTCATGTACACTGCGGCAACTACTACGATGACGATGACTGCAGCGATAAGGATTGTTTGAGTTTGAGAAATAGCTCTTTTTTTTGGAACCATTTTTTTTCCGATTCTATTTACTCAACATAAATAAATAACTTTCGCGCGCGTAATTTTACACTAAAACATTCGCGCGCTTTCGCGCGCACTCTTATACCCTAATATGAAGCCGCTTTTGCCTCTGCCAACCCTTACGTCGGGGTCGCCCAGGCCTCAGCTGGTGTCGTGGGGGTCTCGGCTGCTCCACGCTAGGAGGCCCCTGCCGTCCATACAGGCTGCTTGAACCAGCACCGCGCGCGCGAACCCTGAATTCATTCGAGCACACGACTCCTTTGTTTGAAAAGATCAAAATTGTTTAAACTTAAAAAGACGTAAGAATGGAAACAAGAATTAAAAAAGAGTTAAAACAACTAAAGGGCTTGTAAAAAGGGAAATCTGAAAATTAAAATGGATCCCTGAAATTGTCAAAATAGCCGTCTAAATTATGTGTATCCCCCCGGGCCCGCCAATTGTTTAAATTTATCATTTATTGCTTTGTGGACTAAAGGGATTGTGCTTACAGATTTTTAATTAGTTGTGTTAAAATTATGGGTTCGACAATTTAGGATAGCATTTAGAATTAACACGGATTTTTATTAATCCACAAAGCATCATTTATCATACCCTCTGTTAGTTTTTGTTATACGTTTTGGGAAAGAAGACCCTGGTTTTATCCCCCTTCATGAATGGTATATATATAAAACAAACCAACTATTTTTCGAGGATTTACCTGCGGTCCAAGATTTACCTCAGGTGAAATCGTCAGCTCCGAGGTGGGGAGCTATAAAAGTACCAAGAAGGAGAGGAGGATGAGAGATGGTAGGTGAAGAGGTTCGTAAGGCTATCGACAAGGTGAATCTCAGATTCTCTGAGGGTTTCCCTAAAGGCGACGCCTCAATCACGGCCTCCGTATATGCAGAGGATGCCGTTATCTGTCCACCGAACAGCGAAATGATCCGAGGAAGAAAAGCAATAGAGGGGTTCTGGGACGGAGTTATGAAGATGGGTGTGAAAGAAGCAGTCCTGACGACGGTGGAACTAAGTGGAAGCGGCGACTGGCTTCATGAGCTGGGTAAAGGCATCCTCAAAATCCAGCCTGAGGGACAAGAGCCGGTTGAGCAGAATGTCAAGTACGTCGTGGTCTGGAAACATACGGCAGACGGCTGGAAGTATCAATGGGACATCTGGAACAGTAGTATGCCAGCATCATGATTGACGCCAAGAGGAAAAGGAGGTGAGGAAATGAAAGAGGTTGATATCGAAGCTGATAAGAAGATACTGAGAGAACTGCACGTAAAGATGCTGCTAGACCATACCACGGATGTAGATGAGGAGATGAGGTATATTGCCGAGGACGCTATGTTAATTCCTCCTAACAGTCCTCCAATCGAAGGCGCCAAGGCTATCCGAAAGGCATGTAACATGATGGTAAAAACGAAGGTCCTCGATATGGGCGTGCCCGGGCGGGGGGTCATGAGATTGGAGGTTTCGTCGTCGGGGGACCTCGCATACGACATCGGACGCTTCCGCATCGTCAATCAGGGACCAGAGGGCCCCGTCGAAGAGAAGGGATACTTCGTTACACTGTACAAGAAGGTCGACGGTCAATGGACGTTCATGGGCCAGATCTGGAACAACATAAAGTAAACAGGAGGACTGTACACCCGAAGAGTAGATTAAGACATCGCTAAGGGCGTATCCCAACTTTTTTATTCCGTTAACTGTCAAAAAATTTATTCGAACATCTTTGATAATTTTCCACAGGTAAATAGGTTTGATAAGTATAGAGCTCGTCTTCGGTGTGATAGGAGCTGTAGTCGCAGGTATTGCGGCCTTTTACTACATCCTCACCGTCAGGAACACCCTCAGAAATATGCAGACAACCCTCGAGACTAGGCAGGCTCAGCTCTTCATGCAGATATACAACAATTTTCATGAAACAGAATTTTTCGACAAATTTACGGATATCATCACGTGGAAGTGGAGAGACTACGACGACTTTTTGAAAAAATATGGTTGGAAGGAGAATCCAAAAGCATTCCATTCAATGGGTTCGGTTGCAGCTTATTTCGAAGGCATTGGTGTCCTTGTACATAGAAACTTTATAGATGTTGACCTCGTGGGCGAACTGATGTCCAGACATGTGGTCCTTTTCTGGGAAAAAATTGAACCCATATCTAAGGAGATGAGAAAACGGTATAAACTTCCAGTTGATTTATACTTAGAGCATCTCTACAACGAGATAAAGCCATTCATGGAAAAACAACTCTTAGAACTAAGCGAATAGACCGTTGACGTTCTCCCCTTTTATTTTTCTAATTCAAAGCGGAGAGTTAGAGCAACGCCCATGCTTGTCGCAAGTGAAAATGAGTAATTTAAACGAGTTATGTCATCTACCCGGGCCCGCCATCGTTTAAATTTCTCGAGCGTGAGAACTAAGCCTCGGAGCGTCTTTGTATTTCTACGCGGGTGTGTAAGGGTTTAATATCCTGTTCCGCCTCATCAGAAGAAGATAGGTGCTGTTATTTGCCTATCGACCCTGATTTCCAGAAAAGAAGGAAGAAAGCTGGGAAAGAGGAAGGCGTAGTCATTTGGGGTCCTATAGAACCACCTGAGAGACTTGGGATACGTGGAACTAATGTAGCTGTCGACTGGGATATCTGTGAAGGTTGTGGAATATGCCTTGAAGTCTGCCCGGTGCAGCTGTACGAGTGGAAGGAAGCTCCTGGTCATCCAACCTCGGAGAAAAAGGCTTTTCCAGCCAGAGAATCAGATTGCATACAATGCCTTCAATGTGAAAATAAATGCCCAGTTAAAGCGATAAGAGTCGTTTATGGGGGAGCTGGCTGGGAGAGTGTTGTGCTACTTTTAATGTTTGCTCAAATCATAGTTGGCATTGGTTATGGGACCATATTTGGACCCTATCTGGGATTTAAATTTCCACTGTATGTTGGATGGATAGTCTCGGTTGTTAGCTTGCCTTTCTGGTTCTCCACCGTGATATACTTTCCAAAAAAAGGTGGACCCCAAGAGGGAAAAAGGTTTGTAGATACCACCGTTCTCGTTGACAGTGGACTCTACGGTCTCGTTCGACACCCACAATTTCTGGGCTGTATAATGCTGATGTCTGCATCTATCCTAGTCTCCCAACATTGGCTGAGCGTAATTATTGGCATTCCAATATCAGTGTGGCTTTACACAGAAATTCCGAAGGAGGAAAGAGGGCTCACAATTAGGTTCGGGGATGACTACAAACATTATATGCAAAAGGTGCCAAAGTTGAATCCTTTTGTGGGAGTCATACGGCTTCTGCGTAGAAAGAGAGAATGAAAAGTTAATCAGGGACTTTATATGCGAGAATTTTAAAGGAGTTATGTTATCTACCCGGGCCCGCCACACGCCTTAGTGTTCAAGGTCTTATCTTACCTTAGTACAAGATTTTCCTAACGAGAGGCTCCTTGTTAACGGCTACTATTAATAAGGATTTTCGGGATTTGAGTGCTGGTCTTAAGTGTTACGGACTCAAAGTATTAAGGGTTCATAACAACAATTCAAGAATATAGGGAAGTGAAGGGAGACTACATATCTATTTGTACGATGAGGATGGAGAAATTGCACCGGATCAAGTTTCATGACTAAGACATCTAACCGTATCAGTCATTAGATAAAGTTATTTTAAGAAGAACATTAAGTGGTACTGGTGATTCAAAGATGCTGCATCAAATTCTCAATTCGATGATCATGCAGAAGTGGCTGGCAGCGCCGATTATCATGCTGGGCGGCCTCATCGTCCTCGTCATCATCGGGATTATAATAATCTTCATCGCGGGCGTATTCATCTTCTTCCTCCCCGCCGTCATCGTGGCTGGGGTGGTCTGGTGGCTTACAGGGAGCGAGTTCATGACAGGCGTGGCCTTCCTCCTCATAGCGGTTCTATCCTTATCAAAAAGGAAGTAGACGATACCCCCCCAAAGTTCGTGAACAACAATCAATGTGGGGACCCTCCCTTACGCTAGTAACATACATAGCACTCGAAGAAATCGTTGTCCGTGGTAACATTTTTATCCAAGTGGATGAAAAATATACAAAAATATATACATATGGGTGGGAATTGTTTTGTCAAAGGAATATTCGGTAACAAAAATCCTTGATTGCAGAGGGCTCTACTGTCCTTTGCCGATAATAAAAATGCAGAAGGCCATGAAGGAGATGGCCGAGGGCGAGATAATCAAGGTCCTCGCCACGGACTCAGGGAGCAGGAGGGACTTCGACTCCTGGTGCAGGAAAACCGGCAACAAGCTCCTGGAGTCGACTGAGGACGACGGCGTCTTCACATACATCATCGAGAAAACCGGAGGCGGCTGAGATGAGCGATACCAAGAAGATGGCCATCATCGTCCACTCGGGCTCCATGG
>Ga0209636_10005765_pt1 | contig 12652 bp, 6 predicted proteins | sample DeeMarSWOR152_54_FD_187464 | JGI IMG/M metagenome (GOLD analysis project Ga0209636, IMG submission 187464) | Marine sediment microbial communities from White Oak River estuary, North Carolina - WOR-1-52-54 (SPAdes) (version 2) | ecosystem: Environmental > Aquatic > Marine > Intertidal zone >...
AGTGGGAAATTGCCAGCCGACACCAAAACACCTGTCATCCTCTCTCCATTGTCAGCGACAAGCCGGGTAATGAAAATCGGAATTTCATCAAAAAAGCTTTCGCAAATGGAGATGTCCACCATCGCCAAATGGACCATCCGACCTCGATTGATGGCAATCACTGGTGTGGCAAATGTGGCGATTTGGGGACAGCGCGATCGCCAGATCCAGGTGTTGATCGATCCCAATCGTCTGCGTGCCAATGGCGTGACCGCGCAGGAAGTCCTGCAAGCTACCCGTAAGGCAGTTGAAATTGGCGGCGGCGGTTTTATCGATACACCGAATCAGCGCATGGCAGTTTCTCATATTTCCGGGATAAATTCTCCTGATGATCTTGCCAATGTTCCAGTTGCCATGCGGGGCAATACGCCCATAAAATTGGGAGATGTAGCAAAACTGGTTGAAGGCTCTCCGCCGCCCATTGGCGATGCCATCATTAACGATGGTCCCGGTCTCCTGCTGATCGTGGAAAAACAACCCTGGGGAAATACCCTTGAAGTCACCCGAAAAGTTGAAGAAGTACTGGACGCTCTTCGCCCCGGGCTGAAAGACTTGGACATCGACTCAACTATTTTTCGACCCGCAACGTTCATTGAAATGTCGCTGCACAATCTCAACAAAGCGTTATTGATCGGCTGTGTTCTGGTCATTTTGGTGCTAATTTTCTTTTTGAACGACTGGCGTACCGCGCTGATCAGCATGTTAGCCATTCCCACATCACTCATCACGGCTGCGCTTATTCTCAATTATCGAGGGGGAACCATCAATACTATGATTCTCGCCGGGTTGGTTATTGCGCTGGGAGAATTGGTGGATGATGCCATCATAGACGTGGAAAACATCATCCGAAGATTACGGCTGAACCGGGAGAGTAGCAATCCAGAACCGGCTTTTAAAGTCGTGCTCAAAGCTTCTCTCGAAGTCCGAAGCGCGGTGGTATATGGTAGTGTTATCGTGGCGCTGGTTCTGATGCCGGTATTTTTATTGCAGGGACTATCCGGCTCCTTTTTCAGACCCTTAGCCTTTTCCTATATTTTGGCAATTATGTCATCGTTGCTGGTCGCGTTGACGATTACACCAGCGCTATCTTTAATTTTGCTGCCCAGGGCTTCGGCAAGAGAAGAATCAAAATATTTGCAAAAGATAAAAACAAGGTATACTGGTCTGTTGGAAAAATTTGTCAATAGACCGAAACTGGTATTCAGCTCCCTGGCAATAGCGCTATTAATCACATTGATTATAATACCGTTCCTCGGTCAGGAATTTTTGCCGCATTTTAAAGAATATGATTTTTTAATGCACTGGGTGGAAAAGCCAGGCACTTCCATCGAAGCGATGGATCGCATCACCATTCGCGCCAGCAAAGAATTACGAGCTATCCCTGGTGTGAGAAATTTCGGCGCCCATATTGGCAGAGCCGAAGTCGCCGATGAAGTCGTGGGACCCAATTTCACCGAGCTCTGGATAAGCCTTGATCCGAAAGTTGATTACAGCCATACGGTCGCAAAAATACAGGAAGTGGTTGATGGATATCCCGGTCTGTATCGAGATTTGTTGACCTATCTCAGGGAACGGATCAAAGAAGTATTGACCGGCTCCAGTGCCACGCTGGTCATCCGCATCTATGGTGAAAACCTCGATATTTTGCGCAGTAAAGCCGAAGAGGTGAAGACCGCTATCGAAGATGTTGAAGGCGTCATCGATCTGAAGGTGAAACCGCAGATATTGGTTCCCCAGGTGGAAGTGCGCGTCCGTCCTGAAATTGCTGCGCAGTTTGGTCTGACAGCAGGACAGATTCGAGACGCAGCCAACCTGTATCTCAAGGGATTAAAAGTGGGGGAGTTCTACGAAGATCAAAATATATTCGATGTCGTGGTCTGGGGAGAAGAATCGGTTCGATCAAACATTATTGATTTAAGATCGCTGTTGATCGATACGCCGACTGGTGGTCAGGTTCCACTTGGCGAAGTCGCCGATGTTTTTATTGCTCCCACGCCCAATGAAATTGCCCGTGAATCCGCATCGCGTTACACCGAGGTAACCTGCAATGTCCGTGGCAGAGACCTGGGAAGCGTGGCGCGGGACATTGAACAACGGGTGAAAAATGTCCCCTTTGACCAGGGCTATCATCCAGAAGTGCTGGGTGAATATGCTGCCCAGCAAGCCTCTCAGAATCGCATCCTGGCGTTTTCGCTGTTATCGCTTATCGGCATCTTTTTAATTCTCCATGCTGATTTCGGCTCTGTACGGCTCGCCGTGATTGTTTTCATAGGCTTGCCCTTTGCACTGATCGGCGGTGTCCTGATCGCCCTGTTTACTGGCGGTGTCCTATCGCTCGGTTCCCTGATCGGGTTTGTTACGGTACTGGGAATTGCAGCCAGAAACAGCATCATGCTAATCAGCCATTATCGGCACCTGGAATTAAAGGAAGATCAGACCTTCAATTTTGATCTTATCATTCGAGGCGCCAAAGAACGATTAGCTCCAATTCTAATGACCACCATGACCACTGCCCTGGCGCTGCTGCCAATTATCATCGGTGGCAACCGTCCCGGCCAGGAAATTGAGCACCCCATGGCCCTGGTTATTCTGGGCGGATTAATGACCTCTGCCTTGCTTAACCTGCTGGTGATGCCAGTGATTTATTGGAAGTTTGGGAAAAGCCGATAGCATGAGAGAATAATTATTCCTGATCTGGACAAGCCAGTAAAAAATTAAAACGCAGATGATGTTGATCCTCAAAAAGAAGGCGGATAAGTTTTCATGGATTTTTATATTTGCATAAATTCTGTTTATCAGCTTCATCTGCGTTATTAACTTTCCAGAAAATTATTGAAAAAATTTATTGCTTAGATATTTCGACTCAGATTAAACTTCGATGAATTTTAATAATCTGACTATCCTGATATGGTTGTTTTGATCTTAATTAACTTTTCGATTTTTTCCATTACTATCAATCATTTCACATACCAACAAAAAGCAACAATACGCTTTCCATGTTGTATCATAATCCTCTCTAGGTAGCGTGAAATTTTCACGTATCTTATATTATTTTATTGAAAAAATTGACTTCTTTCTTGACATTCCCCATTAAATATCCTAAATTATTATCCAACAATTAACGATTTTGAGTCGCATTCGAACTGAATTCCGATGAAGCGCCAATAAATTCTTTAAGTGGCAATGATGACTGGTCAAAGGGCTGAACTTGTGAACGGCTAGTAATGTCGAGAAAAAATGAAGCGATAAGATTTTCTAATATTGAAATAATAGGTTTTTCTAGTAAAATATTTTCTAAATATAGACATGTTTTTACAATATTGGAAAGAGAATTGTTGAGCGGACGGGCGGATAATCAATAGGTTATGTGCCAGTACTTTAATATTTATAGTACCTATCACAAAGTTCTCCACCCAATTATTATTTGAAACTTATGAATGGACTTAAAACATTTATTGAGGAGCAGATAGAACTAACTCTTAATGAATATAAAACTCGTTCTGATAGAATGATAAGTGACTTCAATCGTGAAATCGAACTTATGAACGATTATAATGGACGCCAAATCTATGAATTGTTACAAAATTGTGACGATGCTAAGGCTAAATCAGTATTAATAGAATTGGATGAAGGTGAGAAAACTTTTACAATTGCAAATGACGGAAACGAACCGTTTGATGAGAAAGGCTTTAAATCTTTATTGATTTCTAATTTAACATCAAAAGTAAAAAAATCATACATTGGTAATAAAGGCTTAGGATTCAGGTCAATCATCAGTTGGGCTGATTACATCATAATTGAGAGCAATAATCTTCGTTTAAAATTTTCTAGAGAAATAGCTTCCAAAAACTTTGAAAATCTTTTCGACCAAGAAACCAAAAATAAAATAATAGATGAGAGAAATTTAAGTAAAAACGCAAAACCATTTCCATTTTTATCAATCCCTGAAATAGAAGAACATAAGTCTGACCTTTGGACTACAAAAATATCCATAAATTTTGAAAGCAAACCAAATGTATTAAACGATATTATTTCTCAAATATCTACTCTTAGAGAAGAAATACTTTTGTTTCTAAATAATACGAATGAGATAATCATCCGCAATGGTGAGAGCAAATTTCTAAAAAGATTTAAGAAAGGAAAACTAATAACTATAAACGACAATAAATGGGAAATATTTGAACTTGATGATACATTCCCGAGTGACTTACAGGATGAACAATCCAAAGACAAAGATGAACATTATAATTTAAAAATAGCAATTGGTGATAAAAAAATTAATAATGTCAATTTTCTTTTTTCATATTTCCCGACAAAGATTGATGTACCTTTCCCTGTTATTATTCATGGTACCTTTGATTTAAATAGTTCAAGAACCCAACTAAGAAAGTCAAATAAGAATGAATTCGTTTTAACAAAACTTGCAGAACTGCTCATTAATACTTCTAAAGATATTACTCAAGAAGAAGTTAGTTGGAAACCCTTGGAAATTCTAAACTATCAATCTAAGAATCCAGTATTAGATGAATTAAATTTTTATCAAAAAATAGATGAATCGATTCAGGAATTAGAGATTTTCCCATGTATTGATAATACGTATAGAAAACTAAGTGATGTTATTCAAGTTCATGATGATTTTTCAGAATATATTGAAAGAGTGCATAAGCAATCGCTTTTTCCTAATCTTTTAAAATCAACAAAAAATTCAAATATTGAACTATCAAAATTTCCTTTTCAAAATAATATTGAAGATATAGTATATAAGATCAATATTTTAAGTAATCAACTTGAAACTATTTCTGACAGAGTCGAACTTATTGCTCTCGTTAAAAAATTTTTAATTATGGTGATAAATATGAACTATTGATTAATGAAAGTGGAAAAGTAATTTCTTCGAACAACGACGTTTACACACCTAAAACACAGGGCGGAGAAGATTTTTATATTCCTGATTTTGTACAGATTGACTTTTTAAATAAACAACTTTTTGAGCAGTTAATAATAGAATTCTCTCTATCAGATTCAAAAGAGAAAGCGAGAGATTTACAAAGAACAATAAAAGATATTGTTAATATTCATAGTTATGAACCTGCTCAAGTTCTTATAAAAATAATTTCTGCCACAAATAAGATTATAAATACAGCACCTAAAAATTCATCATTTTATATCAAAGAAATGGTTAATTCTCTCTACCTAAACTATTTAGAAATAACTGAGTCTACAAAGATACCTTCTGATATAAAAATTCCATTATTAAACTCTATTAATAAAATTGTCAATTCAAAAGAATTGTTTATTTCAAATGATTTTCCCTCTGGTAATTTAACAAAAGACTTATTTGGCGGATTTTTATCTGAAGAGCAATTCTTGGCAAGTATCAAAATATTTAATTTGGAAAAGGAGGATAAAGCACTTATTGAAGGTTTTTTTCTTTGGCTTGGTGTAAATAAATTCTTACCAATAAAAACCGTTGAAATCAATTATGATTATGACTATGAAAATTTTGTTTTCCATCGTGTTGACCGTCCAGTTAACTGCGAATCAACTAAAATTACGATAAATAAAATCGATAAGTTTGATGAAATTGAAGGATTTTCAAAAGAGAAATTGATACTTTGGATTATGAATGATGAAAGACTGTATCGCCAAATTGATTTTAGAAATAATGAAGATGTATTTAAATATAAAACAAGACGGGAAAGGGATTACTATTACACTTTAAATATTAAACCCTCTTATATATTTTTTCAGTTTTTTAAGGCAAATTTACTTTTTGATGATTATTTAATAAACGAAAATTATGATTGGTTAAATAAATTTCATTTTAGTTATGAACATGAATTATTCCAAAATTATGGTGTATCAAAAAAAGAAATAAATCCAATATTACTAAAGCTTGGTGCAGTAGAAGAATTTGTTGAATTATCAATTCAAAGAGTAACAGAAATATTAAAAAACTTACCAGAATTAAAACCAAATGGGAAATTAACACAGTCTATTTACAAAAAAGCTGTTAAACATTATCAAATAAATAAGTTGTCCTTAAAAGATTCAATCTTGCTTTTTTCTCAAAAAGGGGATGAGAAAGGATACGTTCAACAAGAAGATGTTTATTTTAGTGATAACATAAGATTGCCTAAGAAGTTGCGCTCAAAATATCCAATTCTTAATTATCCGTTAAGAGCAGGTGCAAAAGATGTAATAAAATTATTTAAGATAAATGATTTAGATAGTTTAGAAATAAAAATCACATCCTATTCGATTATTGAAAATATCACTTCCGAGTTTACTCAATTTTTTGAAAAACTAAAACAATTTATATTAGCATTCCGATTAGAAAAAATTGACGATGACCAAACGAAAAAAAATGAATCTTCGAAACTTAATAAATCTTGTATTTATCTCTGTGACGATGTTAAATGTAAGCAAAAGAATGAAAATTTTAACTTGGATGATTATGAATTTATTACTGAAGATTTAATTAAATTTTTTGTAAAAATACGTTCGGATGATACAATAGAATCATTGAGAAAGAATTCTTTTTTTGCTGATAGTTTTTCAGAAATAATTGCAAATATTTTTGGAATTACAAGTGATAAAAATGAATTTAGATATATGCTGAGAAATGATTTGGAAGATACTGAACATCAAATAAGAAATGAATTTGGTATTGATGTTATAATCGAAGCAGGAGAATTATTAGGTTATTCAGATTTTATTTTATCTTTTTGGATAGCATTTTACAAATCATTAGATAAAAAATTTGAAATAGGTCGTAAAAGAAAAGACATATTTCATATAATAAAAACTGAATTAGGTATCGATAAAATTGATATTGAAAAAATTGATTATGAAAATATTTCTAGAAGCAAAAATATACCAATATTAAGAACACTTTTTTCAAATTATGAACTCCATTTAAATGTTTTTAATGAAAATGCTTTTTATCGAATTGACTTATTTAAATATCATTACACGGCTATAAAGAATTATTTTAATAAGCATGAAAAATTTTTCAAGTCAAACTTATGGGAAAATTTATCAAATAATTCTGAAAAACAATCAGAATTGCTTGTATTAATTGGATTATTTGAACACAATGAAGATTATATATCAAAAGTTGCTCAGGACAATAAAGAAATATTTGACATAGAATTAGAAGATGTTTTTTATAATTTTATTAATGAAAATTTCCCCTTTATTATCCTTGCTAAAACTACAGTGCTAATGGATTTTGATTCTATATTTGATACCAATGCAAATAAGTTCAGCGAAAATGATATGGAAATTATTGAATCTAGTCCAGGAATAAAAAGTCTATTGTATTTCAATTGTGATTCTAATATTGGAAAAGTGAAGGAATATATCCTATCTGTAAAAGAGAAAGAACAAAATCAACTTGAAATAAAATCCTCATTTTCAATCGTAGGCCATTTAGTTGAAGAGTTCAATTATAATGAGAAACCTATATCACAATCTGATTCAAACAAATTATATTTGTCTAATCCTAAAATTGAAAAACGAAAACGCAAATCTGGAAAAGTTGCAGAAAAGGTGGTATTTGATAAACTGTTAGAACTTTATGGCAATACTTTTGTCTCTTGGAAATCAAAAGAAGATGATGGTTTGCATTATGATATAAGATATTCTCCTGATGATGGAAATTCTTGGAAATATGTTGAAGTAAAGTCCTTTAGTAATGGTATTTTTTATTTGTCAAAGTTGGAAAGTGAATTTGGTAATAAACATAAAGAAAACTATGAAATTTGGTTAGTAGATGGTGAATATAAAATCTATCCGCTTAAAGATTTTTTTATTAACAAAAAATATGAAATGGATATAAAAGATTATATAGTTTCAATAGAGATTCATGAATCAAATGTTAGCAATGTCTAAAAAAAAGCACATAACACAGCGTTCAACCCGAATTTGCCAGCCGTTGGGTTCTTGGAATTGCAGTTTGGTTTGGTTCAAGTTTTTATACAGTTATCAAGTTCATCTCGTGTTCTCAAATTGGATTAACTTGAGTCGTTATCATACCTCCTAAATAAATTTTATAATTCTCACCAAATAGACCACATAAGGATTCACGCTCACCATTGAAAATGATGGTATCAATCTCATTCGTTCAATCCGATAAACCTCTCCTGCACCAAATTTTCATGTTACTTCAGTTAAATCATTCGCTATATATATTATAATCGTTCATTACTCTTTCCAGCAATTGCTGCTTTATCATATCTTTAATCCGAAGTTCCTTTCTATTGCATTTCATCAATTTCGCACCACCAGTCCAGATATTGTATTCAAGCTCTTCTGAAAATCCGAGAACATAACCATCACCACAATCGCCTTTCACATTGGGACAGGTACCAGGAGTTAAACACGGTCCCTCTATTGCCAACAAATTAAAAGTGTAATACATCCCGCCATCCGTAGCAAAGGAAACGTGGAGATTTTTCGTCGTCGCTTCAAGATTATTAGCATGACAATCCCACTTATAATTGAAATAGCAGTATGTATCACAATCCCAGGAAAATTTCATAGAGTCGGAAACTGATAGCAGATTTAATTCCGCTTCAGCTAATAGTGTACCATTACACTTCATATTTTTCGGATTGGTTGGCATGGTGATTTCATCAGCGGTTTTCTGACTGTTGGCACAAATTTTATAATTGTAAACTTTTTTATATTGTAGACCACGTAATTCACCCTGAATCATCCCATTATGAAAATCAATTGTGGTTTTCAACGTCTCACCATCAATCGTAACAGCGGGAATGATAGACATACTGTTGGTACAAAATTCCACATCAACAGTTTGATCTCCATTCACCTCGAATAATAAAAAGAAAATCGGTTTTGAAGTAGTTGAAGTTACTGGACTCAAACCATCGCCAGTTTCACAGCGGAGAGAAATAATCACTAAAAAAGCCAGAGCAGTTAATCTCAAAGTTTTCATTGTACCCACCTCAGACAATATATTGTTGTTGGATTTAACCTAAAGATGTAATAATCAATATTGATCTGTTACCCTTACATTCCCTCACAAATGGTATAAAATTTTACTGTTGGATTTTCTTTGCCAGGTATTTAGCAAACATCATTCCAATTCTGTCCAGACCACTTATAATGAAATAGACTCTCCTATCTCTAAATCGAGGTCTTCGTGGTTCTTCAGCCTTAATTGGATTCGGTTCAAAAGTCTGAATTTAATTCCTGGCAGTCCACTCTCATAACCTGAAGTATTCACAAATTTTCAACACAGAGACGCTAAGTCGCAAAGAATTAAAATGATAAACTAAACAGTCAAATAAAATTAAGTTTATTTGTGTAAAATTCGATTCTGAACTATAATCTATTTATTTTTTAGTACTTTGCGTCTCTGCGTCTCAGCGGTTTGATAATAATTTAGGATAAATGGATTTTTTAACCTCCCACATTTCCGACATTCCTACAAAAATTTTCCTAAAAATTCAGCTAAATTTCAGTTTAGTATATTAAATTGATGAGCCCAGTCTAAAAAGGTGATATATCGATTCCTTCGCTTTTATAACCTATTGTTTTTATGTAATGAATTTGTATTATTTGAGCGATGGAATCGGTTTTTAGAACACACTCATTAATTTTCATGGTAGATTTAGAATTTAGGAGGTGTCACATGAAAAAAATAACATCATTTATTGCTGGCTTTATGATGCTATCTATCATCGTCTTATTAATTTTATCTGCTGGTTTCGCACAAGAAGATCTTCCAGTGTACCTTAAAGATCGAGGGACAGGTATTGCTTCCTCAATGTTTGGCACTTATATCAACAAAGGGGAATTTATTTTTTATTCCTATTACGAATACTATCACGATAATGATACCGAATATAAACCAGCAGAATTTGGTTACGGATTGGATCAGGATTTTCGAGGTCGCTATCGGGCACACGAAGGATTGATCTTTTTGGGATATGGAATAACAGAGAGACTGGCTATAGAGTTGGAAGCGGCAGTCATCACTGCGACTCAGTACAAATCCAAAGATGATCCATCAAATATGCCAGATAAGCTGAAAGAATCGGGTCTGGGAGACGTTGAATCACAACTCCGCTGGCGATGGACAAAGGAAACCGAGAATCGTCCCGAAATTTTCAGTTATTACGAAACCGTTTTTCCGCTTCAAAAGGACAAGAAGTTGATTGGAACCCAGGATTGGGAATTAAAATTTGGCTCGGGACTCACCAAAGGTTTTAACTGGGGAACTATGACACTGCGTCTCGCCGCTGAATATGTGACCGGTGAAAACAAATTTGAGCTGGGTGAATACGCAGTTGAATATCTCAAACGAGTGTCAAAATTGTTTCGATTTTATGTCGGTATCGAAGGCACACAGGATGAGGTGGAATTTATCACGGATTTCCAATTCCATGTATGTCCTCATGCATTTATCCGAATCAACAACGCTTTTGGAGTGACTTCCAAGGCAACAGATTATGCGCCAGAGGTTGGCATTCTATTTCATTTTTAGCCTTGCCGTGAACGACAAGGCTAAGAAATGGAAGGACATTAAAAATGTCCTATATTAGCATTCTTTAGAATGATTGCGTCTCTTAGCCTGTTGGTTCACCAACAGGCGTCTTAAAATAACATAAAATTTATGAAAGGAGCAAATTATGAACCTTACCAATCCACTCAAACTCTTTTTAATTATTCTGGTTGCATTCTCTCTGGTTTCCTGTGAAGATGAACAAGAGCGACCGGTTACTGAAAAAGAAGTTCCCCAGGTAGTTTTGCAAGCATTTAACAATTCATACCCCGGGGCGACGATCAAAGAATATGCCGAAGAAACAGAGGACGGGCAGATATTCTACGAAGTTTCCTGTGAATTCGAGGGCAGGAAAATCGATGCCATTTATAATACAGATGGCACTGTGCTCGCCATTGAAGAAGTGATCCCAGCCGATGAGCTCCCTGATATTATCCATCAGGCCATCGTAAAAGAATTTCAGCAATTTTCCATCGAGCTTGTTGAGAAGATCGAAAAAGAAGGAAAACAATTTTTTGAAGTGAAACTTCTGAATACAAAAAATCAGAAAAAATATGAACTGCTTTTCTCTAATGATGGGAAACTCATTGAGCAAGAGAAAATGGAAGAAGATGAAGAAGAGTAATTTTCGATTTTAATCTGAATTATTTATAAACCGCTAAGACGCTAAGGCGCAAAGAATTAAAATGATAGATAGAGATGCTTTTTAAAACTTATCTTGATAATCTCAATTTTAATCTTAAACTTTATTTATTTTTTTAAACTTTGCGTCTCTGCGTGCGGAAAATTTGAAAGGAAAATTCCAAATAATTTCCAATGACCGAAATTTCAAATTCCAGACTTTACGTTTTGATCGCTCGAATATGAGATTTAAAATTTGTCCAGAATTTGGTCATTAAATATTGGAATTTGGAACTTATTTGCAACTTGGAGCTTGAAAATTGGAATTTAATTTAAGGCTCATCAAAGACCGCTTTCTCCGACCAAAATCAGGAAATGTGCTGATTTCACTCCCATTAGAAGGGATACCCAATGGAACCTGTCAACTCACTATTTACGCATTCGATTTAAATCTTTCCGAATACCTGACTGTCAATCTGAGCATCAAACCGAATATTTACCAGAAGGATTTTAGCACAGTAGAGAATGGTTTTGGGTGTTTTGGGGCGATGAATATTTATAGGAAGATGATTTATTTTTAAAAAAGTGGTATAAAATGGAGGTATGAATTTAAAAAATCAAATAAAATCCTCCAATTTTCTACTTGACTTTATGACATCATTTTTATATATTTACGAGAAATGTGCTCGACAGCCGAAGTTGCTGTGCGGAGAGGGAGAACTCTCGACCTGAGCCGATCTTTTTTTCTCGTCTGACTTAAATCCATCTTGCTGAATTTCCCTGCTGCACAGAGTTGCATCATATCGATTTTATAACCAAATTTTTTTAAATTTCAAATTTGCATGTTATTTGATCTCTCTCAAGATGGGAAATTGAAAATGCCTAATATTGGAAATAAAAATAATCGAAATCCCCCTTATGAAAATTCCTAATAATAAGCATAAATTACCATATCTGGAAATAAATGCCTATTATTGGGTATAAAAAAAATTAAACTAAATAGGGCAGCTAATCAATATGTTATACCGATATAAAATCATATAAAAACAGTGAGGTAAAACTATGATTAAAAAAGTCAGTTTTTTTATGATCTCCGCATTTTCAGCAATTATAATCTCACTGATTGTCAACACACTTGTTTTTGCGGAAGTAAGGGGAAAAGTATCCAACTTAGCCAAAACCACCGAATATGTATATGAACAGTTCGATGCGAACGCAATTGCATGTTGGATGTCAAACAATGGTTCAATTGTATCTTTTGGGGTGACCGGTTCTTCTGGAATGGAATGGCCCAAAGGCAGCAACAAAACCATAGATTTCGCTTCTGGTTTATGGTTAGTGGGTAAAACACCTGACGGTGAAATCCGTACCGCTGCTACTGAATATTCCACAGAATTTCAGCCTGGTTTAATTTTTTGGGATGGAACTGCTGCAAATCCTGATGACCCTGCTTTTCGG
>Ga0209636_10005767_pt1 | contig 12650 bp, 14 predicted proteins | sample DeeMarSWOR152_54_FD_187464 | JGI IMG/M metagenome (GOLD analysis project Ga0209636, IMG submission 187464) | Marine sediment microbial communities from White Oak River estuary, North Carolina - WOR-1-52-54 (SPAdes) (version 2) | ecosystem: Environmental > Aquatic > Marine > Intertidal zone >...
TCGTATCAAAGGGGTCAATAGATATGACAGGGAAAGTGAGAAAACAAAGATATAAAGCCACCTTACCCCCATACGTACGAAGTAAAGCCGGAAGAAGGGAATGAGAAGGATCCCAAAAATAACGATAGCTGAAGGATATATTATTCTTGAAGGTGATGCACCCTTGAAGGCCAACAATCTACAACCCTTATTTAAAGTATAGTCCTTATTGCATCCACGATGAGCTGCGCCTCCTCCACTTTAAGAGAGGGATAGATTGGGATGCTAACCGCCTTTTCCCATACATCATCTGTCATGGGATAACCAGGTAATTGCAGATACCTATGTAACGGCTTAAACACCGGTCTCCTGCATTGAATGCCCCTTTTCCGCATCTCTTCCATAAACCCTATTGGATTTTCAAGGCCTATCACATACCGGTAATAGATGTGTTCTCTTCCCTCTGGCACCACTGGAACTCCGGCCCCTACAGCATCCAACCCATTGTTATAGATCCTGGCGATCTGTCTTCTTTTTTCGATGAATGGGGGTAGTTTTTTTAACTGGCTGTCTGCCAATGCAGCCTGTATGTCAGTCATCTTATAATTATACCTAACAGCATAGGCCTCCTTCTCATCATAATCCCGCAAATCTCTAATAGTTTCAATTAGATCAGGGTCATTGGTTAAGACCATCCCACCCTCTCCAGCGCCGAGCATCTTTGTGGCATAAAACGAAAAGATGGAGAGAATACCAAAAGAGCCGGCATACTTGCTCCTGAATTTGGCACCAACACAGTGGGCGCAATCTTCTATAACAGGGATGCCAAGCGAAACAATGGAGGCAATATCCGCGGGCAACCCAAACATGTGGGGAACAATTATGGCCCTGGTTCTATCATTAATAGCCCCTTTTATGCTCTCAACTTTGATGTTATAGGTCCCGGAATCAATATCAACTAAAACAGGAGTTGCCCTCACATAGTGTATAGCATTTAACAGGGCACTACATACATAGCTCGGTATTATGACCTCAGAGCCATTTCCAATACCAAGAGAGATAAGTGAGAGGTGGAGGGCAGCTGTGCCAGAGCTCACGGCAGCTGCGTGATTGACTCCGACAAAGGAAGCTATGTTATGCTCAAGTGATGAAACATGCTTTCCCTGGACCAATAGGCCTGATCGCAATACCTTTGTTACACTGGCAACATCTTTTTCATCGAGAACTACCTTTGAGTGGTAAATCATTGTGTACTAAGCAAATTATTAGCGCGACATGTGATGACTCGACTTTATCCGCCCTTGTAGGTACCTGGCCTCAAGTGCCCAAAATTTCAAATGCCTAAAATGAGCTAAAGTTTCTAAAATGCCTAAAATGAGCTAAAGTTTCAAGTGCCTAAAGTGAACTAAAGTTAATCTACTTTTTTCCAATCGATATTACCCTTCCCTCTGGTGTATTTGGTAATGTGCTTGATAACTGAATTATGCTCACTGAAAATTTTCGGGTTCGCTTTTCGAGCTCCTTTGAGAATTCTTTAATATCCTTTACTTTAGTCATTTTAGCTCACTTTAGTCATTTTAGTCATTCCTCCAATAATAATTGAAACTGCGGGATTCTTTTTGGATCTATGACTAGATTAAGTGGCCCGGACCGATTAATCAATATTAATGAAAAGCCTCTCAGAAATAAATCCTTCTGCTAACGAAACCCTCCCCTGCACACCCCTAAAGTGGGCAGAAGACCTGGCAATATCTATAATGGAAAGATCCTGGATATTTGTCTTCATTACCTGAGAGGCATGTGCCTTCAACGCCTCCAGTTTCATATCCAGCACCGGACCTATGTCAACAAATACATTTGGTGTAAAATTATTGGTTGTTGGTACCTCATAGAACATAACGTTCCTCACATACCGGGCTGCGGAAAGGACTGATCTGTTCACTGTCCTGTGATCTTGATGGGTATCTTCAAAAAAATTAACAAATATAAAATCCGGTTGAATCTCTTTAATATACCCCTCTACAATATGAATAATCTCGTTTCCCTTATTGAGCAATTCGGTGTCTTTAAAACCTCCCCAAAAAACATCTTTGGCACCAATTATATCAGCCGCCTTCATCTGTTCTTTGTATCTTAATTCAGCCTCTCCACCCATCTCTCCCTTACTGATTAACAAAAGATAAATACTATGCCCTGTCCGGGCGTATTTAATCAGGGTACCTGCACAACCTATTTCAATATCATCGGGATGGGGACCTATAGCAAGTATGTTCATTTATTGCCCCTTATTATCATCAAGCTTTTGTCACCGTGATTAAAGATAAGATCAATCACTGACATAAATGGCTCAAACCCACCAAATAGTTGACTGTAGACAGGATGTTGGAAATCCTGAAAAGTAACCCTAATTCCGCCCTTCCTATATTTGCCTAAATCCATATATTCCCTTCCGCCCGCTCCTGCAAGATATGTATCTGAGCCAAAGTGTTTGGTTATGGCAATAAGTCTCTCATCCGGGTCTTGGGGAAACTCTCCTAACTCAGAGGCAACATAGATGGGTGTATCTATTCCGAGTAACGTAGTAAGCCTTCTCACTATCTCTGTATTCAATTGAGAGATAAATTGCCAGGAAAAAGAAAAAATATCGTCAAAAAATTCCTCCAACCTGTCATAGTACGGTGCCTTTTTGTAATTTGATATCATGGCCTGTCTTTGTTTATGCTGCCAATTTACCCTGCTATTTATTGTGACCTCATTTATCAACTGAGGGTGTTTATACATCACTGGCACGGTCAACCACTGCCAGCCCTGAGCGGTCTTTATCTTGTTTCTATTCTGCCACTCGTTTTTTTTAAACTGCACAGTATCAAGCAACACAAAGATATCTGCCCTGTCGATCTTATCAAAATATCCAAGCCACGGAAGGTACTGGGGTTGATGAACGGCAACAACCATAATTCCATGCCCCATTAAAAAGAATTGCCCCCAAAGATTTTTTAGGAGCAATCAAGATACTGTCTATTCATGAAACTAGTCTTTTAGTCCCTATGCCTTTCAGTACTGTACTCAAAGATCTCCTTCAAGTCTTCTTTGACCGCGGGATCATTAAGCAGATCCTTTAATTCATTTTTTGCTGCTTTCGCTGCAAATTCAGCACCCTCCTTAACATTTTGCTTAATACGGGTGAACACAGGGTAGCTTAAAGCCAGACTGCTCGTCTCATAGATACCCATTTTTGTCGCAAACTGTATGCCTTCCTTGATTTGTTGTTTAACACCTACAGAGACAATAAGAAAAACGACCAAGACAATTATGCCCCAAGCTACTGCCATAACCAGGTTTCTTACAAATAATTGCACCAAACTATTCTCCTTCATCTTTTTACCCCCCTTTTCCGGATTTTGCAAAAAACATCCTTTCTTCTTTGTTAATCACAGCAATCTATATTGAGATAGAAAAAAAAGCAAATAGAAAATAAACAAACCGAGGAACCGATTTAACTATGTATGCCGAGACTTCTACAACCAATTGAAATTAGGGAACTTTTAGTGACAAGGTAAAGCCCTTGAGTTCTAAGCTCTATTTACACATAACAAAGATAGGATTGGAGACAAGTGTTCCATACCCATGCAGATCCATCCGGTAATATATCCTCGTACCTGCCTTATAATATGCATCCTCAAAATCAATCTCCATGGGTAATTCCCCCTCAAAACCCTCGATCACCTCTCCAGATCTTATTAATCTTACCTTTACACGATTCTTTGTAAGTTCCGCGGCTGAAAGAGAGATTTTTATCCTTGGGTTCCCTTCTAATACTACCTCATCCCCTGAAATCCCCACAACTTCACCTTTAGAGGAGCAGACAGAAAATTCATCGATTTTAGCAACCTGGGGATAATTTCCCTGACAGGCATACATCTTTCCATTTTTCAAGGCTTTTAATATCTCCTTTTTGGTCTTTCTATGAACAAAAAAAACCGTGGGGAAATTCCCGAGTTTCTCACCTGCTTCACCTTCCTTATGAAAATCTGCCGTGGATATTCCCCAGGCAGGCCTATCTCTTTTTCCTTTACAGTATGCCAGAAGAATCCTATCCCATACATTCCCTGGCTCTGTAGCCGTTATAGTATCTCCATAGAGAGCAGCAAATCCTGTAAAGCCCTTACTCTCCTCAAGGACGTGGGGGTATGGGGGGGTATCTACAAAAATTGGGCCTATCCTTCTCTTGCCCGATCTTGTCTCAGGATAATTCCAGAATGTCATCCCCCCTCTTGAATTCACATAGTCTATCAGAAGTTGATAAGGGGCCATACCCTGGTCGCCGTGATACTGATCAAAGGGAGAACTTCTAAAAGGGTTAATGTTGATAATTAACAGGATAGATAAAATAACTATGATTATACCGGATACCCTATAAATTCCCTTCTGTCTTAAGAGAAAGATGCCAAGAATAAGGGGGATGCAAGAGACAAAAACAACAGGAAGGAGATTCATAGTGAATCTGGTTGAAAAACCATTGTGAATTATTGGGAGATTCTTATAATCTTCTGCTCTTTCAAGTCCAATTGTTAAGATCCGTCTTTCATGGCTACGTGCGGTGAGGTTCTTTTTGAAATATGAGCCTGTCCAGTAATAAAAGGAGGCCGTTTCGGAACCTGGGATTATAATCATATCAGGGTATTTTTTCCCTATTTCCATAATTGAGTTCAAATACTCTTCAGCGCCCCTTTTGTTAATTGAATTTAATTCAGTTCTTTTCTTAAATATATTTCTAAAGGGAGGAAGGCCGTATTCCATAACCATCCTGTCATGGTCATTGATAACCAGCACGCGAAAGCCCTTCCTCTTCGCCAGCTGCACAAGATACTCCAGGTCATAAGCCCCATCGCTGAAGGTTGTGCGAAGGTCAATCAAGCCAGCAAGCTGTTGATACTCAGCGCAATGAGACTCTGCTACCCAAAACGCAAAAAGGATGGCAGCGGAGATTGCAAAAAAGGCCATCCTTTTGACAAAACTATATGCCCCCATTACTTAACCCTAAAGGAGTTTTTTCTTGCCTAACAATTCGCGGTACAATTGATCAATCTTTTGTACCATGGAATCCGATCCATACCTTACTGCCATTTTCCTTCCCCTTTCTCCCATCTCCCTTCTTTTTTCTGGATTTGTTATAAAGAACTCTATGCCACCAGCCAGAGCTTCGGCATCACCTGCCGGCACAAGCAGCCCATTTTCTCCCTGGATAATCAGATCCGGGATTCCACCAACATTGCTGGCAACAATAGGCTTCCCGGCCGCCATGGCCTCTACCAGCACCCTGCCCATACCCTCGTTTAGTGATGGAAGGACAAAAACATCCAGGACCTGCATGATCTCGGGGACGTCATCGCGCCATCCCAAAAATGAAACCCTTTCTGATACCCCCATTCGAAAAGCCTCTTCCCTCAATTCTTTCTCTAGATCACCTTTTCCCACATAGACTAAATCTGTCTCAGGGTGGCTTTGCCACACAAAGGACATGGCCCTGAGTAAATGCATTGGCCCTTTGATAGGAAGCAACCAACCAACTGTACCGACCACCAACCTTTTGGGATTTAGGCGCAAGGATCTCTTCTTATCTGCAATGTTGACCTCTGTTTTCATGTATCGATCTATCTCCACTCCACTGTGAATCGTAACAATCTTGTCTGGATTAGAAACAGATAACGCAATATAGTCATTTCTCTCCCCTTCACTCAGGGCAACCACACGATCGGTAATAAATGCCATTAGCCACTCTACCAAAAGAAAGAATCTGGAAGCCAGAGGACCGAAGTGGCCGTAGAAGACATGGCCATGAGGGGTATGGACTATGATGGGCACACTGGCCATTTTTGCCGCCCAGCGGCCAAGGATTCCTGGCTTAGAGGTATGGGTGTGGACGATAGAAGGCCTTTCCTGGATCATCAACCTCCATAGACAGAAAAAGGCCCGAAGATCCTGAACAGGGTCTATTTTTCGCACCAGAGAGGGCATAGGAATGACCTTTATGCCTCGGTCCTTAGCCCTTTCAATTCCTCTATAAACCGCTTGCACCTCCAAATCGGTCATTTTGGACTCAAGGGAAAGGCCATGGACCAGTACCAGCTCATATCTTTCAGTCAATCCCAGGCAGGTGAGCAATGTGTTTTGAGCAGAGCCTCCCCTATCAAGGCGTGTAATTACATGGAGGATTTTTATTCTGTTTTTCATACCTAAGGGAGATCGAAGCAAGAATTGTAATTACGCCATTACCGTAAAGGATTCCCAAGCTCACAAAGCAAGTATTTGGAGTTCAGGAAAATATAATCTGTAGAAGCCCCTATCGCGCGTAAGAAAGCGTTCCGCCTTGATAATGGCGTGGGCACCTATGAGGAAATCGCTAATTATCCGTTCCCTTTCTCCACCCGATTTTCTATAAAGACCCCATTTTTCCCCGGCCATGAAAGCGATATCAGTATCCAACGATGACAGTGACACATTTATGGTCTGCAGGGTTCTGTCCAACATGGATCTATCCTCAAATTGCGGGACAAGCTCAGCGTACACTATATCGCAGATTATCAATGCCCCTTCATCATATGCCAGCTTTAGAAGTTTCGCAGAATTTGAAGCAAACCCCTTATCCGGGAGGAACACATCCAAGAGGATATTGGTGTCAACAGCGGTAATCATCTTCCCCGAATCTCTTCAATGTACATATCAGTGCGAGATGGCCGGTTAAGAATTCCATAAACCAAATCAACAGGGTGTTTGCCACGGCTGCGTTTTTGGATTAGGAGCCCATCTTTCATCGGGATAAGTTCAACTTCGACATTTTTGTGGAGCCCAAATTTCTCCCTAAGTGGCTTAGAAATAGTAAGCTGCCCCCTTTCAGATATTTTCATATTTTATTCCTCCGTTTTTCCGAATAGGTAATTCATACTATTAAAACCTTATTCTGTCAACCCATTTTTGCCTTTTCAAACAATTCCTCCATGGAATCAATATTCCTCTCCCACGAATAATGTGCTTCCACAAAGGCCCTGCATTGAGAGGAAACATCCTGCCAGAGCCTGGGGTTATTTTTAAATTGCTGACAGGTCTCAATGATTAAAGATGCCATGGACTCTGGCTTGGTATCTTTAAAGAGATATCTGGAATCCAGCTTGCCCAATATCTCCACCGTGCCCCCTATTGGTGTTCCCAATACAGGAAGACCTGATGCCAATGCCTCTAAGGTAATCAAACCAAACCCCTCCAATTCTATGGTAGGAAGAATAAAGATATCGGCCACACGATAATAATCAGGGAGTTCTTCTTCCGGAATAAAGCCAACAAATCTAATATGATTTTCGACTCCCAGTTCATGAGCCAATGAAACAAGGTTATTTTTGAGCGGCCCCTTTCCACCCAGAAGAAGATAAGCATCGGGCACTGCTTTAATCACCTCTTTGACAGCAAATATCAGATTTTCCAGGCCCATCCTCGGCTCCAGGTCCCTTACAGTAAATAATATCATTTTTTCTTCGGGAATATTCAGATGCCGCCTGATTCCTACCTTATCACCAGTCGGAGAAAACCTCTGCAAATCAACCCCGCCCGGAATAATCACAACTTTTCCAGAAGGAATTCCATAGGCAGTCCATAATTTCTCCTGAGTAAATCGGCTTAGAACAGCAATGCTATCAGATTCATTCAGGACTTTTTTTTCGATCAATTTTCGCGCCTGAATGTTAAGAAAGCACGAAACCTTTCTGATAAAGCGTTTCGGACTCGGATTCCTCGATTGAAACTCCTCGAATGAAAGGGAATGGCAGGTATAGATTTTCTTTATTTTCTTGCTGGCAGCGGAACAAATAACACCACGGGCAGAAAAGGGCTGATGAAAATTAATGCAGTCAAAAGAGTATTGATTTTGGACGGACTCAAAAAGTTTTTTGCAGTTTAACAAGGTTGATTTGATAAAAGAAAGGCTGTTTCTTTGATCAATATCGTATCTCCACTCCCGAACACCTTGAATAACTTCTTGATTTGATCTATGCTCTGGCAACCTACGCGTCAGAATATGGACATTATGCCCCCTCCTTTGCAATCGGGTGCTCTGCTCGAATAAAACCCTTTCAGCCCCCGAACTTGGTTTACTTATCGAGACATCTGCAACGAATAGGATATTCAAGGTTTAGGCCATAAATCCCAAAGGCTTAAAAGAGCCCTGGAAATTGTTGAAAACTGGACATGTCCATGAATTATCAGCACCTAGATATCAAAAATTCCTTTTATGCCAGGCAGTTTTCTCAATTACAATTTTAGCATTCTCGCAGAACTTGAAGCGAACCTTTTATCCGGGATAAAAATCCTCAGTCGCACATTGGTATCAGCGCCGGTTATCATTTTGCCCAAATCTCTAATATCATGTATTATGGCTTCAAGGCCTGATTACCTCCTCCCAACTTCTTCTCATAATCGTTCGACCTCAGAAATAAAAGACCACATAAGCCTTTCACTTTCCCGGGAGATATTTTGTGTGCTTACCCAAATTACCCCGGAACCCGTCAACCAGCCCAGTTCCTATAGCCCTTATCTTGTTGAACCCTTTTATTTTGTCAAACAGAACAATACACATCGTTGCCTTGATGGAGTATAGAAGGATGCGAACCATCCTCCAATAGTCTTTATACTTCATGAAAATATAGAGTTGGTTTCTAAATGCATAGTACAGCTGGAAGGCTGATGCATAGATCTTTACAGACTTTCCCATTACCTCATACTGCCCCTTACCTTCCAACCTCTTCTCCACGCACTTGCTTGTAGGAATCCAATAACAGAAAAAACCTCTTTCGTTAAAACGCATGGCGTATTCTAAGTCCTCGCCGTAGATAAAGAATTCTTTCATAGGGAGTCCATATTTCCTTATCAGTTCAGATTTGATGAGAGTTCCCCGCCAAGGAAAAAGCTCAAGCCTTGTGGGAGAGGTATAAGGGTGATCATCTCCGACGCTTCGAACAGAGCTCACACTCAAGGTAAAGTCCAGTTTTTCAAATCCTTTAAGAACTTCCTGCAGCGAATCGTTCCGCAACCGCACGTCATCGTCCAGAGTCCAGATCAGGTCACTGTTCTCAAGCGCAGCTTTTATTCCTTCATAATAGCCACCTGCACTGCCAGTGTTCTCGCACAGGCGTATATATTTTACGCTGGGGAAGCTATTTCTTACGATTTGGGGCGTATTGTCATCACTTGCGTTGTCAACAACAATGATCTGATCGGGGGGGCAAGTCTGTGAGAATAAGTCACTGAGCAATTCCTTAAGCATCATGGAATTATTGAACGTGACAATGACAGCCGAAATCCTTCGGTTTTTTCCTGTCTTAAGGTTTTTCAAGCTCAACCTGTAAACACTCTCCTTTTCCGCCAAAACAAGCATCTAGAAGCCTGAAATTAAAGCCTGCTAAAAGTCTAAAAAACATAGAGCGAAAAAGGCCTTTTTTGATAATCCACTGGAAGTTTTTCCTTTGGTTTTCAATGTATACCTCTAAGGACTTGGGGAATATAAAATCAGGGGTGACCGTTCTCATCAAAATTTTTTTAAAATCAATGGCCTTCACAAGTTTGGACATCGTGTCAGGAGTGAAATGGTAAAAGTGGAATGGCAGGTGCCATCCTCTCCATAATTCATGAAAAAGCGCTGTCATATAGCTGTCAGCATTCGGGCAATAGATAAAGACATGTCCACCGGGTTTAAGGATCTTGTGGACTTTTTTCAGTGTGCTTTTCGGAGAGGGAAGATGTTCGATAACATGCCACATGATTACCGTATCAAAAAAGTTATCTGGATAATCAATGCTATTGAGAACACCACAGGTAACATTGAGTCCTTTCTCAATGCAAGCCTGAGCAGCGCTCATATTAGGTTCGATACCATAACCAATGCATCCCAGTTGCATCAGTTCCTCTAATAAAGAACCCGATCCGCATCCTATATCGAGTACCCGCCCCCTTGCTTTTGTAAGAACTTCACCGAGATACTGGCCACACATCCAGTGGTATAATTTCCGCAATGTAATATTTCCTTGAAAGAGAGGTTTTATTGTTCGTGCATTATTAAAAGAAGCATTGGAATCTATTCCACCATAATATTTACTGTACAGATCGGGAATAAGATTGGATTTCGGCCTGGGGTTTGTGAAGAGCAGGCCGCATGAGGTGCATTTTACAATTGAAAAGGTCCCAGGTAAGCTATAGAGGTAATCTTTCATGTGCAGATACCTCTTAGTTTCTCTTCTATTGCAGATATCACAATCAACATATTCAAATAGCTCTATTGGTAAATCTATCATAAGGTGCAAATTTCGCCTTCGTCCCTACTTTTCATAGGTCACATAGCTCATCTAATCCTGATAATGTTTTGCATTTGTAATTCTCGAATAAATCCCTTTAGATTGATCAAATCTTCATAAAATCTTTCACAGCGTCTATAACCATTGAGGGAGTAATTAACCTCATACAATCGTGGGTCCTTATTTTACAATAGCCAAGGTTACAACCAATGCACGACAAATTATCTATTCTCAAGACCTTATGGAACTCTCCGATTGGCATCCAGCGTTTTTTATCTGTGGGCCCCATGAAAGAAATTGTCGGTATATTTAGGGCAGCAGCTATATGCAATGGCCCAGAGTTGTTACATATGAGAATATGGCAGGAATGTACCAAAGTGGCAAATCTCCTCAGATCATCTCCAACATATGTTGATACCTCTGCATGAATCATCGAACGTATCAGATGTACGAGCCTTTCATCGCCTGGGCCTCCAAGAATAATTACATCTAAATCTCCGCTTTTTTGTAAATGGTTAGCTATATCTGCGAATCTTTCTGGTAGCCACCTCTGAGTTTCGTAATATCCCCCTGGATGAATGCCAATCATTGGCCTTCCCCCAACCCCTCTTTTTTCTAGCCAATTTCTTGCCCATTCTTTTTCATCCTCTGTTAAAAAGATCTCTGGTCTTTTATCGTTGGCGACAACACCGAGAGGTTTAATAATATCTAATGTCAAATCAATAAGGTGTTTATCTTCTACAACCCCTGGTCCATGTAAGTTAAAAAAAATCTCTCTGCCGTATGAGGCATAGCCTATTCTGCTCTTAGCGCCGCTTACAAATGCAATCAGGGCGGTCTTTAACTCGTAATCCGGATAGGGATCAATAGCAAGATCAAAACCATATCCTCTCAACTGTTTGATACTCCCGATCTTTTTTCTGAGCCCATTTTTATGGCCGTAAACAATAACACGATCCACATAGGGGTTATGTGCCAATAATGGCTGGTTCGAGGGGCTTGCGAGCACGACAAGTTTACACTGGGGGAACTCCTGCTTAAGAGCTTTTAATGCAGGGGTAGAGAGAACCATGTCACCAATTCTATCAATTCTAATAAATAGGATCTTCCGTATGTCTAGTCCTGATACAGAATGAGGTATTTTTTTGTCAAGAATGAAAATAGCTACAACACGTAACAGGTATTTTCTGAAATTCAGATAGATGTTTTTGAGGATAGCTTTCACTGGTCATCAGCTATTCTTTATTGGGAATAGCGTATATCTCAATGGCATTAAAGATTTTTGCTTTGGCAAGATAATAAGGTATTACCGAAATCATATTGATAAGCCTCTTAGAAGGTTCGATTATTCCAAAATCAGGTGACAGTCTCAAACACTCAAATCCGGTCTTATCTAAATAGGCTTTTATAGTCTGCGCAGAAAAATGATAGAGATGGACTTCCTTTTCGTTTTTTGAAAACAATCTCATTTTCCGGAGCTTTATGATCCTGTAGGCGATTTGCATGACCAAATCATTAAGGTTTGGAACTGCCATCACCAGCAATCCATCTCGTTTTAGGATACGATGAATCTCTTTTAGGTACCTTTTTGGATCCCTCACGTGCTCCAGGACGTGCCACATGGTCACCACATCAAAGGAGTCTTCAGGATACCCGTCATCGGGGAGTTCTCCGCAAATGATATCCGCGCCTGAAACACTCGCGGCATACCTAGCGGCATAGGAAGACACCTCTGTACCACTGGCCTTCCAACCGCTTTCTTTGGCTAACTGCAAAAAAGTCCCTTCACCGCAACCTACATCAAGCAAATCACCTCCTGACCGAAACCTTTTCAGTTTGTTTAACCTATTAGTCCACATCCTAATCCGACTTTCTTTCTGGGTATGGAGCCAGTCACGATAGTAGCTATCATCGTAGTGTTCCTCGAGCTCGGTTCTGTCCGGGAAGGGATAGACAAAAACTAGTGAACAGTTCTTGCACTGGAGAACCTTGAATGGTGCTTCGTCATCCTCGATTACTTTAAAACTTCTTTGTCCACAGAGGTTACAATTGATTTCCGTAGATATCATGTGGATTTTCCCCAAGGATCTCCCGATATAACTTCTGCGTTTGTTGTACATTCTGCTGGATGCTGAACATTTTTTCCACCCTAATTCGAGCCGCCTTTCCCACCTTTGCTCTCAGCTCAATATCTATCCCCAACATGTGGATCCTATCCGCCAGGGCTTTCGAATCCCTTGCTGGAACAATAAAGCCAGAAACATGATCTTCTACAGCCTCCGAACACCCACCTACATCCGTCACAACCACCGGCTTGCCTGCACCCATCGCTTC